>Ga0209463_1002122_pt1 | contig 11192 bp, 11 predicted proteins | sample AgamicMgSfrz_FD_187169 | JGI IMG/M metagenome (GOLD analysis project Ga0209463, IMG submission 187169) | Agave microbial communities from Guanajuato, Mexico - Mg.Sf.rz (SPAdes) (version 2) | ecosystem: Host-associated > Plants > Phyllosphere > Phylloplane/Leaf | place: Guanajuato, Mexico... | reverse complement strand
TATCCATACCCTCTATCATTTTTTCTAGAGTCAACATTTTTTCATCTACATGAAAATGGCAATCAACAATCATTTTATTCTTCCCCTTCCAATTGCTATTGTAATACTAAACTACTTAACTGAATTTCTTCTACCAGAGTACGCTTTCTTTATTTATGTGGTAGGACCCCATATTAATCTTCCTTTCTGCATCTAAAGCTTTCCTTATTTTACTATATAAAATTCAGAATAATTTCTTATTCTTATTAATAACTGTCCAATATTCTCAATAATCCTTACTCCAGAAAATGGTCCTGTAATTGAACACTACAACTGAAGTTTAAAAGTCAAAAGAAAAACTCTATATTACTAAAGGGTTGCTATAAATTTTTAGTTAACATAATGTGATTTCTAGTATTTCAAGAAACTAACCAATAAGAAGTCAAATGAAAATCAAAAAAAGGACTGCCAAATTAGGCAGTCCCTTTTCTTTTTATGAAGCTATCGGAATTTTTACATACCCTTCACAAATTGATAATGATATTCATTTTCAATTATGCTATTATATTTTAGTACTTATATTTTTAATTATTGGAGGAAACAACATGTTTATTGAAGTTTTAAGACAAAACAAGAAGGTCTCTATACTTTTGGCTGTTTTACGTGTATATCTTGGATATACATGGTTAATGGCTGGATGGGGGAAGATAGCAGGTGGACAGTTTGATGCTTCTGGTTTCTTGAAAGGAGCATTAGCACAAGCAGCTGGAGATCACCCAGCAGTTCAGGGATGGTGGGTTGTATTTCTAGAAAATCTAGCCATTCCTCATGTGGAACTATTTAATACATTAGTACCTTGGGGAGAATTACTAGTTGGAATAGGGCTATTGATTGGGTGCTTTACTAAAACAGCCGTATTTTTTGGTCTTGTTATGAATTTTTCGTATTTGTTTAGTGGTTCAACAAGTACGAATGTACAACTTGTTTTATTGTCTATGTTTATTCTTGTTTCTGCTTTAAATGCAGGTAGATATGGAGTGGATGGTGTGTTGCTATCACGACTTAAGGATAAACTATTTTTTAATAAAACCACTGAGATCAAAGATGTAGCTTAGTTTCTTTACATAGGTTCATAAGATCGCCAACATAGGCGGTCTTTTTTATTACTATTCTTAGATTTACGGATGTAGGTAAACCTGATAAAAGGTCAGTATCAATTACCTCCAATTTGTTAATCATAACAAAAAAGGAAGTGTGATAATATGGAGCAAAATATTCTTTGTGAGGTAAACAACTGTAAATATTGGCATTCTGGCAACAAATGTAGTGCGGATGAGATATATGTTGTCAGCCATAAAGGCAAACAGGCATCAAATAGTGAGGATACAGATTGTAAAACATTTATACCAGAAGCCTAATAAATAAGGGTAGCCATAAGGAAGATGGTTACCCTTATTTATTAATAGTATTGATATTAATAATCATTTTCATTCATAATTGTTTAATTTTTAACCTCTTTTCATTTTAAAATAATAAGTAAGGTAATATAAGAAACGTTCAATAAACCTTATAAGTAAAGGTTCATTGAACGTTCTTATAGTTCTGGAAAATTCATTATAGTAACTAAATCTGTATATTGTGACGATAAGAAAAGAGGGATAAGAACAACTCTATTTTTCTTATCTGCAGCACAACATTTAAGAGAACAGAACTTACTTGTAGCTCGTATAGGTTTGTATTCTTTTCTACAGATTTTACACTCTTTAATTGAATGTTTAATATAGGCTTGTCCTTTACATGATTGAGAGCAGTATTTTGCATTTTTATTGTAGCTTTTAAACTCAGAATTACATATCTGACAAATAAATTGGGCCAAGATTAAATTTACTCCTTCCGTGTTATCCACCTAAAGGCTGAACCACATAACTTTTCCAATGGGAATTTGTTTATTTTTTCCTTTAAATTTTATTTGACAAGTTATTATATTCTAATGATAATTAAGAAGTCAATGATAATGATTTTCATTACTATATAGGAGTGTTAGGCATGATAAAACAAATCTTCATTATTTTAATGGCTGTGGGACTAATAGTTATTTCATTTACTACTACCAGTTCTTTTGCAAAAAAAACTAATTCTAAAGAAACAGCAAAGCAATCTATTCAATATATAGATAAGGCTATTTCCGATATAAAAAAGGAAGATTTAGACGGAGCTAATCAATCGTTTCAGTTATTCAAACAAGAATGGACGCAAATGAAGGCAGGCATTCAAAAAGATTCTTTATATGCTCATGGCAAAATTGAAAGAGAAATAGCTGCCATATCTATAGCCTTATTAAATGAAGATAAACAAGAGGCCGAAGAATCTCTAGAATCACTTAAGAGTTTCTTAAATCAATATAGCAAGGGCCAATTGACAGAGAAACCACAATCAGATAAAGAAATAAGTCTAGCGTCATATGTAAAACTTTTAGAAAACACTAAAAAAACTTTAGAAAGCAAAGATGTAGCAAAAGGAAAGGCTCAAGTACAAGAGTTAACATCCCAATGGCTAAGTGTGGAAGGAAATGTTGTAGGAAAATCTCAGACTGTCTACAATAATTCAGAAAGAAGATTAGTAGAGTTGGATTCATCTTTAAGTAATCCTAAAGAGGTTAACAAAAGTATTGAAATTATAGATAAAATGATTATTGATTTAAAACCATTAGTTAACACCTCGTATAGTATGTGGGATGCAGCTCTTATTCCAATTAGAGAGGGAGTCGAAGCTTTATTAGTTATTGGAGCGCTTCTGACAATTACCAAAAAGGGGCCTTCAAATAAAGGAAACCGTTGGGTTTGGGGAGGAGCTTCATTAGGTATTCTTTGCAGTCTAATCATTGGCTTTCTAGTTACTTATGTTTTAAACTCTGCAACTTTCGGACAAAACAACTTCCTAATCAATGGTTTTTCAGGAGTAGTTGCTAGCCTCATGCTTTTATATGTTAGCTATTGGCTACACAGCAACTCAAATGTTGAAAAGTGGAACAAATTTATCAACGGAAAAACAGCCCAAGCTCTTAGTAATGGAAAGATGTTTTCATTCGCAATACTAGCATTTTTAGCAATTTTAAGAGAAGGGATTGAAACAGTTCTCTTTTTAATTGGTATGGCTAGTCAAATGTCTTCCTCACAATTAATTTTGGGGATAGCAATTGGTTTTGGAGTTCTAATTGCTATTGGAATTTTCATGTTGAAGATTGGTATCAAATTGCCATTAAAGCCATTTTTCTTTATTTCTAGTATTATCGTGTTTTATATGTGTCTCAAATTTATGGGGTCAGGTATACATAGCCTGCAGTTATCAGGAATAGTTCCTTCATTAAGTACAAACGTTATTCCAACTATTGATGTGTTAAGTATATACCCTTCTTGGTATAGTACACTGCCACAACTTCTTATAATTGGATTTGCTTTATTAATACTTATAGTTCAGAAAAAGAAACAAAACAATACAAACAATACAAATCAAAAAAACCAGGGGGTTATTTAACATGTTCTTATCTAAAAAAATTACTTACACTGCACTTACCCTATCTTTACTAACTGTACCAGCTTTAGGTGCATGCAGTAATTCAACAAATTCTAGTGCTCAGGATGATACGAAACAAGCAACTAGCCAAGAGAAGGAAAGTAAACAAGATACTTTACAAAGTAACGTAAAGAAGATGCAAACTACGCTTAATAAACTGCAGAATGGTTTAGAGCAAAAGGATCAAAAACAAATTAAGAAGTATGGGAAAGAGCTCTATAATCAGTGGTTATCTTATGAAAATAACATTCGCGAGAAATACCCACTCCTATACACAGATACAGAAAAATATATCCTTCCACTATCTACTGAAATAGAAAAGAGCTCACTTGATCAGAAAAAGGTGCAAGAACTAAGTGTTCAGCTAGATCGTTCGTTGGAAAATCTAAAAAATGCGAAAGAAACAGCGACAAAGACATCAGAAGCATTGAAAAAAGCTGTTAATAATTACAAAACGTACGTAAATGACCAAACAGAACAGTTAGTAAAAACGACTACGACCTTTACAGATGCTGTGAAGGCAGGAGATCTGGAAAAGGCGAAAGCTTCTTATGCAGAAGCTCGTGTATATTATGAACGTATTGAACCAATTGCTGAAAGTTTTGGTGACCTAGATCCAAAAATTGATGCTCGTGAAGGTGATGTTGACACTTCAGAATGGGGAGGATTCCATCGTATTGAAAAAGCAATTTGGAAAGACTCTTCTTTAGAAGGAATGGATCAGTATGCAACTCAACTAAATAAAGATGTACAGGATTTACAGCATAGAGTAAAAGAAGTTAAATTAGAACCTACACAAGTAGTCGCTGGTTCAATGGAACTGTTAAATGAAGCTGCTATTTCAAAAGTGACTGGAGAAGAGGAAAGATACTCTCATATTGACCTAGTAGATTTAGCTTCAAATGTAGAAGGTTCTCTAGCTGTCTATCATGCTGTTTTACCAATTCTGAATGAAAAAAGTCCAGATCTTTCAGAGCAATTAGATAAAGAATTTAATCAACTAACAGCTACCTTAGGGAAATATCAAAAAGATGGAACGTATCTCCCGTACACAGAATTAACGAAGGAACAGATTCGGGAACTGAGTCAACAGTTAAACACCTTATCGGAATCTATGGCCCAAACAGCTGAGATATTTCAATAAAAAAGGAGAATGAACGTGAAAGAATCGAAGAAGCCCAAACAATACACGCGTCGTGATATGTTAAAAATGTCAGTATTAACGGGTGTAGGTGTTGCGGTAAGCACAAGTAGTATCGGCGTTTTAGCTAATATGGCTAATGGGCTAGGAAATTCAAGCGAGAAAGCCTCAAGCAATTCTGTAGATGATTCTATTATTTCTTTTAATGGAAAAAACCAAGCAGGAATTGTAACGCCTCAGCAAACATATGCTTATGTAGCTGCTTTTGATTTACTAACAGATCAAAAAGATAAAGTTATAGATCTTTTCAAAAAATGGACGGTGTTGAGTCAATCTATGACTCAGGGGGAAGTTAGTAAAGACAATAATAATGATTGGCTTCCACCAAAAGATACAGGAGAAGCAAAAGATTTAACTCCTTCTAAATTAACCTTAACATTTGGCTTTGGTCCTTCTTTCTTTTCTAAGAATGGAGAGGATCGTTTTGGTTTAGCTGATAAGAAGCCGAAGCACCTTAAGGATATTCCAGCAATGCCAAGAGATGATTTGCAAGAGCCTTTTATAGGAGGAGACGTTTCTGTACAAGTTTGTGCTGATGATCAACAAGTGGCATTTCACGCTGTACGCAACCTTATTAAATCAGCAGTAGGCGTAGCAGAAGTAAAATGGATGCAATCTGGTTTTATTAGTGCTCCCGATGAGAAAACGCCTCGGAATTTATTTGGCTTTAAAGATGGTACGGCAAATGTTTCTTCTAACGATTCTGAATCTCATAATCGAATTATTTGGGCGAATAATTCAGAGCCAAAATGGATGCAGGGTGGAACTTATATGGCTTTTAGAAAAATCCAGATGTTTTTAGAAGTATGGGATCGATCATCTCTTAAAGACCAAGAAGACACGTTTGGTCGAAAAAAAGATAGTGGGGCTCCTTACGGCAAAGTAAAAGAACACGATAAAGTAAGTCTGATGCAAATGCCTCCTACTTCTCATACAGCTTTGGCAAAAGGAACGAGACAAGAGATTTATAGAAGAGCGTATTCTTATACAGATGGGGTAGATCCTAAAACAGGGAATATAAATGCAGGACTTATGTTCATTAGTTATCAAAAGAATCCTGACACACAATTTATACCAATGCTTAAGGTGTTATCTCAGCAGGATAAATTAAATGAGTATACGAAACATATAGGCAGTGCAATGTTTGCTTGTGCTCGCGGAATTCGTAAAGGAGAGTATATTGCTCAGTCTTTATTAGAATAGGCCCACAAGAATTTAATTTTATCAGGATAGATACCAATGTTTTAGGACTAATATAGATAAGAAATGAGGTGATTATAATGATAGGAGCTGGAAGTGCGGTTTTAATAGGTGTAACAGCCTTAATTATATTTGGTCCCAAAAGGCTTCCCGAGTTAGGACGTTCTGCTGGTAAAACACTTCGTGAATTTAAGAATGCAACTCAAGGAATTATGGAGGACCATGATAAAGAGGATAAAACACCATTAAAAAACGAAATGAAAGATGACAAAACATCTCTTTAATAGATTGATATAAGTTATTTTTTAATAAATACAGAAGCCAAGTTCTTTATATGCAAGGAACTTGGCTTTTTACAATATCTAGTGTGCATAGCCACTTCTTTTTTTATTTAACAGATGTTTATACATGTAATAGGTATCTCTTCAAATTAAAAAACCTGTGGTAACGTACATTCATATTTAGTTCACATAATATCTCTTTCCAGAACACACCACCAAAAAGAACCATTGGAAGGCAAGGGTTTCAAAACAGCCACTTTTTGTGGAGTATGCAGCAACACATTAAAAATAATCTTAAATTATAGAACGTGGTAATCTATCTATGTTTCATACTTCTGATACGTATGGACAAACCCTTACAAAAAAGCAACCTCGCTTGCCAATGCCGAGGTTGCTTTTTATTTTGTTAACAATAATAATTGATTTAACATCTTGAAATACATTTCAAGATACTGAAACTTCAATTTAAAAAATTCATCACCTGTGTAAGAGAGTAATTTATTACCGAAAAGCTATTGACTATATAAATACAAGAAGATATGCTTAAACCATTGTGTTAATGATAATCATTATCATTTTTAGTGAATTTTATGGGAGGAATACTGAAAAATGAAGACTCGAAGAAAATTAAAAATAGGAAGTGTAATGGCAATCCTTTCTATATTGTTAGTGTTAGCAGGATGTGGGGCAAAGCAGGATTCTACTAATGAAAAATCTTCTAATAAACAAAAGGTAGCTGTTAAACACGAATTAGGTACTACTAAGGTTCCTGAAAATCCAAAGAGAATTGTTGTTCTTGAATTGTCGTTTGTTGATGCACTTCACGGTTTAGGTATTAAGCCTGTTGGAATAGCTGATGACAACAAAAAAGATATGATTGAACAGTTAGTAAATGGAAAAATGAAGTATACTTCTGTTGGGACACGTCAACAACCGAACCTGGAAGTAATTAGCTCATTAAAACCTGACTTAATTATTGCAGATGTTCAACGTCATAAAGCAATCTATAAAGACTTACAGCAAATCGCTCCCACAATTGAGTTGAATAGTCGTGAATCTACATATGAAGAGAATATAGATGCTTTCAAAACAATCGCAACAGCAACTGGAAAAGATAAGAAAGCAGAAGAGCGATTAAATAAACATGAGGAAACCATTGCGAAATTAAAAAAGGAAGTAAAAGAGGAAAATGGTCAGACAATCTTACCAGCTGTAGTTCGAGACACGTCATTCCAAGCTCATACTTCGGCTTCATATGATGGGGGATTCCTTGAAAAACTTGGTTTTAAAGATGCTGTACAAAGTAAAGATGCTTACGCTGAAATGAATTTAGAACAGTTGTCAGACATTAATCCAGATATTTTAATTCTAGCTAATAATGAAGGAAAATTATTAACAGATGAATGGAAATCAAACCCTCTATGGAAGAACTTAAAAGCTGTTAAAAATCACAAGGTATTCGTGGTAGATCGTAACTTATGGACAAGATTCCGAGGTGTTGTTTCTTCAGAAGCAATTGGAAAGGATACAGTTAAGCTTTTACATGATCAACAAAAGTAAAGCTGTAACTATGAAGTGAGAATAGTTTTCTATTCTTGCTTCTATTTGTATAGTAAAGTATTTGAGAAAGTGTGTTGTGAATGAACATGAATATCAAGAAACAACGAACAAGTAGATACATAATAGGATTTATTGGTGTTTTTTTATTGATAGCTGGAATATTTATTCACGTTTCTGTAGGTTCTTCTTCTATTAGTATAACCGATGTAATAAGAGCACTATTTCACCCTGACAATTCCAAACAAACAACGATTATTCAAACTCTGAGACTACCGCGAGCTGTTCTTGCAGCACTAATTGGGGCTAGTCTTGCTGTAGCTGGAGCACTGATGCAAGCTATTACTAGAAACTCTCTAGCTTCTCCTCAAGTATTCGGCGTAAATGCCGGAGCTTCTTTAGCTATTGTAGTGGCAACAATCTTATTTCCAGAATTACATTCAAAAACAACTGTTTATTTTTCATTCTTAGGATCTGCATTAGGTGGAATAACCGTCTACTTATTCGCGGCTGGGGGGAAAGTAACACATATCAAGTTAGCTCTTGCTGGTATGGCTGTTCATCTATTTTTATCTTCCCTTACACAGGGAGTAATTGTGTTAAATGAAGATGCTACGGACGTTTTATATTGGCTTGTAGGGTCAATTAATGGAAAGAACTGGTCTCATGTTTTGGTATTACTTCCATGGTCTGTATTTGGACTTTTAGCAGCTTTCATCATGGGACGCTCAATTTCTATATTAGTGCTAGGAGAAAATATGGCAACCGGTTTAGGCGAAAAAGTACAGTGGATAAGGCTTGTTGCTGGAGTAATTGTTATTATTCTTGCTGGTTCTTCCGTTGCGGTTGCTGGTCCCATTGGCTTTATTGGTCTGATGGTTCCTCATATTGCACGAAAGTTAGTGGGAGGAGATTATCAACGTATCTTACCATTTTCCGCACTTTTAGGTGGGATTCTACTTGTTTATGCAGACATACTTTCACGTTTTATTGCATACCCATTCGAATCACCGGTAGGAATTGTAACAGCTCTTATTGGGGCGCCTTTCTTTTTATACCTTGCTAGAAAGGGGAGGAAGATTAAACAATGAATGCAAAAAAACATCCTTATGGCATACTCAGTGTACTCCTCCTCATCCTAGTTATGATGGCATTCATAAGTTTAGGTATTGGAGCTGTATACACTTCACCAGTTGAAGTTTTTACTAACCTTATAGGAAAATCACTAAGTAATCATTTTATTTTATTTAATTATCGAATTCCACGAATGCTTCTTGCTGTTATAGTTGGAGCATCTTTAGCTGTCTCTGGAGCTATCTTGCAAGGGATTTTAAAGAATCCATTAGCCTCTCCAGATGTAATCGGTGTAACAAAGGGTTCAGGTTTATTTGCAGTTGCTGTCTTAATTATTTTTCCAGGAGCTTCTATGATGGCATTACCATTTTCAGCTTTCTTAGGAGCTGCAGTAATTGCTATTGCTCTTATGTTGTTCTCATATACACAAGGTACAAAAACTCATTCATTAGCGTTGATAGGCGTTGCTTTAGGAGCTATCTGCCAAGCTGGCATTCAGTATTTTATGATTAAGTTTCCAGATAACGTTAATACAACGCTTTTATGGTTAACTGGAAGTTTATGGGGAAGAGGCTGGAATGAAATGTGGTTTTTAATTCCTTGTCTTGTCCTTATTCCTTTAATCATTATTTTTACTTCTAAGTTAGATATTTTAAATTTGGGAGATGAAATGGCAGTCGGATTAGGAGAAAGAATAAAATATGTTCGTTATACTTTATTGAGTATATCAGTGATTTTAACAGGGGCATCAGTAGCCGTTGTTGGATCAATAGGTTTTATTGGGCTTATTTCTCCTCACATAGGGAGAAGGTTAATAGGTAGTCGTTCAAAATTCTTATTACCTGTATCAGCACTAATTGGGTCCTTATTTTTACTTCTTGCAGACACTGTAGGAAGAGGTGTAGTTCCTCCAATCGAAATTCCAGCCGGTATCGTAACAGCGATTATAGGAGCTCCTTATTTCTTATACTTATTACGACGCGAACAAAAAAATAAGTGAGAGGAAGAGTATGTATGACAAAATTAACTGCAGAGAAGCTTTCGATCTCATACGATTCAACGTCAATCATTAATAATATTGATATCCATATTCCAGAAGGTAAAATAAGTATCATTATTGGCTCAAATGGTTGTGGAAAATCAACGATTCTTCGATCTTTAGCACGTCTATTAAAACCAACACAAGGTTGTATTTATTTAAATGGAAAAGATATTCACCAGCACTCTTCAAAAGAGGTTGCAAAGCAACTAGCTATCTTGCCTCAGTCTCCTGAGGCACCTGAAGATCTAACTGTTAAAGAGCTTTGTTATTATGGACGTCATCCCCATAAAGGACTGTTTGCTCGTTATTCTACTGAAGATCATAAAATTGTAAGTGACGCTTTGCAATCTACTAAAATGGAACATCTAAGTGACCGAACTTTAGATGCTCTATCTGGAGGGCAGCGTCAACGTGCATGGATTGCTATGGCTTTAGCGCAAGGAACTGATTTATTACTCTTGGATGAGCCGACAACATATTTAGACTTGGCTCACCAAATTGAGGTACTCGAATTATTAAGTAACCTAAATAAGCAACAGAACCGAACAATTGTAATGGTTCTACATGATTTAAACCAAGCTGCTCGTTATGCTGATCACTTAATTAGTATTTCAAGTGGAAAGATCTATACAGAAGGATCTCCGAAGCAAGTCTTTACTGAAGAAATGATAGAAGAGGTGTTCGGACTTTCGTGTAAAATAATAGACAACCCTGTCGATCATTCACCTTTATGTATACCAACAGGTATTTATAAGAAGAATTCCAGTAAATAGATAAAATAATATACGTAGAAAGAAGCTACTGTCTCCAATATAGTCAGTAGCTCTTTTTGGTTCTGGTGCAAAAATTTCAGCACGCTTGCAAGTAATCTCTAAAACTTGGACATACTGATACTAGTATTCCAAAAGAAGGTCGTGATCAGTATGGAAAAGGAAAACTTATTTAAGTGGAAACATTACCAACCTGATATCATTTTGTTAAACGTGAGATGGTACCTACGGTACAACCTCAGCTTTCGTGATTTGGTTGAAATGATGGAAGAACGCGGACTGTTCATAGCCCATACAACGATTATGCGTTGGGTTCATCAATATGGCCATGAATTAGATAAGCGAGTACGACGTTATCTTAAGTCAATTAATGATTCTTGGCGAGTGGATGAGACCTATATAAAAGTAAAAGGGCAATGGATGTATCTGTATCGTGCTGTTGATTCAGGAGGAAATACAATTGATTTTTATCTAAGTAAAACAAGAGATCATAGGGCTGCAAAACGCTTTTTCAA
>Ga0209463_1002120_pt1 | contig 11200 bp, 14 predicted proteins | sample AgamicMgSfrz_FD_187169 | JGI IMG/M metagenome (GOLD analysis project Ga0209463, IMG submission 187169) | Agave microbial communities from Guanajuato, Mexico - Mg.Sf.rz (SPAdes) (version 2) | ecosystem: Host-associated > Plants > Phyllosphere > Phylloplane/Leaf | place: Guanajuato, Mexico... | reverse complement strand
TAAAAGCTGAACAGCAGCAAGACCAACCTAAACAAGAAACAGAAGTTACAGTGGATCAACAGCTTGAAATGATTCAGTTGAAGCAAGATTTAGGACAAGAACTCACGTTAGAAGAAGAGAACTTGCTGGAGGAGCACAGCTCCACGTATAGCTTGTTGGAGATAGCTCAGGTGAAACAGGACTTAGGACAAGTTTTAACCCTAGAGGAACAAGAATGTTTGCGTCAACAGAACCAGTTAAAAGACACAGCTTCCTAATTTTTGAATAGAAATCTCTTAGAAGCTGATGTTTTAATATATCCTGTTTATTTAGAACTGTGTTCTAAGTAAACATTGACTAATCATCTACGTAGGAGGAGACTATTATGCCACATAAAATTACCTTAACTGGATCAGCTACAGGACCCTTACGAGAATACGATCGCTACGTTGCATTTGATATGCGTGAGAAAGGGTCACCATCTGCGCCTAAAGGTCTGAAGAAGAGTACGTTTATTTCGTACACCGTATTTGTTGCGAAGAAAGCCTTTAATAAAACAGGTCTTACCAAGAAAAGTATCATGCATGAAAAAATCTTAATTCAAGGGGAACCAACGTTAGATATTCCCATTGATGAATGCCCTGGGGAAGTAGGGGTAATCTGTTTCCAGATTACCGTTCTCCCGAATAAAAATGACAAAGAGAAGACTGAGTCAGATGCGAAAAAAGAAAATAAACAAGAAGCATCTGCGCCTTCTGAAGCACAAAAGAACACGGAACCTACTAAACAGCAGGGAGAACAAGCACCTGTTTCTCAACCTGTAGCAAACGAACAGAAAAAAGAAGCAGAAACGGTACAGCCAGAAGTGGCGGAGATGCCTATTCAAGAGAAAAAGGCCAAGCCACAAAAGCAACAGGTGTCAAATCAACCAAAAGGGACACAGGATGTCGTAAACTTTGATGACATTATCGTACCTGAAGAGTTCTTAAAAACACGACCTAACCCTGAAAAAACACAAAAGGTCATTGATTTCGTGAAGCGTACAGGACACTTAGATGAGCCATTGACGATTGAAAAAGGATCAAAGGTCTTAAAAGATGGCTATCGTCGTTATGTGGTAGCCATGACCGTCAAAATGGATAAAGTTCCGGTTGTCTATGAATATCAAAAATAGGTTACTATTTTTGGATATGCTCTTCATGCTAAGTAAAACCTATATAGATAACATCTTTAACAGGTGGGGGGATATATTTTGGGAAGAGAAATTATCTTTGGTAAAGATGAACTTACTTTAAAATTGACCGGATTGGTGGGTTTTTTTGCCCTAAAGCAAAAGGTAAAAATACCTTATCGTCTAATAAAAAGTGTCTATGTAGATTATTTTGATGCACCACAATGGATGATAAGAATGCCTGGTACCTCACTATCACCTCTTAATATTTATGAAGGTAGCTTTAAGTACGGGAATGAATGGTATTTTCTTTCTTACGAACATCGTGTACCTCTCGTATTATTGAATTAGAAGGGCATAAAAAATATAAGTATGTAATATTAGAAATGAATGATCCTACCGATACTGCAGCAGAAATTAAAAGAAAGATACGAAAACTTAATTGAACCCTTCACTTATAATTCCCATTGAGCAATCCTTAAGTTTAACAACATGGGTTGTTTCCTCAGTCTTTTTACTTCAGTATAAAGAGCATAGCATCGACTTTCCAATTTGCATAAATTGGATTCAGGAACATGAGAACGAAGTTCTGAACTGGTCAACTGCCCCCGATATAATGTGAGAGTGGATTAATCCCCATACTTCTACTGAATCGCCTGTGTCTATGTCAAACCAACATAGCGTTTAAATACAAAAGAGAGCCCTAGGGCTCTCTTTTGTATTTAAAAACGTATTATAAATGTTTTGAATTTTGTTCAAAGTTATCATTTTCGATGCGATTTAATTCAAAAATTTAATTGCAATTAATGTATTTGTTAATTATAATACAAGGCATAACAAATAAAAGCGCTTTCAAAATATAGAGGGGGGATAACAATTGAAAGTTGCAGGAATGAATATTACTTTTAGGCACTATCCTTTTCAATACTTCTTAGATTCTATGAATCATTTGGGAATTAGTAGTATTGAGCTATGGGCTGGCGAACCACATATGTATGTTTATCGAAATGCTCTTAGTAATATCAGAAGCATAAGGAAGGAAATTAAGTCTAGGGATATGAACATTGTTTGCTATACACCTGAGCAATGTGTTTATCCTTATAATATTGCTACTTTAGATCCACAGTGGCGAAAAGAAAGTATTAACTACTTTATAGAAAACCTATATGCTGCCTTAGAATTAGAGACTAATATGATGCTCATAACTTCGGGAATAGGAGACTTTTCTATTTCTAAGGAAGAATCATGGAAATTTGCAAGTGACTCAATTTTTCAATTATCAAAGATAGCTGAAAAAGAAGGAGTAAGCCTTGCCTTGGAACCTTTAACTAAATTTGAGTCCAATTTAATAACTGACTCTAGGGGGCTTAAAAGAATGATAGAGGAGATCAACTCTCCTTCATTAAAAGGAATGATTGATACCGTAGCAATGCAGTTAGCTGGTGAAACACCTAATGACTACTTTTCTATTCTTGCGGAGTTATGCCATTTTCATTTAGTAGATGGAGATAGCCAATCAGATGCCCATTTGGCATTAGATGATGGAGTTTTAAATTGGAGAGAATACCTGACAAGCCTCCATACTCATCACTATCAAGGGACTTGTACCTTGGAGATTATGGGTTCAAATTATTATCAAAATCCACAAGATGCAATCATGAAATCTGTTCAGAAAGTAAGGGAATTAAATATCTAATAAATTGAACGTGGAGGATCTCTTATGAGTAGTGGCACACTTACACGAAAACTGGGTTTCTGGTCTGCCCTCGCTATTGCTGTTGGAACAACCATAGGTTCAGGCATTTTTGTCTCATCGGGTGATGTAGCAAGAGCTGCAGGTACCCCTTCCATTTCTATTATGGCCTGGATTGTAGGAGGGTTGATTGCTATTCCGCAAGTCATGGTATTAGCAGAGTTATCGACTGCTTACCCCCAAAATGGAAGCGGTTACGTTTACTTGAATAAAGCAGGATGGAGACCTTTAGCCTTTCTATATGGATGGGCAACATTTTGGGCGCTAGATCCCCCATCTATTTCTATTATGGCTCTAGCAATCGTCTCTTACTTAGCAACTTTCTTTCCATTTTTCTCTGGAATACCTGGAAAACTATTAGGTATCGCTATTATTTTAATTATCACTTCTATTCATTATCGAAGTGTAAAAGAAGGAGGACTTTTTCAAGTAATCATTACTGCAGTTAAAATTGTTCCCTTCCTAATCGTTATTGTTCTCGGTTTCATGTATATGAATCCAGATAATTTTTCTTATACTCCTGTACCTGTGTCTGAGAAAACAAGTCTAATTGGTGGCGTATCTGCTACTACATGGGCTTATACGGGAATGGCAGCAATATGTTTTATGGCTGGAGAATTCAGAAACCCGGGGAAAACACTCCCTCGAGCATTGATTGGTTCTGTATTTATAGTATTAGGCTTATACACGTTACTTGCAGTGTGTGTTATAGGCTTGATGCCTTTTGATAAATTAATTAACTCAAATGCTGCTGTTTCTGAAGCAGTAAAATATATTCCAGGATTATCTGATATTGCATCATCATTTGTAGCTATTACAGCAATTATCGTGATTTTAGGTTCATTGAGCTCTTGTATAATGTTTCAGCCTCGCCTAGAGTATGCGATGGCAAAGGATGGGTTATTTTTTCAACGTTTTGCAAAAGTTCACCCTAAATATGAAACGCCAAGTTTCTCTATTATTGCTCAAGTCACATATGCATGCATTCTTGTGTTCTTTAGTAATTTAACAGCATTACTTGGTTATTTTACCCTTATCCAATTGGTCATTAACATTATGGATTTTATTGCTGTTTATAAATGTCGTAAAAGGACAGACTACAACCCAATTTATCGCATGCCAATGTGGAGGCTAACAACTATTTTAGCTATCCTGGGGGCTTCATGGCTTGCTTGGGGAACATTTGCCTGGGCTCCAATACAAGGGATGGTTGCAGCATTTGTTGTTATCGTCACTGGTCTGCCTGTCTACTATTATTGGGAAAAAAAACATAGGGTAAGTAATAAAAAAGATGAACAAATCAGTGGCATAGAAGGGTGAAACGAGCAAATTAATTCTTGTTGATTATTTTGCTTAAAATAATTATTGTATAATTTGTAATAATTGAATATAATACAAGACATAACAAATTGATGTAAAATTTTGTTTTATATGTATCTATCTACTAGGAGGAATGTTTGATGTTAAAATTTGATGAAGAATTATTTCTTAAGCTTGTAGAGAAAGAAGGTCTTGCTTTTAGGGGGCAGATTGAAGACATTGTAGATAAGATTACAGAAAAGGGTTATAGTAATATTTTTCTGATTGGTGCTGGTGGAACTATTGCGATGATGTATCCTTACGAATACATTTTAAATTCAAATTCCACAATTGATGTGCATGCAGAAATTGCAGCAGAATTCATGGTTATGAATCACAAGCATTTCAGCAAAGATTCTGTTTGCATCTTTACATCGGTATCTGGAACTACCAAAGAAACATTAGCTGCAGCCGAGTTTTGTAAAGAGAGAGGTGCTACTACCATTGCTTTAGTGGCAGAGCCCAATACTCCGTTAACACAAATTGTAGATTTCTGTATCACTACGGGTTCTGAAACACATTCCTTTGATACGTTCTTTATGCTTCTATATATGTTTATTTTCCGTTTTATGTATAACAATAATGAATTTCCTCAATATGAGCAATTTACAAAAGAAGTTTCCTTACTTCCACGGGCAATTCTAGATGCTGTTAAATCTTTTGACAAAACAGCAGAAGAATTTGCTATTAAACATAAGGAAACAGATTATCACATGATGGTTGGCTCCGGTAACCTATGGGGAAACACTTATTCATACGCAATGTGCATTCTAGAGGAAATGCAATGGATTCATGCAAAGTCCATTCACGCTGCCGAGTTTTTCCATGGTACGCTTGAATTAGTTGTAGAAGATACAAGTGTTATTTTATTGAAAGGCGAAGATGAAACAAGACCACTAGTGGACCGTGTTGAAAGATTTGCCGAAAAGATTACAAAAGATTTGACAGTTATCGATACGAAGGAATTCAAAATGGAAGGTATTAGTGAAGAATTTAGAAAACATTTTGCTGTGAGTATCAACTGGTCAGTACTAAGTCGAATTAGCGTATATCTAGAGCGTGAAAGAAACCATCCATTGACTCTTAGAAGATACTATCGACAAATGGAATATTAAAATTACTTCGGAGGATAGCTCATAGGGATTGCCCTTTTAAGAGTGTGAATACACGGTTTCTCTTACCTAATTAAAACGCTATATATTAAGATGTGACTTAACACTTAGGTTATGAGTTATCCTCCGTTCTTTAAGGTAAAGAAAGTGGGGAAAGAAGATGAGAGTAGTTACAGTCGGAGATAACTGTATGGATGTCTATCACGAAATAGGGAAAACCTACCCTGGAGGAAATTCTGTTAATGTGGCTGTCTATTTAAGAGACTTAGGAGCTAAATCATCTTATATTGGCTGGGTTGGTTCCGATAAATATGGTGATATGATGGTGAAAGCTATTAGAGAAAAAGGGGTCGATACTTCTCATCTATCAAGAAAAGAAGGAAAAACTGCTGTTACCTATGTTGAATTGATAGATAATGATCGGAGATTTGGAGAATATGAAGAAGGAGTAATGGAAAATTTCACTCTAACAACAGAAGAACTCTATTTTATTCAAACTCATCAACTTATACATTCCGGAATATGGGGACATACAGGGAAGTACTTTCCTCTTTTTAAAGAGAAGGGGTTGCTTACATCATTTGATTTCTCAGATCAGTTAAATCATAGTCAAGTAAAGAAACTACCACAATTTGTTGACTATCCTTTCTTTTCTTATACAAGGGATGATATTTATATACGTGATTTTTTAAAGGAGGTAAGAAGCCAAGGATCTAAAGTTGTCGTAGCCACTTTAGGTGAAAATGGTTCGCTAGCATACGATGGTGAACAATATTATAAATATGGTGTTAAAGAGGATAATGTAGTAGATACAATGGGTGCTGGGGATTCTTTTATTTCTGGTTTTATTTACGGATCATTGAAAGGGATTTCTATCGATAAATGTTTAGAGTTGGGGACGGATACAGCTACAAAAACAATCAGGTATTTTGGTGCATGGTAACTGAGAACCAATGTATAATAAGATTATATAATTAATTGATAGATAAGGATGAATTTATTATGGGTTTAAATCCTTCGACCCCCCAGCCACTATACATGCAAGTAAGACAAATGTTAAAAAACAGTATTCAACAAGGAAAATATAAACCAGATGAGCAAATCCCGACGGAAGCAGAACTTTGCGAAGCTTATAACGTAAGTCGTATTACTATACGAAAAGCAATTGAGGAGTTGGTAAAGGATGGGACTTTGACACGCATCCCTCGTAGAGGTACATTTGTTGCATCTAATAAGTTTCATAATGAATTACTTTCTGTAAGTGGATTTTCTGAGTTTAGTCACCAGCTGGGTATGATCCCTAATTCTCGAATTTTAAAGAGTGAGGTTATACCAGCCCCTGAAGATGTTGCGCGTCATCTCCTAATTAAGGAAGGAAGCCCCGTTTTGGAGCTTGAAAGGCTCATGTATGTAAATGACCGTCCTCTTTTCTACGATATTGCTCATTATTCGTTAATTCGTTTCCCTGGTCTAGAAAAGAAAATAGCAAAAAATGAATCCACTTATAAAGTCCTTTTGGAAGATTACCATACAGAAATAGTAAGTAACGAAAAGATTATTGATGTCATTGGTGCGACACAGGATTATGCAAAGCTATTGGAATGTGCTAATGGAGCTAACCTTTTTAGAATTTTAAAGATTGCTTTTGATGCAAATGACGAGCCTGTGCATCTCTCCACCTTTATGTGCGAGACTAACAAGGTTAATTTAACTGTTCATCGAGCAAAATAAGTTATAATGATTAGTTGTTATACTCTATTTAAAAGGCAAGAATTTGTAAAATCGATTCCCTTACATTTCCTATAATAGTGGAAGCATTATGTTATCGAGTGTTATACCTAATGCTTACTCTTTATTCTAAAACAAGCGAGACAACGAATGGTCTCGTTTGTTTAGTTATGTTAGGAAAAACACAATTAATAAAATCCATTTGGGGATTTTTAAAATTTGATCTTATAGCCTCAAAACCTTAATTTTTTCATCATATCATCAACAAAGACCGCCCATTATGTATAAGTGTATAAGGCGGTCTTAACTATATTCATGCTATATGATTATGACAAAAATCTCGACAATATGCTCTTTTTTATAAAACTATTTTGCTCTGTACTTTACTATATGTTAATTGTTACAAAGTAATGCTTCTTTTATTGAGCAATGCTTATTTTTTTTTGCATAGATGAATAGTTTAAAGGGAATGTGTCCATCCTTTATAAAAAGGAGGTTATTGTAGTGGCCAAAAGAAGTAAGTTAGGTAGATTTTTAGATAAGGAAGGTTATAACATAACAAAATTAGCCCAAATGACGGGTTTAAATAGAAATACAATTAGTAAAATATACACTGATTCAAGTTATGTCCCATCCGGAGCTACAATAAAAAAGATTATGAAGGCATTAAGGTCACTTGATCCAAGCAAAAAGACCGAAGATTTTTTTGACATATGAAAAGGTACAACAAGCGTACCTTTACTTATTCCCCTCCATATTTAAAGGGAATGACCCTCTATTTTGAGAATAGAGAGTCATTAATCTATGCCTGCCTGTCACTAGTCAACCCTCAGAAGGTGACATCTCTATTCATAGCCAACATAAATGTAATCTAAACTTTTTACATAAACATATATCTTAATTTCCAGTTTACATAGCAGAAATTCTAGGTAGTAATTAAAAAATTAGGGCTTACAAAGATAATTAAATTATAAATGAATCTGAAAGAAATGAACCAACCCAAGCGCTTATTAGTATACGACTCAGTCAGGTTAAGTAGATAGTATTTTTCATCAAGGTCAAGAAATTATATAGCTTCTTTCACCTGCAAGTGTAGTCCTACTTTTCTTTTTATTCGTTGAAGAGCATTATCAATGGACTTTTCAGGCATATTTAACTCTTGGGAAATTTCTATGTATGAATAGCCATTTATATATAAATTCCATACTCTATTTTCTAATTTACTAAGCAAATTAGCTATTTTTTGTTCTCTTTCTACGTGTTCTTCCTCATCTATGAGTAATACTTCTGGGTTTGTAATGTTTCTTTCGACTATCATATCCAGAAGCGTATAGGTTGATTCTTGATTGGAAAGAGGCTTGTATAAGGAAACATACGCATTTAGAGGCTCGTGTTTTTGGCGAGCAGCTACTTTAATTGCGGTGAATACCTGTCTGTTAATACAGAGTTCAGCAAATGTTTTAAAGGAGGACATTTTATCTCCTTTAAAATTACGAATAGCTTTGTACAGACCAATCATTCCTTCTTGAATAAGATCTTCTTTATCTGCCCCTTTTAAAAAATAGACTGTTGTCTTTGCTTGAATAAGACCTCGGTATTTATTGACTAAGAAGTTTAGTGCCTCTTCGTTACTATCATGAATGAGGTTTAATAGGTCTTCATCTTTGTATTTATCGTAATCTTCAATTAATTCATTTTTGATATTTGTACTCATATGTATCCCTCCGTTAATCTTAGATGAATTTCAACAGGATTTCATGAAAAAAACTAAATGGTTTGTTGTAAGAAAAAAGCGCTCAGGATGACCTGGCGCTTCTCTATATACCTTTGCCTCTCGTTTGTCATTTCCCCATCCTACTAAGAGTATAGGAGACTAAATACGAAAATGTTGTCGAATCTTGATGGTGTTTTCAAAATTCCCCCCTATATTTTAAAGTAGATAGAATACCTTTTAAGAGTGAAAAAGAAAACTGTATCTTCATTTTAAGTATGTCCATAACGAATAAAATTCTCTATTCTGAGCAAACTATTGAAAAGAAGGAGAGATGTTCATTTTCAATTCCTCATTGTGTACTATGAATAGTCTAAAGAAAAACCTACTGAACATGGAGTCAATCCTATGGGCAGTAGGTTTTTCTTTAGGCTGTATACCATAATGTACTTTATGAGAGTGGAAAGAGATGTATTTCTACATGAAGGTGTTAAGAGTAGGGATTTACCTTAAGAAAAAACTTTTTCATCTACCCAACAAGGGGCTGTTAATATAATACTTCAACAAATTTAAGAGAAAACAAGCTATAAAACTACAACCTTATTATCCAAATATATGTGTTAGGAATCGTAACACAGTTGTAGCCTGTTTATATACCTAGTGGTATTGTGAAATTAGTTATTTGAAAATTTAGATAATGAAATTTGTGGATAAAAAAGCAGTGCCTACATATTTAGATGCTACTTTTTTATTTATACAGTCCGTAATTAATTTTTTATCAAAATTTAGATAGATCTAATTACATTTTTGACCATTTTAATTCTTATAAAAGGGAGAAAGGAAAGGATATATTTGGATAGAAATTTTTTATATCGTGATAAGAAAGTAATGACTATGAAAATTGTCACTGAAATGACAGGTTTATCTGAAAGAAAAGTTCGTTATTATGAAACCAAAAAACTTATTTTCCCTGAACGTACATCTTCGGGAATCCGTAAGTATTCTTTTTCTGATATTGAGAAACTGATGGATATCGCAGAAAAAATAGAAGATGGAGTTCTCACACGAGAAATTCGTAATGATTTTTTTAAAAGGAGAAAAAAACATATTAATACGAGAAATGACACAATTAGAGGTCAACTGAATGCTCATTTTAAATGATTTTACCTTCATGATAAGCAATGATTATTACATTGCTTAAAGTAAATATCTTTTAATCTTTTCTTTATTATGTTTTTCCCCATCTACAGAATGATAAATTATATATGAAAGGAATAAACAATATGAAAATACCTATAAATAGTTTTTTAGGAAACATTACTTGTATAGCTGAAGTTCTTTATGTATATCTATTATTCTTTTTTGTAGAATTGCAGACTACTGTAGTAAAATCAGTACAAATAAAATGAATTTTCAAATCAAAAGTTACTCTTATTTCTGTAAGGAATTTAGTGAACAAGATTATTATGGTTAATTTTTGCGCTTAAAGATGTATAAAATATACACCTTTAAGTAAAGGCATTGTTCTCTTAATTTATCTATTATAAATAATACACCCTACCGCGAGCAAAGTAATTAGTACACTGTAAGACTTCAACTTACAATTACCATTCAACATATCGAAGAACCTTCTTTTTTAACTAGAAAAGATAGGTTTTTTAAGGTGTATACGTTATTCATGTTTAATTAACATAATGTCATTTATAAGAAATAATTCATTTAAAAAAGCCTCTTTTATCTAGGAAGAGGCTTCTGTTGATTTTGTACTATAAAACTTCTAACATCCTTAATTGATAAACCTAAATCTTTAGCTTTTTTCATAAGAACCATCCATTCTACTTCACTTGGTGATAAATTTTTTTCATTGGACACTGATATGATATCCTCCAACTTATTTTTATAAATGAGATCTCTAGCAGTTATTGTCATATGTATGATTGAATCTTAAAAATAATACTTCTATATAAAGTCGAAAATTCCTATAGTTATAAGCGAGAATATGGGTTATTTTGTATTTACTAAGAATACTGTTTAATAATTTGAGCAAACTAATCCAGAGGTCAATATATGATTTTAAAAACAACTTCTAATTACTCACTATTCACAGAAGAAACTATTGGAGCATGGTCAGTAGTTTCTTCTTACGCTGTATATCTTTAGTTAACATAAGACGTATTACAGCAACTACGTAATTAATAGATCTCTTACTAAGTAAAGTAAGATAATTTTAAATACAACCACTAAATATTATGGTTTAAGCTATTTAGCTTTTGTATAAAGGAATCCGTTTTACCAAAAACTTATATATGTTATGCTTTTACTACATAATCATGATGTTTAGTAGGTGAAAAAATGGAAGATGTATTGCTAAATAAAAAATTACAACG
>Ga0209463_1002118_pt1 | contig 11226 bp, 19 predicted proteins | sample AgamicMgSfrz_FD_187169 | JGI IMG/M metagenome (GOLD analysis project Ga0209463, IMG submission 187169) | Agave microbial communities from Guanajuato, Mexico - Mg.Sf.rz (SPAdes) (version 2) | ecosystem: Host-associated > Plants > Phyllosphere > Phylloplane/Leaf | place: Guanajuato, Mexico... | reverse complement strand
GATACGGGGCGATCAGTTTCGCTCAAATGTATTATGGGATGTCCTTTCCACAAGCTGTATTAGATATCAATAAAGGCGATTATAAAGAGCTTTCTCAGTCATATGAGCAACCGTCGGTTTCACCATCAAAAGAGCCTTTTCGCTATCCAAAAGAGTTAGAAGTAAAGGATCAAAGCAAAGTAAAAGATTATCTCATTAAAGAACGTAAAATAGATTCTCGGTTAGTTGACTGGCTTCTTCAAAAAGATTTAATCGCCCAGGACAAACGGAACAATGTAGTGTTTAAATGGCGTGAACATGGAGGTAAAGGAAAAGTAATTGGGGCGGATCGGCAAGGAACAGCTTCTATAAGTAATAAGCGTGGTTCCTTTAAACAAGTCTTACCAAACGATAACCCACATACGGGCTTTTCAGTTGATGTCGGTCGCCCAAATAAGATTCATTTTTTTGAAAGTCCAATTGATCTACTTTCTTATTGGAGTATACAGGAGACTCAATTACAGAATACACGCCTTATTAGTATGAATGGTTTAAAGCCTAAAACCGTTGCTCAGTCTTATATCGAAGCTCGAAAAGAAGGCTTAGGCATCAAAGAAATGGTGTTAGCTGTCGATAATGACCAAGGAGGAAAAGAATTTATTTACAAAATGAACCAAATCGTTAATGCTGATTTAATAAAAGCAGATATTCCAAAGGGAGCGAAAGACTGGAACGAAGAATTAAAGAAGAATGGAAAAAGCATTCAACCTGTGGCATCACGTCTCCGGAATAAACAAACTGAACAGGAGCTTTCAATGAATGGATAAAGTGTTTCAACCTGTATTTTATCTTTTTCTTATCATCATTTTATTTAAGCTATCTCAATTTGCTTACCGTGTCATTCGCGAACGAAGGTATATGAAAGAGCTAGCCCAATCAGGCATGCCCTATATTGATAAAATGGATGGGAGGCAGTTTGAATTTTATTTGCAGGCTCTTTTCCAACAGTTAGGATACAAGATACAAGTAACACCATCATCTGGTGACTTTGGGGCTGACTTGGTGATGAAAGGAAAAGAGAAAATTGTCATTCAGGCTAAAAGGTATAGCGCTAAAAATAGAGTTAGTCTTTCAGCCGTACAAGAAGTATACGCAGCAAAAGCTTATTATAAAGCGAATCAAGCGTGGGTCGTGACCAATAGTTATTTCACGAAACAAGCCAAAGAGCTTGCAGCTGCATGTGATGTGACCTTAGTAGATCGTGCGGATCTTCAAAAGTTTATTAATGAAGTCAAACCTGTCTTTAAAGCACGGGAAATCTTTGAAAATATCACACCAGAACCTCGGAAATGTCCAAAATGTGGGCAGGATCTAGTCGTACGAGATGGGAACGGTACTCGTTTTTTTGGCTGTTCCTCGTTTCCTTCTTGTCGTCATACAGAGAAAATTAATAAGGAAGTAAGTAAGAGCAGACCTTCAGTATAGTAAGGTCTGTTTTTTCTTTGTCTTCTTTCCATATAGCCCTTATCATAGAAGTAGATGAAAAATATGGTGAAGGAGGATATGATTATGCGAGCAAAAATCGAAAAAGCTAAACATGTGGTCATGTTTAAAGCTATAGGGGAGTTTTATGCGCATGAGGTTAATAAAGATAAAATAAGAATGGGTTTTTTTGTCTGTCCTTCATGTGAAGTCACAGTACATTATAAACACGATCATTTCTTTTCCCGTGACCATAAACGAAATTGTATTTATGTGAAGGAACAATTTAAGAAAAAAGCCTACTAGGTAAATGAAGATTCAAAGAGTTTATATGAGACTACGGAGAAAAGGGGGAAATGATATGAAAAATTATGTTTATCAAAATGGATGCTTAATTCAAACGAATAAAAAGTTTTCAGCATTAAAGCAAAAGCAGAAAGAATGGGTAACGAACGAATTAAGACAACTTTATATTAGTGCGATCAACTATCCTCATATCAAATTACACCCCAGGAAACGAGAACAAATTTTAGATGAAGTGTATGACCTTATCAGGGAAAAAGAAATCTCGATACCTTATGGTGAAGTGAAGAGACACTATTTTAGCAAAATCCCTTCGTTTATTTATAAGAATAAGAAAATGATGCAAGAAGAAACAAAAGATGAATCATAAGAGGGCTAGGGTAGTTATAGACTGGTGCTATTTTAAATATCCGACAGTCTTGAGGCTACATAAACAGGCTTAAGTCTGTTTTAGTACCATTTATATAATGTAGAAAGGAGCACTTAAGGTTCCTTTATTGAATTGATAAATCTATTCAGAGAAAATCAAATGAAGTAGAATATTGAAGCAAGAAGAGGAGAATATGAAATGAAATCAACAGGTATTGTACGAAAAGTAGACGAATTAGGAAGAGTTGTTATCCCAGTTGAGCTAAGAAAGGTTCTTGCTATTAAAGAAAAAGACCCTGTCGAAATCTTTGTTGAGGGGAATCATATTATTTTTAAGAAATATAGCCCTTATAATGAATGCATTATTACAGGTGAAGTAACCCCACAGAATCGTGAATATGCAACTGGTATTGTATTAAGCCCAAAAGGTGCAGAAATTCTCAAGCATGAGATAGAGTTTAGATTTGATATTAAGGCTTAATTTACGTAGAAATTCATATAGGTTTTAATTAGAAACGTAGGATAGAATTAATATAAAACCTCCAGAATGGATTTCTGGAGGTTTTATATTACTTTTCTTTATTTAACAGCTTCTTTTAATTCTTTTCCTGCTTTAAATCCTGGAACCTTCGTTGCTGGAATCGTCATTTCTTCTCCTGTTTGAGGGTTACGACCTGTACGCTCTGCACGTTCACGTACTTCAAATGTACCAAAACCTACTAGTTGAACTTTCTCGCCTTTGGCAAGGGTCGTAGAAATCGTTTCAAATAACGCGCCTATAGCTTTTTTCGCCTCTTGTTTTGGTAATTCTGATTTTGAAGCAACTGCCTCAATGAATTCAGCTTTTTTCATAGATAACTCCCCCATCTCTCCGTATATATAGAATATGTAGATTAAAAATATATCATATGTTTTACGAAAAGGTCAAACGTATGTTCCTTTTTTAGTTAAAGTGAAGAGGAATGCGTAACAATAAGAAAAGGAGAAATGAAAACCCATTTCTCCTTTACATACTCATTCAGTTAGAAATATTTTATTATCGGATGTTTTTGCCACCAAGTTGTTGTTCCGCCATTTGGACAAGACGTTTTGTAATTTCTCCACCTACTGATCCATTTGCACGGGCAGTTGTATCAGGACCAAGATTGACACCAAACTCACTAGCGATTTCATATTTCATTTGGTCAATTGCTTGTTGAGCACCATAAACTAACAGTTCATTTGTATTGCTATTTTTATTGTTTGCCATTGTATGCAACTCCTTTATAGTTTATAAAGTTAAAATGTGCAAAAGGAGCACTGTTTATTCATAAGATGAGAAATTATTTCCAAAAAATCATTCAGTCCATAAAGAAAGCAGGATTAAGCCTGCTTTCTTTATGAACTGCTAGTATATGGTATTATTGGTAGAGATAAAATATTTACATCTGGAGGATACGAATAACATTAAATCAACAGGTATTGTACGAAAAATAGATGAATTAGGAAGAGTTGTTATTCCAGTTGAGTTAAGAAAGGTTCTTACTATTAAAGAAAAAGACCCTATTAAAATCTTTGTTTATGAAGATCAAATTATTTTAAAGAAATACTTGCCTTATAATGAATGCAATATTACAGGTGAAATCACGCTTCAAAATAGGGAATATGCAAAAGGGGTAGTATTAAGCCCAAGAGGTGTGGAAATTCTAAAGCTCAATATAGAGTTTAGGTTTGGAATGAGGGGTTAAATTAGACAGGTTTTTATATAATACGAGGCATTTGTCAAAACCCTACTAAATCAACAATGTATAAAATGATGTATAAATTATAAATTTAAATGTCATGTCATCCCTTGTCGCTGAATTGCGTGCCAAGTATTTGAAAACGTCAATACAAGTGGGGGTGTTCGAAGTCTATATTTAGAAAAAATTGAGACAGAAAGAAAAATAACCGAAAATGAGTTAGATGTCTTATTAAGTACACATCTAATTAATATTAATGCTATTAGAAGTGATGATTTTGACGTGTTTTTTGATGATAGAAGAAATCTTTTAATTAGAATAATTGAAAGTACGACGGGTAAAAGGGTAATCTAGACTTTTTATCCTTTATTTAAACATAAACATTATATTTTATACAGCTTTAGATAAGTCTAATTTTATATAAAATATTGTGAGCTGTCGAAAGTGGATAGAACCTTGAAGATAAGTGCTCATTTTTGTTAGGGTTCCGCAAGCTATATTAAAAACAAGAATCAAGTCCCTTAATATTGGGAACATTTAGAATTTTTAGTTAATCCTTAACATCAAATTCAACTTGTTATATATTTAAAGATGTTGCTTAAAAAATAAGTGGGGGGAAGTATGGAGAAATTAAATGATCAAACTTTGTTAGCATCGTACTCTAAAGCAATTGAATTAAAGCTAGATAAAGATTTCATTCTTATTCTCGAAGAAGAATTGAAAAGAAGGGGTCTACCCTTCATTACTAAAACAGATAGGAGTAATTAATTCAGATTACGCTTCTATCTGTTTTTCCTTTTTTACAACCCACATTAGAAATTCCTTTTCTTGATTAGTTAGCTTTCTATTTAAGGATTGTTCAAACTTTAAAACTAACTCTATAAAACGCTGCATGTTATCCATATATATTATAACTCCTTGAGTTTATTTTTAAATATAGAATAGAGTGGAGGGTTTTGTTTTGTCAAATTTCGTTTGGTTCTAATACTGTAATTTAAGAAAAAAACATAAAAGGTGAATGAGGGCCAAATAGACTGCGAGGGTTTGCATTGGTCTGAACAAGATGCCTATACTTATTCCCTTCAGTTTGTTAAACAGCATAAGGAAGCCATTATAAAGATATTTGAATTAGACGATTGGCTCTTTTTCTTTGGATGTCATATTGAGATTAAGTATGAGAAGGAGTGAAAGAGATATAAACGTGAATTAACCTTTGTAGATCAAGTACTCTGGACCATCAAAGATTTATTTTGGAAATGAAACATGTTGATTTAAAGTAAATAGCAATTAATAGAATCTCATCATAAAACATACATAGATAGACAGAGCTGAATTAGATAAAAAGAGAGTAAACCATCTTTTTTATTTGTTTGACCTGGCAGAAAATATTGATCATAGATAGGGGATTCTGAGGTGAAAGTGTTAAAATATTGAAAAAGCACCCCTGAACGGGTGCTGTGAATTAAAGTAGTTCATCATTCTGGTTTTTTAGAAACTTGCTTTCTAACTTTGCTTCATTCGTCGTTGTAATCCTAAATTTTCTAGGTCTTGTTCTAACTCAGACGATAAAGCGGTTCGTTCTTTAGCATTCTCCATTTGTTCTCTAGTAGTTGCAAACCTCCTTTGTTCTTTTGAATTCATATTAACAGTCCCTTTCTCGTGACTTTCTAGGTTCGATATAGCAGGTGGGAAATCCTGCAGAAAACACATTTATCCAGGAATGCAACCGTAGTACAACACAAAAAAACATCCGTTTAGATAGGATGCTTTTATTCTACTCTTATTTCGTTTTCATCTTCATAGCCTGCTCCTGGCGAGCTTCAATCTTTTCTTCAATCTTTTCCATGATCTTTTTATCCTCTAGTATCTTATGTCTGTTTTCATTAACTAGGTTTTGAAAAGAGGGTTTTAACTTTCTCATAATGGCACTTCTTTCTTACTGTTTAGTTTAGTCCGTAGACAAGTATGATTATAACGGTTAAATGGAATAAAGCAATTATTTGCTATCAATACACCTGTACTTTCCTTCATCTTTATGCGTAAAAAAGCCTTTAGAAGGACATATGAATCTTTAGTAGTTTGGATGCGAATTGTATGGGATTTTGACTTTATTGCCAATGAGTTTGGCGCGATCACTATTTTCATGGATAACGCCCAATGGACTTTATTTTAAAGGAATTTCCCTTCTTATGTTGAAAGTGAAAATCATAGGCTAAAAAGGGGGAAATACAATGAATCCATACGAACAATTACTAGTAAATAAAGAATTAGAAGAGATTGCCAAACAACGAATTGAAATTCATAAAAAGCGAATAAAATTATCTGAGGAGTTAGAACGAGACTTTGAGAATAAAGATCTTCAAAATAGAATTATTGAGTTAGAGGAAGAGAGCCAAAGACTTAAGAAAAAAAGTGAAGCTTTACAGGATAACTTCTAAGCATCCTTTCAGGATGCTTTTTTTGCTTTTATATATCGTATACAAAGAAATTACTTATGGAAATGTTAAAATAAAACTAAAAAGTATGGAGAAAAAATGCATGAATACTATCTTAGAGAGCTTTTATGATTTAAAAGAAATATTAAGTCCTTTTAACAACCTTCATGAAAAGTACAATTGGTTATTAACTGATTTAGATGGGTCTTTTCCGGATAAGTACCTTGATTACTTTATTGACTATAGAATTTATAATAATGGAATGAATGATAATACATTTTGGATTACCGGTAAAAAGCTCACAGAGCTTGCCAATAAAGAGGATATATATTTTATATGGGGAGTTTTTTCTGCCTTTAATAAGAAAGAAACTATAAATTTAGATATGCTTAAAGAAGAGCCATATGCTGATGGGAATCCGAATTTTTGGATTGAAACACCGGCAATCCAGCACCCTAAAGCAATTACAGAATTGGTCTTTTGGGACTCATCTTTAATTTTACTCTTGAGCAAAGATAAAGAGATGTCTAGAAACCTTAGAAATAAGTTTAAAAAGTGGAAAGATCTAAATGAGTATAACAAAAAACAGAACCCATAACATACCATACCTATAGGAGAATTAAATATGGACTCTAAGCAGTTATTTTTACGGGAACTACATAACATTATCGTTGTCGGAAAAGCAGGAAGATGAAGAGGAAGAAGATTTTTACATGATGAGTTATATAATTCATATTGGGATTGGCAAGAGTTGAATAATAAAGATAAGTAAATAGATAGCTATAAAAGCCCTTTTTAAGGGCTTTTTATTATGTTTCTGCATAACACTTGTTATGTGAATTGATATACAGTCCTAAAAATAGCAAATCCCCTTTAGGCGGGAGGCCTCTTTTGCAAAGGTGAAAATCTAATGAAAGAGAACTGAAATCAGTCCTCCTATATGTGTTTCCCTCCGTATTTTTTTTAGAAAACGTTCGTAATTTATTTTTAAACTTAAACGGACGGTAAAAGTAATAGGTTTCTTATACAAAGTAAAAGTCCGTAAACGTACACAAATACGAACGTTTATTTTACAAACTGTCTGTTTGTGTTCATTTTTATATGAAAGTTTATTTTAATTATTGTAGTGATTGTTTATCTAATAATTGCATAACAGCTTTATAAAGTACAAATACGGCAACAGAATAACCCGTTGCCTTTTAAATAACAGATGATCTTAGAATATTAGTCTAGAACCCGTACACGTACTGCTTCTAGCCCCTTTTGACCTGTTTCTACGTCAAAAGAAACCTTTTGACCTTCTCTCAGGGCTGCATAACCATTCCCTTCAATAGAGCGATAAGAAACGAAAAGCTCAGTTTCGTCTTCTGTTATAATAAAACCATACCCTTTATTAAAATTGTACGACTTGATTGTTCCGTTTTTTCTTCCCATATACTCTCCCCCTCTAAATTATTAGTCTTTTTATATTGTATAATATTCGTAATATATTGAGGGGATTAGTGGAAAAAAGGCTTATGTCTTTATTATTAAGTATGGTTTTCTAATCTATAAAATTAACATAAATTCGTTCTTCTCAAATCACCATCCGTAAAAGCATACTTTTGCGGACTTTTCTTCGATTTTAGTCCAATACTTTAACATATACAGTCTCTTTCTAATTATTTAATTTTTTAGCTATTTATAAGAATTTTTCATGCTGTCCCTAGCATTGCTATAAAAACGGAATATTCAATTATTTTAATTCATATTGTAAGCGATTACATATATAATGAAAATTAGGTTGGATAGCAAACGTGGCTGTCATTGTATATGGAGTAGGCGGGGCCAGTACAAGATGAGAATAGCTTACCATATAAAATATTTTGTTAATTTGTATGTATAAGAGATTGCTAGTTGGGCAATAATGAAAAATAGTAACTTGCATAAAGGAGGTCAAACTATTGAGCGAATATAAACAGGTTTTCTCTACGTTTATTAATGAAGAACGATTTGATTTACATTCATACCTTACTTATTTATTTATCAATGAATGTAAGGAGGATGTAGTAAATCAGTTAGAACAGAAACATGTAAACCAATAAATTTATAAATAGGAAAAAGGGAAAGGGTAAATAATAATGAATGGAAAAATTGTGTAGGTGACTTTATCTTTCTGAGCAGAAGGAATAGGTCGCCTATTGGCATTTCTGCTTAAGTATTTAGTGCACTAAATTCAATGTTAGATCTTTTTAAAGATTAAAGGGTTTATAACGAAAGTATTTTATCATTTACTTAAAGGTATAGATCTTCCATGAGTTTTTCTTCTTGGAACTTATATAATTACTCCATCTTTGTCCTTGTCCAACATAATCATTAAACGTAGCGTTTCGGACTACAATATGACCTCCACATTCTTCTGCCATTTGTTTCGCAATAGACTCTTTGTCAAAGGGAAATGCAACTAATTCATCATGTGTAAATTCATAACTAGTTATCTCTTTCTTTTTTACGCCCTTACACCAATCATTTACATAATATAACGTACCTAACTTTATAAAATAGTATTGATACTCTCTGTTAGGCAACTTACTCCCCTCCATTTCTACACTCTTCAATAGCTTTATAAGTAAATATTAACCTATTATTTGGACTTAAAAACCTAAAACCCCTCTAAAAAAGCACTCTTTTAGAGTGACTTAAATTACACAAATGTTAATGTATTCTTGATCTGTAAGAAAGTAAGTGAAAAAAACGCTTAAAGAATTCTTTAAGCGTTTTTTATATTATTTTACATCATTTAGCTGGTCGATATTGTTCGGAGACGATGAAATCATTTTCTACTAGGATATATGGATGTGTTTCCAACAAAATCGTTTTCAGATATTCTGGCATTCGCTCACCTTTGTACGCGCAGATTAATGGAAACGATAGCTGATTTACAGCCTCATCCACTATTTTTTCAAAATCTTCTATTAGATGTAAAGGATCTTTCATAGTGGTCCACTCTACATGTGCCCATGATCTAAAAGAGATTTTATTTTCTACATAAGGTTGTATCATTTTATTAAAGTAATTCTCGATTGAGGGAGGATGATAACTCCCACTTGAATAATAAAAATCAAAGTTATTTATACGGTGTACCAGTTTCTTTTGATCTTTTGTTAATAGCGTGTCCAGTTGTTTTTTTATGAGGGGATAAATACGGTCATTTTCAATAAGAATAATGTAGTCTCCAGCGTAAATTCCGTCTTTTATGTAATCTACAACTTGGTCAATGTAATTTTCCATTTCATTATAGGAATACAGTACATGAACATTCTTTTGATTTTTAAATAACTGATTTATATTATCTTTCAAGAAATCATCCTTTCTCTTTGTATCCCTTAATTATACTAGTGTTCTTTTTGTGTATTAAATTGGGATTTTTTTAGTTAATTGAGCTAAATAAAATTAAACAATTATATTATTTCTATTCAATTTTGAAAAGGTGTATTACTTTCCTAACAAACGAACAAAAAATCCACCTCATTTTACAAGCATCGGATGGAATGAGGTAGATTTTTTCTGAAATATTTTATAGAATATGCCGATAAATAAATCCTAACATATTTTTATAACAGGGACATTTCAGACAAGTTACAGCATATGTATAAAAGGTGCACTTCTTATACATTAGTTTCTCAACCACCTACTGAGAAAGCGTTGATAAATCAAGAATGTATAAAAAGCTGCATACTCCGGAAAAAGAACCCTTGTCAGAGTCCTTCTGCCATACGGGTTCTTTTTTGTGATGTGTACCGAAAAGAGTGTTTACGTAAACTAACTATGCATACCATATACAGGGTGAATTTTATTCTATATAATTGATAAAATGTAATAAAAAGGTTTTTTGGAGGGACAAGAATGAAAAAGATACTCTTTATCATTTTTACATTGTTTTTACTTTGTGCGTGTCAAAATAAAGATAAAGATCCTTTAGTTTTTTCAGGGAAAAGTGATAATTGGACTGTTGAAGAAATTGTAGAGCAAGTTCCTCAGGAAGGTCCAAACGAGCCAAAGACTATTAAATTACACTATATAGGCAAAGATATTAAATCAGTTGGGGAATTTAGTTTTAAGTTAGAAGCACCAAACGGACAGTGGGGTATCTCTACTATAGAGTTGAATAAAGAAGGTAAATTTACCGAGTCAACGAAAGGAATTGTCAGTAGAGAAACGTTAAAATCAGATAAGCCTATCATAATTTTGGAATGGAATGATAAAAAAGAAAAGATTCCTTTAAAAAATAAAAACCAACCATAAGGTCTATGGTTGGTTTTTATTTAGCTATCTATTCGTTTTAAAATTTTATGCTCTTCTTTTTCTGGAAAAGGTCTTACACCAAAGTAGTAACTAAAAATAAAAAAGATAACAACAATTACAGCAAAAATGAGCAACTTTTTTGAATAACCTTTAGATTCTCTTTTATTCTCAAGTTCTTCTTTATATTTTTGTTGAATTTGTTTTTTCTTGTCATCTATTTTCATATTTACTCCTAGATATAGTTTTTATCTAATTTTACCATAAAAGCCCAGTTAATGTTTATTTCTTCCGATAAATTACATTATGGTAACTAAAAATAAAGACTCTATACAGTCGGCAAATAGAAAAAGACTGTCTCTTTTCATTAGGAAGAGGCAGTCACTTTCTGTACAGTGATTGAAATGTTGTGTCGACGCTTTGTTGGACCTTGAATAGTTTGCTCAAGATATCAAAATTTATTTATCTACATAAAAGAAAAAAACGAATTATATGAAAATTAATTTTAATTGAAATTGCTCTTTACAATTGTAAAATTCAGGCGTATAGTACCTACCATACATATATGATCTTGCTATTTTCATACCTTTTATCGCTTAATCCACTAAGGAGTGGGGGACCCATTTTTGTGTGCACTTGCACTTGGGGTGAATCCT
>Ga0209463_1002117_pt1 | contig 11229 bp, 8 predicted proteins | sample AgamicMgSfrz_FD_187169 | JGI IMG/M metagenome (GOLD analysis project Ga0209463, IMG submission 187169) | Agave microbial communities from Guanajuato, Mexico - Mg.Sf.rz (SPAdes) (version 2) | ecosystem: Host-associated > Plants > Phyllosphere > Phylloplane/Leaf | place: Guanajuato, Mexico... | reverse complement strand
CTTGTACCCTAAATGCCGAGCATACCCTTGTATGAACTGTGGCTGCCGGGCAAAGAAGAAGGTAAGAGAGTTAGAACCCCTCGGCTTCAGCCGTGTGGAGTATCAGGCATTGATATTTTGACAAAAGTAGTTAAAATATTATAAGAATACAAATTTGCCCTATCCATGTAAATAAAAGTATTTATTTAATATGTTTTATACTAGCTATGAATAGAGCCAACCAAAGCGGTTGGTTTTTTGTATGAGTTTATTCTTTTTTGGTGGAAATTGAAGAATATAATCCCATGTAAATCTAGAGCACATAGGCAGGGTTTAAAAGTGTCGGATTAGTTCTTTAAATAGGAGGTCATGACTAGTGTCAATAAAGAAAAAGTTATCCGTATTCTTTACTTTGCTGGTATTGTGTATTCTACTAGTAAATAACACCTTGCACTACATTCGATCAAAAAATAGATTAATAGAGTTTAACCAAAAAGAAATTACGCTGGTAACAGAAGAAATTGCGTACGAAGTCGAAAATTCCAAAAATAGTGCTTCCTATATGGAAGATCGAATGGCACAAGAATTACGAACGGCTTCAATTGCGATTCAACAGTCTTTGCCTGCTGATTATCATGACATCAGCAACGACCAGTTAAAACAATTGGCTAAAAAACTGATGGTATCTCACATTACATTATTAGCACCCGTAAAAGGTGATATTATAGGCGTAAAATCTTCTGATCCTAAGGAAATCAAGATGTCTACCAAAGAGTGGGGCTATTGGTATACATCTTTCCAGCAGCTTCTTTCACAGCAGCCGGTTACTACCAAAAAAGGGTTTGCTTTATCTCACTTTTGGAGCGGGCCGATTGAAATAGCTTCTAGTAACCCTAATCACATTGACAAATGGGGTTATTATTACGACGGGTCTACTAATTATATTATTAACCCTTATTTTCGTGATAAGCATGTGCTGGATTTTGAAAGAAAATTTGGTCCTACGAACGTAATGAACCGCTTTACTGAAAATCTTGACGGCGTTCTTGAACTGACCGTTTTTAATCCTAAAAATTTCGGAAGAAAAAATCAAAACGTATATTTAAACGGCAATAAATATATTAAAATAAAAGATCAGCCGATTTGGTACGGAACATACACGTATCGAAATACTAAACGTGACGAACAGTTTATTCAAAAGGCCTTAAAAACAGGAAAATCACAAAGTTATACTGCTGACATTAACCATAAAAAAGTATTAAAAACATTGGTGCCGATTAAAGAAGAAAACTCTCCAGCTTACGTAATAGGCGTAGTCTATGACTACGGACTTATTGAAAAAGAGCTGCAGCAAGAATTAATCAAGCATTTATTATTGTCTCTTCCGTTTATCTTTATTGTTCTTATTATAAGCTTTGTATTCTCCGCGTCCATTACGCGGCCGATTAAACATATTATGGAGCATGTAAATCAAATCGCCAAAGGCAATTTCGGCAAGGTGCTGAATGTAAAAAGAAAAGATGAGCTGGGAGGACTTGTGGCCAATATCAACTACCTTTCTAACTTTCTAAAAACATATGTGGACGATTTAAAGAAGAGTCAGGAAGAAAGTGAGTATCATGCGTACCACGATTTTTTGACAGGATTGCCGAACAGAAGATATTTTAAAGAAGAATTAAACAGGCGCTTAATTGAGTCGAAGGAAAAGTCCATTCGTCACGTAGCCGTGTTATTTATGGATATAGACCGGTTTAAAGATATTAATGATACGCTAGGGCATTCAAAAGGAGATCAGCTTATACAGCTGATAGCCAACCGTATTAAAGAATGTCTTCCTTCTGCTAACAGCTTTCTTACAAGGCAAGGAGGAGACGAGTTTGTCATTTTATTCAGTGATTTTACACCGGAAGAAGTTAAAGGTATCACCGAGAAGATCATGGCGTATGTTCAACAGGCCTGCTACATTGACAACGATGAAGTGTTCGTCAGTATAAGCAGCGGATTAAGCTTTTATCCCGAGCATTCTACGAATTTAGATACGCTTATTACGTATGCAGATGTTGCCATGTATGCTTCAAAAAGACAAGGCGGCAGTAAAGTAAGTATCTATCATGACTCGTTAAATCAAAAACAAGCTGAAAAAGTTCACATCGAAACGCGCTTGCGAAAAGCAATTCAAAAAGGCGACATTGACGTTTACTATCAGCCGAAGATAGAAGCGAAGCGCAATGTAATAACCGGCGTAGAAGCATTAGTGCGCTGGAATGACGCAGAGCTTGGATTTGTTTCTCCAGAAGCGTTTATCCCTATAGCAGAAGAAGCTGGTTTGATTCAATACTTATGGGAAGTTGTGATGAAGAAAGCTTGTTCTCAAGTCAGCGAATGGAATAAGGTCTCAGACGAAAAAATGACGCTAGCGGTCAATTTTTCCCCGCGGCAATTTCAAGATCCGGTTGTTTTGGTTAATGAAATTAAACACTTTCTTTCGCTGCATAGATTTGATCCCGCTTGGTTTGAAATGGAAATTACAGAAAGTACATTGCTGATGAACGCGGAAGAAACGATTAAAACTTTACATCTATTAAAGAAATATGGTATATCAATTTCTATCGATGATTTTGGAACCGGATATTCTTCGTTAAGTTATTTAAAAAAATTACCAATCGATTGTTTGAAAATCGACCGGTCTTTTATCCAGGATATTCAAGAAGATTACAGCAACAGTGAAATTGCGCAGGCGATTATCAGCTTATCTCAAAGCTTAAAGCTGCAGGTAATCGCAGAAGGTGTAGAAGAAGAATATCAAAAAGCGTTTTTAATGAAAAATGGCTGTGATCACATGCAGGGATACTTGTTTAGCAAGCCTCTTTCTGCAGAAGATTTTGAAGAAGCGTTTTTAAATAGCTGAAGCAAAACCATCATTTAAAAATAAACTTACTAAGAAAAGGGAAGAGGACATAAAAAGATGGCACTAAGTACACAAAATTTAATTGCTCAAAAATTTTTAGAAACACTAGGCACGAATTCAACTGAAATAGATAAAAAAATAGGTCAAGCTGACACATTTATGAATGCGGTGAAAGAGCTGATTGATTTATGCGGAGACAATCCGGAAAGAGACGGCCTTGAAGAGACGCCGTACCGCGTGCTAAAGGCGTTTTTAGAATACACGGAAGGCTACCGAGAAGATCCGAAAGCTCATTTGGAAAAAACATTTGATGTGAATCACAATGAATTGGTGTTAATACGAGATATTGAATTTCACTCAATGTGTGAACATCACTTTGCGCCGTTCTTTGGCGTTGCTCACGTTGGGTATATACCGGATAAAAAAATTACAGGTTTATCTAAAATCGCTCGTACGGTAGAAGGATACGCAAAGAGATTTCAAGTTCAAGAACGTCTAACAAATGAAATTGCAGATGCAATCGAAGAAGTGTTAGAGCCGAAAGGAGTTATGGTGATTATTGAAGCGAAGCATATGTGCATGTGCGGAAGAGGAATTAAAAAGTCTTCAGCTTCTACAGCCACTTCATCCGTTCGAGGCACATTTATGGAAAAACCAGAGGTTCGAGGAGAATTTTTATCTCTTTTACAGCGACAAATGTAGCGATATAAGCTGAGAAGTAGAAGCGAGGTAAGTTGTATGCGACACGTTGACGTACTGATTATTGGCGGAGGACCCGCTGGCATCTCTGCTGCTGTGTGGTGTAAGAGGTTAGGCGTTGAGTGCTTACTCCTTGAAGAACGAGCGCAATTAGGCGGCCAGCTACTTGCCATTTTTAATGAGATTATCGATTATCCCGGGGTACAAGCGGAAAATGGAATAGAGATGCAGCGTAAAATGGTGAAGCACTTTATCGATATGGGCTGCTTATATGAAGTGAATACAAAAGTACGCTCTATTGATGAACGCTCTAAAACAGTAAAAATCAAGCAGCAAGAAAAAGAAAAAGAAATTTGCTATACGTATCTTATTTTAGCAACGGGTTCTAGTCAGCGAAAGCTGGGAGTGCCTGGTGAGCAGCAAATGATTGACCGAGGAGAAGTATATTCTGCCTCCGCAGACGGCGAACGGTTAAAAGGTAAAACAGTTGCCCTCATCGGCGGAGGAGACCGGGCTTTTGAAGGAGCACATCTTTTAGCATCAAAAGCAAAAGAAGTATATCTTATTCATCGCTCTACGCATTTTAAAGCAAGAGAGCAATACGTTGAAAAAGTTCTTTCTGACCCTGGTGTTAAGGTGATGACGGATACCGAAGTTACGGCTATCCACGGAAAGCAGCACGTGACATCGATCGATTTAAAGAGTAAAAACAGTGAATGCAAGAACCTATTAGTAGATGCAGTGCTGATTAGACTAGGCGTAGCGCCTAACGTTGAACTTATTAAAGAAAAAGTCACCACTACACAAAGCGGTCTCATTGTCATCAATGAAGTGCATCAAAGCAGCAACCTCTATATTTATGCCATTGGAGACGCGTGCACAACTCCCTTCTTTTCTAGTATCAGCTCTTCAGCCGGTCAAGGAGCGATCGTAGCCAAGCATTTATCGAGTCTCGTGAATGAGTCATAATATGAAAAAAGCATCTGTCAAATCGATAGATGCTTTTTTACGTAACATAGTAGAAGAAACATAAAAGAAGTGTGTTCACAGGCAGACAAATCGTTTGGAAAAAAGCAATGTAGTTTTTAGGGTCGGATCTTCGCTTTTTGAGGAGAATATATTCTTTCGAAACATCTGTGTAAAAAGCGATGAGAAAAAAAGTAAAATAGTCAGTATCTGAAAAGAGCCTCTAGAAAATAAATGAAGGTTTTTTATGTTATTCACTGTATTTCTCCTTTTTGTTTTTTATTTTACCAATAAAAAAGAAGTAAAGGAGGAACATTTTTATCTTTGATTGGAAAGTTTCTCGTTTCGTTAAATTAGGAAGGGAAATAAGTGTAAAGTTACCTGAAATCTATTATTTTATCCAAGATGGCTGCTATGATACTTTTGGGAACAATATTATCTAGTGCAACAGTTAAAGTAACAGAATTTCTTATAAGAGATCAACTTAGCTAAATTGTATTGAATTAGTAAAGAAGCTTTATTTTAACCTGAGGAAAAATAAAAAAGAGCCTCTGTGTAGAGACTCTCTTAAAATACCAATTAACGTAATAATTGAAGTACTTGCTGCGGTTGTTGGTTAGCTTGAGACAACATTGCTTGAGAGGCTTGAGCAAGAATTGAGTTTTTTGTTTGCTCCATCATCTCTTTCGCCATATCAACATCCCTTACACGTGACTCAGCTGCCGTTAAGTTTTCAGATGATGTATTTAAGTTATTGATAGAGTGATCTAAACGATTTTGGTGAGCTCCAAGGTTAGAGCGTTCGGCAGATACTTTTTCAATTGCCGATTCAATAGCTGTAATAGCTGTGCTTGCGCTTGCTTTACTAGAAACGTCAATACCGTCATTTGTTACAGCTTTAGCAGTATCCGCCGTTCCTGCAGCTACAGCGTTAGATGTGTCAGTACCAGCAACTCCTAGGCTAACAGCATCCATCGCTTTAATATCAAGGTTGATAGATTGTCCAGCATTGGCACCGATTTGGAATGTCATTGAATCAGCATCTGTGACGTTTGTTGTATTAGATGAATCAACAGCACCTGTAAGAAGTTTTTTAGTATTGAATTCAGTATCGTTAGCAATTCGTGTAACTTCTTTAGCAAGTTGGTTTACTTCTTTTTGGATTTCTCCACGATCAGCATCTGTGTTGCTGTCGTTTGAAGACTGAACAGCTAATTCACGCATACGTTGTAAAATATCGTGAGTTTCACCTAAAGCACCTTCAGCTGTTTGAATAACTGAGATACCATCTTGGGCGTTACGTGCAGCCTGATCTAATCCACGCACTTGACCACGCATTTTTTCAGAGATTGCTAGACCAGCAGCGTCATCAGACGCACTGTTAATACGTAAACCAGAAGATAACTTCTCCATTGATTTTGATTGTGCAGCGTTAGCTGTGTTGTACTGACGGTATGTGTTTAGTGCTGCGATGTTGTGATTAATTCTCATTTTCCTTACCTCCGTATAATGGTTTTACTTCTTGATTACATCCTTGTATACAAGAAGTGTCCCGACCTAGACCGGGATGATAGTAGTCGAACATCAATCGTTTGAGAGAATATGTTCATACTATATATCGGTTTATAAGAGAAGGTGTTTATAGTTTGTTTAAATTTATTTATAGAAATGTCATTGTCACAAAAGAAAAACCAGTTCTTTAGATAAGAACTGGTTTACATCTTCAATGAGTAGCTCCGCCTGAAACTAAGATATCCTCTTTAACCAAAATTGTCGTCTTCACCACAGATAGCAATCCCTGCACAATCAAATCCAACGACATACTCGCTTTTCCCGGATGATTCACGGCTTGTTCAGGAAGGTAAGGGATATGAACAAATCCGCCTTTAATACAACAGTTTTGAATCATGTTCATAAGGCCATAAAATACATGATTACATACAAACGTTCCAGCGGTTTGAGAGACGCTGCTTGGAATGCCTGCTTGGCGCAGATTTTCGACAGCGGCTTTAATTGGCAGTGTCGAAAAGTATGCGGCAGGGCCGTTTTGGATAATAGGGCGATCAATAGGCTGCTGGCCAATGTTGTCAGGAATTCGTGCATCGTCTACGTTAATGGCAACGCGTTCGACTGTAATTCCTTCTCGGCCGCCTGCTTGTCCAATGCAAATGACAATAGAAGGGCTGATTTCTTCTATATACGTATGAAGCTTTCCAATCGATTCACCAAACACAGTAGGAAGAGGTTTAGCGATAATGTGATAATCTTCAACAGCTACACCGTCTAAAGCTTTTACAGCTTCTAAAGACGGGTTAATACTTTCACCTTCAAACGGTTCAAAGCCAGTTAGTAATACAGTTGTCATTCTACTAGTCTCCTTTAAAAGTGATATACAAGGTAGTACATTAATAACGTATTAACAACAAAAACGGATAGCGCAATCGGCACTTGAGCTTTAATCACGGCATTTTTGTCTTTTAATTCAAGTAGCATGGCCGGTACAATGTTAAAGTTTGCTGCCATTGGCGTAAGGAGCGTGCCGGAGTAGCCAGCAAACATGCCGAGCGCTGCCATAATGGCTGGATTTCCTCCGTGCATATGTACAATCAGCGGAAGTCCAATACCTCCAGTAATAACGGCAAACGCAGCAAAGGCATTTCCCATGACAATCGTAAATAGCAGCATCCCCAAACAGTAAGCAAGCACAGCAACAAACGCATAGTTAGTGGGGAGTATATCACTTACAATATCCGAAACGACTGTTCCAACGCCTGATTTTGAAAAAATGCCGCCAAGCGCTGCAAGCATTTGCGGTAAAATAACTGCCCAGCCCACTGCTTGAAGCAAGCGGCTTCCTTCTTTAACAGGTACGTCCATTTTTGCTTTAGTGACGCCCATTGAAGCGATAAAGGCAATGACAGCTGCTATTGCTAGTGAAATTAACGTGACTTTTTCTGGGTCGATCAATGCCCAGTTTCCAAACTTGATCTTTCCAAAAAGAAGAGTACCGATAATCGTAAAAATAGGAATAAATAAAGCCGGTAAAAAGATTTTATTTTTTAATCGCTTCGCGTGAGCCACTCGTTCTTCAGCAGGTGTTTCGGCTTCATTTGACTTGGTCACACGGTTAAACGAAGCAAGCAGCACCATAATAATGACTAAACACCCTATATAAAAAGGCGGAATGACGTTGCCAAATAAAAACGTAATAGAAAATAGTGCCCAAAATAGAGAAGACCCTAAACGGTTAGGATGGTTGTGGTCGCGTGCAATTCGAATCGCGATAAAAGCGACAATAGTACCGAGTAAGTAGTAAATCGTATCAAGCGTCAGGATGCTTTTCATTTAACTCGCCTCCGTCTTTGAAGATGATGTTGGTTTGTGCTTCGTCATTTTTCTGTGAATACGTCGGTCTAACTGACGGAAACGAATAGCGCTGATTACTAAAGCTGATATTGCAGTAGGAATTCCCCAAAGTGCCATATCCCAGACGTCAACGTGAATGCCTACGGAGTCAAAGAATCCTTTCATTAAAAGAATTCCACCCGTTGCGATAAAGATATCTTCTCCGAAAAACCAGCCTGTATTTTCAGCTGCCGCTGCGTGGGCGCGAATATCTTCTTTGACTTTAGGGGGAAGCTCTCCGTACTTTGCACGAGCTGCGCCTTCAGACATAGGTGCCACTAACGGACGTACTGATTGAGCGTGTCCTCCGATATTTAAGCCGACGGCGGCTGAGATTTCACGGATAAAAAGATATATAAGTAAAACATTTCCAGAAGAAGCGTTTTTGGCTTTTTTGATCAGCACTTCCGCTTGTTCTTTTAACCCATATTTTTCTAACACGCCGAAGATAGGAAGAGTAAGTAAAATAGCCATAGACATATAGCGGTTATCTACAAAGAACTGTCCAAACATCGTAATCACTTCATGCAGCGACAAGCCTGATACAAGACCTGTCACGATACCTGCAACAGTCACCACAAGCAGCGTGTTTAGACGAAATAAAAATCCCACTGCCACTAGCAAAACCCCAATTAATTTCAACATAAAAAATCCCCCTTGCGTATGTATAGACCGTGCTGCAAATTCACCTCCATTGCTTTTCTGAAAAAACAAAGATGTTTTGAGTATAAACAATTCTGAAAATTAAAACAAGATAGTTAAAGCATAAAATAGTTTTATTGGTGAACTAAAAGTATAAAAGGGAGATTTATATGCAACATGCATGTAGAAATAAAAGAAAGAATTCCACGAAGAAGTTTGGGCAGAAACTTTTTAAGCTGATCTGCTGAAAACACCTCTCCTGAAATACCAAAAATGGTGTATAATGCTAAAAGGTATGAATATAGAATTATATAGGTTACATATAGGTAAATCTATATAACTATATTTTAAACAATATATTGAAGGAGGAAGGAGCATTTGAATTGTTCAAATTGCAGCCATTTTAATGATGGCGGAAAGTTTTGCGTGAAATGCGGTCATAAATTACAAGAAGAGGCAGCCGCAAGCCAGACGGCAGCAGCATCTGAATATCAGCCGCAAACAGCGTATGCGCCTCAACAACCTAATCAGCGTGTTCGTCAGGCGAAAAAAGTGTCAAAATCATTTTTTAGTTATTTTGCAGAAGGAATTAAAAATCCAACAGCTACAGCACAAGCAGCAGGTGAAAGCCAATTCGTTAATGCTCTTATCACAGTCATTCTTTATGCTCTTAGTATACCTATTATGCTGTATGTGGGCTGGAAGCTATTGTTGATTCAATTTGTCCGAAGCATGTTCAAGCTGCCTGTTATAAGTGCAGAGATGGACCCATCTGATATAGAGGAATTTAATATGGGCATTAATTTTATAAAAGCGACAGACATCAATAGTATTATTCATTTTAATTTTACGGACTTTGTCTTTAAGCAAGGGATTCTCATTTTTATTGGACTCGCGGTTATTATTGGAGCAACATATATTGCAGCAAAGTTTGGAAAGGTAGACGTTTCCTTTAAAGAATTTTTCTCACGCTTTGGCACGTTTTTGATTATTCCAACAGCTCTTCTTTTAATTGGGCTTTTGCTTGCATTTCTTCATGTTGAATACTTCTCTTATTTTATGAATTTTGGTTTGCTGAGTATTTTTCTTGTGGTTCCATTTACAATTGCTAGCTTCAAGCAAAGCGGAACAAGCGGCCTAGATCGTATCTATAGCACTCTTATTGTGTATGTAGTAATTACAATTGTGCTGACATTCATTGCGAATGGCTTAGGGGAAGAAGCCAAAACCATTATTACAAGAATGGGAAACAGCACTGAATTGAATGACCTATTTTAAGTCGACAGAAAGCATCGTGCACAGCGGTGCTTTTTCATAACACTATAAAAAGGAGTGTAGAAATTGGGATATTGTAAAGAGTGTGGACATCAGTTAACCGATGAGCATCAATTTTGTCCAGAGTGTGGACATCCCGTCGAAAGAAAAGAGATTTCTAGCCAAGGAGCACAATCACAGCGTTACGTAGAACCTGCATCACCTTCAGTAGAGGAAGGGAAAGAATCGGTAAAACCTCCAAATAAAAAAACAAAGGTTATGGCGGTTTCAGTTATAGCAGCAGCTGCTATACTTGGCGGCGCTTATTACGGAATAGATAAAACAATGATGGCTCCTAAAGCAGTATCAGAAAAATTCATTGCTTCAGTAAAGAGCAATGATGTTGATAAAGTAAAAAAATATGTAAATGATGGTCAAATTCAACTAGAAGCCAACGATGAGCAAACAAAAGCATTTATTACATATTTACATGAAAATCCCGATGTAATGAAATCGATCTCTGAAGGGTTAGCGGCAGATGGCAGAGCGCTGGAAGCAGGAGTTCCAAGCGAAGATCACTCTTCATACGCTAAGCTAGAGCAAGACGGAAAGAAATGGGGAATCTTTGATCATTACACGGTACAAATAAACCCCATATATGCAAAAGTCCAGTCTACAGAAGATGCGACAGTAGTATATATTGATGGTCAAAAAGCTGGAACAGTAAGCAGTGATTCTTCTAAAAAGGTTGGTCCATTTTTACCTGGGACCCATACGGTAAAAGGTGAAGTTCAAAATGATTATGGAAAAGTTGAAAGTGAACAAGAGATTGAAGCCACCAACGGAGAAGATGTAAACGTAGAGTTTGATTGGTCAGATCATGCCGTATATGTTTCTTCAGATTATGATGACGCGACCTTGTTCGTTAATGGAAAAGACACAAAAACAGAAATTGGCGATATTGATTATCTAGGTCCACTGCCAATGGATGGTTCTATAAAAGTATATGCAAAACGTAAATTTGATTCTGGAGAAAAGAAAACAGAAGAAGTTTCAATCAAAAAAGGAATGGAAGATATTGCGCTTAATTTTGACGAAGAAAATACGGCAGAAGCATCCGCTCCTTCTAAGGACGAAGAGACGACTGACAAAGGTTCGGAAGTTAATTCTGGAATATCTACTAGTGAAGTGTCTAGTTTCATTGAACAATACATGTACGCTACAATTTCCTCAATTAACAGTGGAGACTTTTCTATTGCAGAGCCTTATATCGATACTAACGGACCAAAATACAAGGAACAAAAAGAGTATACAGCTTACCTAATCAAAAAAGGAATAACAGAGGATTTATTAAGCTTTAACGTAAATAGAGTAAC
>Ga0209463_1002114_pt1 | contig 11242 bp, 11 predicted proteins | sample AgamicMgSfrz_FD_187169 | JGI IMG/M metagenome (GOLD analysis project Ga0209463, IMG submission 187169) | Agave microbial communities from Guanajuato, Mexico - Mg.Sf.rz (SPAdes) (version 2) | ecosystem: Host-associated > Plants > Phyllosphere > Phylloplane/Leaf | place: Guanajuato, Mexico... | reverse complement strand
CTATTAACGATCCAAATAAAATTATAAGATTAGCCAAATTAAATATATCTACAATGGAAAGAATCTTCATTCAAGATGTGAAAATTTTGGGATTCAAGGCTGTATAATAAACTTCTTCCCATAATGAATAAATTTTGATACCTTGAGCAAACTACTCATGATGTTACAAAACATCGGCCTAACAACAAATGTGTGTAGAAAAAACTCCCAACCGGCTGTGGAGTTTTTTCTGTTTTCAAGCTGTATATCGTATTCAATCTTAGTTACCATAATACAGCTTCTCGGTAGTAAATAAAAACAGAGTGTTTATTTACTAAAAATGCTATTATATATAGATTAAGAAATTTACTAGGAGATTATATTATGTTTAAAAAAATCATATCAGTGCTGATTTCTTCTCTATGTGGTAGCCTAGTAGTCGCTGTATCAACCTTTGATGGTTCATATGAACAAATCACTTTTAATAATTTGGTAGCTGGCTTAGTCCTCGGATTAATATATATTGTTCCAATTGTTACTGTGTTAGGTATACCATCATCTATTTTGATTGATATTTTAATTAAAAATAGAGATGGGAAATATAAAAAATTAATCGAAATAGCACTATACATTATTTTTGGAGTAATAGGTGCAACGATAGTTTTACTTATTATCTCATTAGATGATGGTACAAACGGCGTAAATTTGTTGGCATTCAAACCTATTTGTATTCTCGCTTTAAGTTGTTCTCTTCCCTCCGGGATTTGCTCGATCTTATGGAATTATAGATTAAAAAAGAGTCCTTCACAGTAGATAAACGGTATGTATACTCCAGACATTTGTAGTTAACATAATCCAGATTATCGGAAATCTTATTTCAAAAAAACCTCTGCCAAGAAGCAGAGGTTCAATCATTTATTTAGCTAGTTCTTTGATTAAATCAATAAAGTCCATTGAATGCTGTTGATTTTTCTTTATCATCCTTACTCTTTTAGGATCTAAAAGGATTTTTTTAATCTTTTTATTCTTCCAAATAACAGTATTGTAAGATGGGACTTTATATAAATCTCTAAACCACTTTTCAGATGTTAATTCTTCTATTGCTAGTTTTAGTTTTGAATAAGAAGTTGGCCTCATTAAAATACCGTAAGACAGTAAATCTTTAAACTCCTCCATCTAATCACCTTCCCATATTCACATTTTATTGGATATCAGCACATAAATGACTATGCATACTATATACAAAATCAGTTTACATAATACCCCTTTCCGGAAGACATCAAAAAAGAGAACCCTTTTGGCAGTAGGGTTCGAGTGAACACGTGTTTCTTTTTTTATGCAGCTTTTTATACATCCTTGATATGACTACTTTTTTTCGATACCCAAGTGGAAGGAGGATGTATAAAAAGTGCACGTTTTATTCATATGCTAGTCCCTATAGAAATAGTCTTTATGCCTGCTATTCTTATATACAACAAAACCCCCATGAATTCACATAGGGCTTTATGTTTCAGTTATCTAAGTAACGGTATAAAGTGGTCTTACTTATACCTGTAGCTTCTGTAATTTGAGCAATCGTATATTTCTTGCTCCAGTACATCTCAAGTGCTCGATGAACATTATAGTCAGGCTTCTTAGGACGACCGCCACTCTTGCCTTTCAATTTCGCTTCTTCAAGACCAGCTTTCGTACGTTCACTGATAACATCGTGCTGAAATTGACCAATACGTTTAATGGTATTGAAAAATGTTTTTCCTTCTAATGTTGAAGTATCAACGTCATCTAAAATAGATACAAAATGAATATGATTTTCTGAAAGGTATTCAATTAATTCAATAAGGTGTCGAGTAGAGTCTGCAATACAATAAAATTTGTAGACAACTACTGTGTCTCCCTCTTGGAGAGACGCTACCATCTCATCAAATTCTACTCTGTTTTTTAAGGAATTTGTTTTTTCTTGATAAACTTTTTCACATTTATAGGGTTGCAAAGCCTGTAATTGTTTGTCCAAATTTTCATCTTCACTATATGGACGGGTATAACCAATAATCACTAAACCATCTCCTGCATGGATTGTTTATTTACATTTACCTATTGTAACAAATTCCTCTCCATCATAACATTTCTTTTAGATATAGATACATCAATAGTTCCAAAAAAGTCCGTTTTTGGAACAGAAAATGATAGACATTTTAATTTATGTCTGCTAGAGTTTTATTTGTTAACGACGTCCCGGCTTCTATGAGAGTTGGAAGCCATTAATAAAAAAGAAAAGGGGTGATGGCATGGACAAAGAGACCATTAAATTAATTAGAAAAAGCTATAATTTAAACCAACGAAACTTTGCTAAAATGGTTAATTGGAGTTTTTCATTAATTGCATTAGTGGAAGTTGGTAAGAGAAGGGTCACGGAGAACTTGGAGAATAAAATCAGAGAAGCATTCCAATTGAACGAACAAAAGATAAATAAAATGAATTCTTTAGTTTAAAAGAAAGACGTAGTGTGATTTTTTTAGGATGAAAGAGAATACTAAAAATAACTGAGGTAACAGTTATTGCTGATTTTTTTATGAATTAAAAGTACCATAAACGGACTATTTTGGTTCTATAAACTCTAGGCTTGATTGCTTTACACGTGCAATTGTAAAGAGAAATTTAAATAAACGTGTATGAAAAGTTCATTAGTATAAATAGAAAGGTGTTTTTGGTTATCATGTTAAATAAATTAAAAATGGAATGGTTCGGTAACGTGAAAGGGGATATCCTTTCAGGTATTGTAGTAGCTCTTGCACTTATTCCAGAAGCAATTGCCTTTTCCATTATTGCAGGTGTAGATCCCATGGTTGGATTGTATGCATCGTTTTGTATCGCAGTAGTGATGGCATTTGTTGGTGGACGTCCTGCCATGATTTCAGCTGCAACAGGAGCCATGGCATTATTAATGGTTACATTGGTTAAAGATCATGGGATTCAGTATTTATTTGCTACCACCATTTTAACAGGTGTTATTCAACTAATCTTTGGTATCTTTAAGATTGCCCGTTTTATGAAATTTATCCCACGCTCTGTAATGGTAGGGTTCGTGAATGCATTAGCTATTTTAATTTTTATGGCGCAAGTTCCACACTTCGTAGGAATTTCCACGATGACATACGTGTTTGTAGCCTTAACACTAGTCATTATTTATGGTCTACCACGTATTACCAAGGCTGTTCCTTCCGCATTAGTAGCCATTATTGTTATGACTATTGCAGCAATTGTAGGAGGATTTAATTTAGGAACGGTAGGAGACTTAGGAGAAATCACAAGATCTTTACCGATGTTTTCAATCCCTAACGTTCCATTAAATATGGAGACACTCTCAATTATCTTTCCTACTGCATTAGGATTATCAATCGTGGGATTAACAGAATCTCTATTAACAGCAACCATTGTAGATGATATGACAGATACACCAAGTAATAAAAACAAAGAAAGTAGAGGACAAGGAATTGCGAATATTGTAGTTGGTTTCTTTGGCGGAATGGCCGGTTGTGCAATGATTGGGCAAACCGTTATTAATGTAAAATCTGGTGGACGAGGTCGTTTATCAACATTCGTAGCTGGCGTATTTTTAATGTTTCTCATTTTAGTACTTGGAAACTGGGTTGTGAAAATTCCAATGGCTGCATTAGCAGGTGTCATGATTATGGTATCCATCGGTACATTCGATTGGTCTTCACTTCGTACCTTAACGAAGGTACCTTTAACGGACACAGTAGTTATGCTTGTTACAGTTATTACTGTTGTAGCCACACACGATTTATCTAAAGGGGTAATCGCAGGTGTTATTTTAAGTGCCATTTTCTTTGCAGCTAAAATTTCAAAATTAGAAGTTTCATCAAAAGAGTCCGAACATCGAACAGTCTATAATGTAAAAGGTCAGTTATTCTTTGCATCTGTACAAGACTTTGTAAATTCCTTTGCATTTAAAGGAAAGCAGGATTTTATTCTAATCGATTTTTCAGAGGCTCATATATGGGATGATTCAGCTGTAGCAGCAATCGATAAAGTCGTATTGAAATTAAAAGAACAAACATCTGCTGAAGTGAAGTTAACAGGGTTAAATGATGTAAGTGATAAGCTCGTTCAAAAACTGGCCACTTATAATAAACCAAACGCAAAACCATCCAATCATTGATAGGGGGACAATGTATGTACCGAAAAATCTTATTAGCTGTAGATGGATCAGAACACTCTAAAAGAGCTGCAAAACATGCTATAAATGTAGCTTCGTTAGTGCCAGGAGCGAAAGTAGAAATTATTTCTGTCATTGATCTTTCAAAAGTTAAAACAGAGGTATTACATGGAGAGCTGAAGCAAAAAAGACAGCAGGCTTTAGAAGAGATAAAGAGCATGTTTGAAAAGGAAAACGTAAGCTACGAGCTTAAAATAGAACGTGGCAATCCGGGACCAACCATTGTATCGTTTGCTAACAAGCATGATTTTGATCTTGTTATAATCGGAAGCCGTGGCTTAAACTCTTTGCAAGAGATGGTATTAGGTAGTGTCAGTCATAAAATAGCTAAAAGAGTACATTGTCCTGTCATGATTATTAAATAAACTTAAGTGTTTAGAAGAGCCGGTCTTTCTAACTATAAGGGAAGTCGGCTTTTCTTTTTATTATGTCAATAGGGATGAAGGGATCGATAAAGGAAAAATAATATACTCGTGCATATTGGTTCTTGAAACCAAACTCCAACGAGTCCACCAGCCTTTCTAGGTTGTGAATTTTTTGTGTTTAAAACAAAAAATGTAATCGCTTTCTGTTATGGTTTGTTATAAAATAAAAAAGGCATCTTAATTGGAGATTTTTCGAAATGTCATCTTAACTCATTGAGCCTATTCCCACATCACAGCACCAGGGAATAGGTTTTTTTGTGCGATTATGGATATGGTATTTAAACCTAAATTTAAAGAGGTATCATTTGTATAAACTTAACAATAACAAAAAATATATCGTTCATAAAAGTATACCTTTACGGACTTTGATTTTATATAGGAAATCTACCTTTTTTATCGTTCGTTTATATTCGAAAATCAATTACGAACGTCTTATGAAAATCATTCACTTTTACGAACGTTTTTGGAGGAATAAGAGGAAGATCCCCCCGCAGAAGGACTGATTTCAGTCTTCTTTCATTAGATTACTACCTTGCACAGAACCCCTTTATAACAACAATTAACTTTAAACCCATTAATTTCACACGGATTAATAGTCTTATAAGATGTAATATAAAATACAAAATTATAGTTTAAATATATATAAGCTTTTTACATAATTAATAAAACCAATGTTGAACATGCTTTTATAAAAGATATAAATTATTAGTTATATCGAAAAAAACAACATATTTGTAACGCTTACATTTTTGCAGATTAAAGTTGCAAAAAGATACACTAAACTTTTTGAATATTTAAAATTATAATCAAGTTATGAAAGGGGTTACATTTCATGAAGGAACGGACACGACGAGTCTTCAAACGATTTTTAACAGTAAATACTTATTTGACCTTTGAAGAATTAAGTAAAGAATTCCGTATTAGTGAACGTACTTTGCGAAACGAATTAGTATTGATTAATGATTATTTGGCTGAAAATAATTATCCTATTGTTACTACTACAAGAGGAAAAGGAATGAAATTGGTTCTATCTGGAAAAGAACCTAAAAAGCTATTGTCACAGGTAGATGGGGATAAGGAAAAAGATTATTATCGACCAAATGAGCGTTTTCTTGCATTACTTTTAGATATTGCAGACACTACAAAAACAACATTGTTATATGAAATGGAAGATAAGCTACGTGTCTCTAAAAGTACCTTAGATGAGGACATGAGAAAGCTTCGCCAATTTTTAAAGGAATATGCAATTTCAGTAGTGAGTTTAACAAAGCAAGGTATTGTGTTGCAAGGGGATGAAAGATCAATACGATCTATGTTATACGATGTGATTAATAGTATGACAAATATGGATCATCTAATGGGCTACAGAGATACAGATGCTGTGATTACCTTTGTAGATAAGTTTGTACTAGATTATTTAGATAAAAGAGTATTACAGGTACTTGAGGAAAAGTATGATGCAGTATTAAAAAAGTCTAGGGTAGAGATTAATCATGTTTACCGTAACCAGATAATTCTATTTTTAGGCGTGTGGGTACGCCGTGTACAAGAAGGAAACACCGTTAGTGAATTAGCAAAAGTAAGAGCAGAGATTGAAGAAAATCCGGTAAGAAGTTTTGTAGACGCAATCTGTAAGGAGTTTGCATTATATCCATCATTAAATGAAATTAAATATATTACTTTCACAATCGAATCGTTTAACCCAAAAGACATGAATAATTCATTTGATTGGGTTACAGCACAATTATTAGCTATCCAATTAATAGAGCATGTTGAGAAAGTAACGAGAATACCTTTTTCCCAAGAAGAAGAAGACTTGTATGAAGGTTTATATAAGCATATCACTGGATTATTAAGTAGAACAAAGAATGATCTACAAGTAATTAATCCATTAAAAGAAACGATTAAAGAATCCTATGCAGTAATTTATAATGCAATAGCTTGTTTTAGTAAGCAAATAGAGAGTTATACAAGAAAGCCATTGTCAGAAGATGAAATAGGATTTTTAACGATTTATTTTTCAACTTCTAAAAGTCGGATGAAGCAAGATGAACAATATGTTTATCAAGCAGTTGTAGTTTGTAATCATGGAATTTCAACTGGAAAGTTGCTAGCCGCAAATTTAAAAGAGCAATTCAATATAGAAATTGTGGCAGTTTTAAGTTCATATGAATTAGCATTTATAGACAAGTTAGACGTAGATTTGATTTTCACTTCAATTCCTATAAGCTACCGAAAAAGACCAACTTTATTACTTAACCCGATTTTAAGGGCAAGTGACAAGAAGGAAATACAAGAATTTCTACTCCAAAATAAGGATAAGAGAAGGAGTATGTCAAATGAGATAGATGCGACAAAGTTAATGCAAGATATTTTAGCATTGATTGTAGAAAGTGGCGGGAAAGTAACCCGAGAAAGTTATCAGAGAGTAGAAGATACTTTCAAAGAACATCGTCTAAAATTTAATACAAGGGAGATACAACCTATGTTACAGGATATTTTGAGGGATTCCAATGTCTTACTAAAGCAGGATTGTAAAGATTGGAAAGAGGTGATCACGAAAGTTGGATTGCCTTTAGTAAAAGATAAGGTCATTGAAGAACAATATATTAATGCAATGATAAAGTCTGTTGAAGATTTTGGCGCTTATATAGTGGTAGGTAAACACTTAGCATTAGCGCACGCACGACCGGAAGACGGTGTAAATAAGTTAGGAATTAGCGTTATGACATTAAATGAACCAGTTACTTTTGGAAATGAGGAAAATGATCCGGTGAAAATTATCTTTTGTTTAGCTGCAGTAGATTCTTATTCTCATCTAAACGTAATGAAAAGTCTAATTGAGTTAATTAATGATGAAGAAAAGTTAGACAAGTTAATTGTTGCAAAAGATGTAAAAACCTTTAACCAAGTGTTATATGGAAATAAAGTAACGAAATGAGAAAATTAAAATCGGTTATGAATGAAAAAAAGAAAGTTTATTGATGTTGTATTTGAAGGGGTTCTTACATGAAAAGAAATTGAGGTGGAGGGACTTCAGGAGGGAAGGATGAGAATATTCCAGATCCTATAAACGTTAAGGCAATATAAGTTCTTTTAGAAAATTCATTTAATAAAACAAAGGTTGTAATGGTAAAAGGATACTATATATACAAAAATTAAAATTACTAATTAAAGGAGAGAACAAGATGAAAAAACTTAATTTGTTATTTGTTTGTGGAGCAGGTTTAGGAAGCAGTTTTGCTTGTCAAATGGCGGCAGAAGATGTGTTAAATAAGTTAGGTGTAGATGTAAGATTGGATCATAGTGATATTTCATCTGCGGTATCAGCGAAACCTGACATCATCATTACTGCACAAAATTTCCAAACTCAATTTGAAAAGTTCTCAGTTGACCCTAAACAAACAACCATTGTTTATTTGAAAAATATTGTATCTAAGCAAGAGATTGAAGAAAAAATTACCCCATTATTAAAAGAAAAAGGTGTGTTAGCTTAACAAAATAGGGATGAGGTGGAGGGACAAGAGATGGATGTAGTAAACTTTATCATCCAAAATATCTTGACACAAGCATCAATCACAGTCGCGTTGATTGCTATGTTAGGGTTAATTTTACAAAAAAAGTCACTAGGACAAGTTATTTCAGGTTCACTAAAGACGTTGTTAGGTTTTATGGTATTGTCAGCAGGTTCCAGTATTATTGTTGGTAGTTTAACGTATTTCGGAAAGATTTTTACGGAAGGCTTCCATATGCAAGGAATCATTCCATCAATTGAGGCTATTAATGGTCAGGCTATGAATGAGTTAGGTCTAGGTCGTGATATTGCATTAACTTTTCTAGCCATTTTTATTTTCAACATCATAATTGCACGATTCACGAGATGGAAATACATCTTTTTAACGGGTCAAGCAATTCTTTGGATGGCTACTATGACAACAGTCTTTGGTTATGCTGCGGGTTTACGAGGTGTGGCATTAATCTTAGTTGGTGGATTCATCGGTGGGATCTTTGCCGTAGCTATGCCGGCGATTGCACAACCATTTGTCCGTAAGATTACGGGTATGGATGAAATTGCCTTAGGACATTTTTGTACAGTAGGTTATGTATTTGAGGCTGGTGTAGCAAAATTATTCGGTGAAAAAGGTGAAAAGAAAAAATCAGTTGAAGATTTAAAATTACCTTCTCAATTAGAGTTTTTACAAGACACGTATTTATCATTAATGGTAGTTATGGTTCCTCTTTATATTATTACAGCAGCATTTGCGGGCGAAGGATACGCCTCTACACTTTCAGGAAGTACCAACTATATAATGTTTGCATTCTTACAATCTATTCAATTTGTAGTAGGTGTATATGTATTGCTAGCTGGGGTTCGCTTGTTGCTAGGTGAAATTGTTCCAGCATTTAGAGGAATTGCAATGCGTTTAGTTCCAAATGCGGTACCTGCGTTGGATTGTCCAGTATTGTTTCCATATAGTCCTAATGCAGTTATTGTAGGGTTTATTACGACTACTATAGGTTCTGTTATTGCAATGTTTGTATTGCCTACTTTTGGTTTGGCTATGATCTTACCAGGTATATTAACAAACTTCTTCGCGGGTGGTACTGCCGGTATCTTTGGTAACTTAACAGGGGGCCGACGCGGGGCAATTATTGGTGGTATCTTCCATGGATTCTTTATTACGCTATTACCAGCACTGTTAGTAACCATCTTTAATACTATGGGGTTTGTTAATGCAACCGCGACAGACGTGGATACTGTAACAGCAGCTTTACTATATGCATGGCTTATCGGTCCAATTTTGAAAGCATTTTAGGATAGAGGGAGGCTAACATAGTGTTTAGATTTGGTAAGAAGAAAGATAAGGAAACAAAGAAACTAATAAAAGAAGAAGTAGTGTTAACAGAAGAACGTAAGGAAGATTTATTGCGTATGATCGATTTGAAGAAAGAAAAAATAAATCAATTAGTTGGGGAGGAACAATCAAAAGTTTATGAAGAGATTGGCTTAGCTTTTAATGAGCTTGGTGAAGAGGATAATGCGATTGATGCATTTGAAAAAAGTATTCAGGCAAAAAAATCAGTTGGTAATGGATATAAAACTTTATTAAAACTATATAACAAGAAGCGTGCAGAGGCAGCAAAAGCAAACGATGAAGCTTCATTACAAGTATATTTAAAGAAAATGGATCAAATGATGCAAGTTTCCAAGGATGTCACGCGTGGCGTGTGATAAGGAAAAAATAGAATATCAATATAAGGGGGAAATGCTTCATGTATACAACATTAAAAGAAGTGACACGTAAAGCAGAAGAATTAAATTATACAGTTGGTGCATTCAATGCACATAATTTAGAGATGTTACCTGATATGATACGTGCAGCGAAGGAGCAAGGAGCGCCAATTATTATCCAAACAAGTGTAGATACAGCGAAATATATAGGTCATGAAAATTTAGTTGCTGTATGTAAGTCTATGGCTACAAAAGAGATGGTGGATGTGGTACTACATCTGGACCATGCAAGAGATTTTAATGATATTAAAGAGGCAATCGACAAAGGATATACATCAGTCATGTTTGATGGTTCTCATTTACCTTTTAAAGAGAATATTATGAAGACAAGTGCAGTAGTAGAATATGCACATAAATACGGTGTTTCAGTAGAGGGCGAATTAGGAACTATTGGGGGTACTGAGGAAGGCATTCATGTAGAGGAAGACGACAAGGTTTATACTGACCCACGGGATGCTGTAGAGTTTGTTAAATCAACAGGAGTGGATGCCTTGGCAATTGCAATCGGTACTAATCATGGTCAATATAAGTCTAAAACAGAAGTAAACATATCGTTATTAAAGGAAATTAATGAGGTAGTAGATATACCACTAGTTATTCATGGGGGGACAGGTGTTAATGAAAAGGACATTCATGAATTAATTGATAATGGGATTCGTAAATTTAATGTGGGTACTGAGTTGTTAGTAACATGGACGAAAACAGCCAAAGACAAGTTTGGAGAAACAAAAGTAGATAAATCTTTACGCCATAATATCATCCCATGTAATAATGCAGTAAAAGAAGTTGTAAGACATAAGATAGATATCTTCATGAATAAAGAAGGTCATATTAATAATGCAAAATACTTACAAAAAGTGCGCTAATCTTTTTTACAAGGGATATAGAGAAATCTAGGCTATAAAATAAGAAGAGTACAGAAATTTTTTGTACTCTTTTTTATACGTTAGATTATGAGGTGATAGGTATGGATAAAGTTTTAATCCTACTAGCAGGTTTACCTGGAACAGGGAAAACCTACTTGAGTAACATCATAAAAAAAGAATTAGGTACATTTTATATGCTTTCTCAGGATGAGTTGAAAGAACATTATTGTGAAGTGTATGGATATAATAATTTAGAAGAAAAGAAAGAAATAGAAAAGATAACATGGCAGAAATACTATGAGATAATGGATCAACTAATGCAAATAGGAAGCAATGTCATGTCGGATTATCCCTTTAGTCAGAAACAGAAACCCAAAATTGAGCAATTAGTAGAAAGGTATAGCTATAATGTTATAACCATTCGATTAATTGCAGATCTAGA
>Ga0209463_1002112_pt1 | contig 11244 bp, 8 predicted proteins | sample AgamicMgSfrz_FD_187169 | JGI IMG/M metagenome (GOLD analysis project Ga0209463, IMG submission 187169) | Agave microbial communities from Guanajuato, Mexico - Mg.Sf.rz (SPAdes) (version 2) | ecosystem: Host-associated > Plants > Phyllosphere > Phylloplane/Leaf | place: Guanajuato, Mexico... | reverse complement strand
GCCGATTCAACGAAGGTTTGTGGTAGGGAGGGAGAACAGCATGAGAAAAACCAGAGGAGAAAAAGTCTTTTACCTGATCAATTATGTATTGTTATCATTGGTTGCCGTCAGCTGTATCCTGCCCCTTCTGAATATCATCGCTTTGTCGTTCAGTGATGCAAGAGCGGTCGTGTCCGGTAACGTGGGGTTATGGCCAGTCGATTTCACCTGGTTCTCCTACCACAGTCTGATTACGGGAACGCCAATTCTGAATGCGTTCTGGAACAGCGTGGAGATTACGTTAATCGGTACAGGGCTCAGCATGGCCGTGACGATTATGGCGGCTTATCCGCTGTCACGGAGGCATTTTTATCACCGCCGATTTTTTACGATGGCGATGGTGTTCACGATGATTTTTAACGGAGGACTTATTCCGACTTACCTGGTGGTGCAAAATCTGGGGCTGGTGAACAGCTACGGTGCGCTCTGGCTGCCGGGACTGGTAAGCACATATAACATGCTGATCATGCGGTCCTATTTTGAAAATTTGCCCGGAGAAGTAGACGAGGCTGCCCGCATTGACGGTTGTGGTGAACTGGGGCTGTTGTTCCGAATCGTGCTGCCGCTGTCCAAACCTTTGCTGGCGACCATTGCCCTCTTTTACGGCGTGGGGTACTGGAATTCGTTCATGAGCGTAATGATCTACATCAACGATACGTCCAAATACAACATGACCGTGCTGGTCCAGAATATGATTATGTCCAATCTGAACGTGCAGGATTTTACCGATCCAACGATGATTTCGAATCTGACGCCGGAAGGTATCCGGGCAGCAGCCGTGATCGTGATGGTTATTCCCATTTTGGCGGTATATCCGTTCTTGCAGAAGTACTTTGTTAAAGGGGTTATGCTTGGTTCGATCAAAGGGTAAGACAGGCAAGCAGGAAGTCGGTCATATTGCGTGGGTGTCATATTACAGGAGAGAAAGAGGGTCTTATCTATGGCGTTAACGATGAAGGCATGGGTGAAGTCGGGTCTCGTTCTGGGCTTGATCGGCGGAATACTGGCGGGCTGCACAGGGGGAGGCGGCAGTGAGCAGGCGGAAGGCGAAGGCAGCAGAGGAAATATCACGTCAACCATCTACGATCGGGGGGCGGTCCCGAGCGGTATGGGTACGATTGAAGATAATATGTGGTCCAAGTGGATTAACGAGAATGGTCCGGTGAATGTCAAATATACGGCAGTTCCCCGCTGGGAATCCCAATCCAAGCTGAACGTATTATTTGCTTCAGGCAGCGCACCAGATGTCATTTTCGAATTCGGTACGCCCATCCGAAATACCCTGTTTAACCAGAAACAGCTCATGCCGCTGGATGACTTAATCGAGAACTCCAGCGTGGAATACAAAGCGTTGATGGAGAAATATCCTCAGTTGAAGAAGGCCGGCATCAAAAGCGATGGCAAATTGTACGAAGTCGGGCGCATGAACGAGGTATTTCCGCTAACGAGCTTTTTCATCCGGGAAGACTGGCTGGAGAAGCTGAATCTGGAGGTACCGACAAACGAGGAAGAGATGCTGGCCGTAGCCAAAGCCTTCACGGAAAATGACCCCGATGGAAACGGAGCAAATGATACATATGGCATCGGCGGATTTCAATTTGGGGATACAGCGGGTCTGTTTCGCTATATGTTTAACGCCAATTGGGTCAATGTTGAGAATGGAGAGATCGTTGTTGGTCCCAACCACATGAAGGAAGCGACTGCATTCAAACGTGCCTTGTTTGAAGCAGGCGTGGTGGATAAGGATTTTCTAACCGATAAGGACGGCGCCAAAGCGAAGCAGGATTTCCTGAATGGCAAAATCGGCATGTATGCTGCCATGACTTCGGATTATACGGGCTTTGCGGCGAAAGAACTGGATACGCTGATGCAAAATGTTCCAGAGGCCAAACTAAAAGTTATCGCCCTGCCGACGACTTCGGTCGGACAGTACACGATGGTATGGAACAACCCGGTGCAGATGACGGCGGTTGTGAATGCACGGGCCAAAAATCCGGAAGCGGTCATGCAGTATATTGATTTTTTAACCAAAACAGAGACAGGGCGAACCTTCAAAAACGGATTTGAAGGCACGCACTACACCCTGAACGATCAAGGTTGTCCGCGAATCTCCGATCAGGAAAAATACAAACAGGAGATCAGCTGGGCAGGAGACTATGCCATGATGTACAGCCGCCTGGAGGAAGGCAAATGCGGGTATACCGAAATGCTGTTCAGCGAGGAGATTCCGTCCCAGAAGGAAGGGCTGCGACTCTTCAAGGAAGCGCGGGAGGTATATATGACGGATCTTCCGGTGGGAGAGGGCGTGACCCACTCAGAACATATGCCGCAGCTGCCGAAGGAGCTTCAAGTGAAGCTAACCAATGTAACGACAGCCATCAACGACATTTTCACACGGTCTATCATCGGAGGCAGCAAATATACGGTTGAACAGGCCGCGGCAGAAGCCCAGCAGAAGTGGGAGCAAGGCGGCGGACCGGAGATTGAAACGTGGTACAAGGACTGGTGGAGCAAGGAAAAGGATAATGTGCTGGTCTGGGACGATTTCTATGAAATCTATGAACAGCAGCAGGCTGATTTTAAGAAGGCAAAGTGACTTGGCGGTTTAAAAGCTGTGTGGAAATAGTTGTCATAGATAGAAAAATTAAAGATGTTGTCCTCAAAAGCTCTAAAAAACATATCGGTTGGGAGCAGTAACACAGATATATTCAAACGGGACGAAGCAGAGGTCTATTCTGTTTCGTCTCGTTTGCGTTTTTCCGTGATCGTGGCTTTCTTGAGTAGATTGTGGGCAAGGCCAAGCCACCTAAGATTCGACATAACTAATATCACAGCTATGTTAAGTTGTCTAGGTCTGTTTGTTAAAATTTATTGACAATTTGGATTTGATGTTGTTTCATATGATTAAACTATGTTGAATGACCTTAGTTAGGAGATCAATGGAATGGAACTGGGAAGTAAAATCCGAAAGCTTCGAAAGGAACAAAACCGGAGTCAAGATGACATCGCAAAGGTTTGTGGATTTACCAAAAGCTTGCTGTCCAAAATCGAAAACGGGAAGACAGTTCCTCCCATCGGTACGCTGATCAAGATTGCCGAAACGCTTGGAACCAAAATTTCCATTTTGCTGGACGATAACGATTTTAACGGAACGGTGTACACGCCAAAAGCCAGGAGCATGGAAAAAATGGTCCAGACGGATCGAGGGTATCTGTTTTCCGCCATAGCGGCCGAACGGCCGGAAAAACTGATGCAGCCGTTTTACTTTGTTGCACAGAAAGGCAAAACGGGTAAAAGAACGATTTCCCATGTCGGGCAGGAATTTATCTATGTCCTCGAAGGCACAATGATTTATTACGTAGGGAAGGAAGAGTACACTTTAAATGCCGGTGACAGCTTGTATTTCGATTCGGTGGAAAACCATAAATACATGCTGGTGACCGATGAAGTCAAGTATTTGTCGGTATTCTGCTCCGACACGAATGGTTAGGAGAGGGGATGAAATATGTTAAACATTTTGGTTGTGGATGACGAACCGAAGCACAGAAGAGGACTGTCCCGAATGCTGAAGGCTCTGAAACCGGAGTATAACATTTTTCATGCCAGAGATGGGGAGGAGGCTTTGCAAAATTTGAATGCTCATCCGATGGATCTGGTGTTCACGGACATTCAGATGCCGGTTATGGACGGCATCGAATTAATGGAACAATTGACCCGCCGCGGAGGAAATGAAAGCGTTATCATACTAAGTGCTTATTCGGATTTTGTTTATGCCCAGCGTGCGCTCCAGTTAGGCGCCAGCGATTATTTGCTAAAGCCGGTGGAAGAACAGAACATCCTGCCGCTGCTTGCAAAAGCGGAGCGTAAAGCCAGCACTGCGCGTCTTGCATGCATAGAATCCGCACTTTCCGAACTGTTGGAAGGATGCCCATCCAATCAAGATTATCGATTATTGGAGAGCGCATTCCCGGAATTCAAGCAAGGGATCGTTCTGACCGCTGTTTTTGGCATGGCGAAGGACCATCAATTTCTGCTCAGCAGCCTCCAAGACCAGCTGCTCAAGATGATGGAGAAATCCGGATTCTCCTGCGCTTTTTGCATGAAGGAACAAATGCTCACCGCCTTGATTATGAACTCCGAGTCTTCCTCCATAGTGACTGCCGGCTTTGAAGACAAGATGCAAGAGGTCATTCAACACTTCCTGCGGGCATACGGGGCGGAATTAACGTTTGGCCTTGGACGTTATTTTGCCGAATGGCAAGAAGCCAGGCAAGCTTACCAGCAGGCGTGCCATGCGCTCAAAGCCAGATTTTATAAAGGCGGAGGGGCGCTGTATGGAGCCGAGCAGATGAATAATGGAGACCGGCCTGCCGTCGTGAAGCTTGAAGTAAACGGGCTGACCCGAGCTGTCCTGTCTGGAAACAAGCCGGAAATTGAAGCCTGTCTGGATTCGGCTGTTTGCCAGGATTCCGGGAACGGCTTTCCCGAGCCGGAAAAATTGAAATACGTTCTCGCCGCCTCGATCGATCAAGTCATCTCCCTTTTAATGGAAAAAGGGCTTGCGCCCTTACATAGCACTGCCTATGAGGAAGCTTTGCTTCACTGTCATACCGTTGATGAACTAAAAAAGGCGGCCCGGGAGTGGATCTTCGAGCTGACGGATCGTCTGGATCAACGGCGGCAGTGCAAAGCGGAGTCGATTATCGACAGCTGCAAAGCCTATATTGATACGCACTATGGCGATGGCGATTTGTCATTGAGCACGCTGGCAACGAAATTTCATTTTAATCCCTCGTATTTTTGCATGTTGTTCAAAACACATTCCCACATGACCGTCCATCAGTACATCGCCCATACCAGAATGAAGGCGGCTGCTGGCCTGCTGCTGCAGACCTCCCAGAAGGTTTACCAAATTGCCGAGAGCGTAGGATATAAGGACGCAAAGTACTTCATTCGTCTGTTTCGCAAGGAGTTTGGCACAAGCCCCGAAGAATATCGCCATTTATCCGCTACTCTCTAAAAGGAAGGGATGTCATTTGAGAGGACGTTGTCTATTGCCGCGTTTTAAGGATCTCAGCTACAGGTTCAAGCTTTTCCTGACCTATGCACTCATCGTTTCGCTCCCCCTCAGCATCCTGAGCTGGATGTATTTTCATTCAAGCCGGGAATTTGTCTCCGAATTTGCCAGGAAAAATCTGTATTCCATCGTAAAGCAAAATAATGAAATCATGGACGCCGAGCTCGCGCAGGTGGAAGAAAGCAGCCTGGCCATCATCGCGGATCAAACGTTGTATGAGCAGTATCTGCATGCAAACCCTGCAGATGAATACAGTATGATCTCGATGGAGAAAAAGGTTAGCCGGACGTTAAACACGTATTTTACGGACTTGGGGCAGATATATTCCATACATCTCATTACTAGTTATTCCAATATTGGCCCAACGGGCGCCTCCGCATTTATTCCGTATAGTAACTTCAACCAAACAGCATTGTACCGGGCTGCTTTACAGGGGGAAGGGGCAATGGAGTGGGTGCCGACCTTCTCGTTTGATCAGATGTTTAAGCAGGATATCCGCCGCTCCAAGCCTCCCGAATATGTTCGCCTGCTGGCGGGTGCCCGCTTGCTGAAGCTGTTCAATATCAATAACGGCGAAGTCGTCGAACTGCAGGGCAAGGCCGAGCTTCCCGTGCTGGCCGTTGTTTATCGGCCGGAAATCTATCATTCCCGCTTCGCCGACACGCTCCCTTCCGCCGGAGCTTCTTTTTTTGTGGTCAGCCCGGACGGACAGCCTGTGGCGGGCACGTCTATGGAGTATGAAATGGCAGGCATCGATCTCGCTTGGCTGGATGAAATGACGGAGATGAAAAGTGGCACCTTGACGGTGATGCAGGATGGAAAGCCGCTCATCGTTTGTTTTGATACGTCTAAGGTGACGGCATGGATCTCGGGTGTCACCATCTCGCCCGAAGCGATGGTGGCTGCTTTTTTGCCAGAGATCAAATCTTATACCTTCTATTTGGCCATTATTCTCCTGTTTATTTCGCTCCTGCTCGCGTATGTTTTTGCCAATTCCATTACCAGGCCCATTCATCAGCTACTCCAGGCAATCAAAAAAACGAGCGAAGGTGAATTCGACACGCGAATACCCGTGGAATCCTACAACGAAATGGGGCTTTTAATCCACAAATTTAATCAAATGAATGTCAAAATCAACAATTTGATTGAAGAGAATTACAAAGTCAAGCTGCGGGAAAAAGAAACAAAGATCATGTCGCTGAACATTCAATTGAATCCCCACTTTATGTACAACACGCTGAATATCATGAATTGGACGGCGCTTGAAAACGACCAAAAAGAGTTGAGCCGCATGATTGTCAGCTTGTCCTCCATGTTGCAGTACACCTCCGAGAACAGCCAGGACATCGGCGATTTGGTCCAGGACCTGAACTGGCTGAAACATTATATTTACATTACCAATCAGCGTTTCGAAGATCGGTTTACCGTCAACTTTTGTCTTGCCCCTGAACTGTATGCATACCAAGTTCCGAAGCTGTTCCTGCAGCCGTTTATCGAAAACGCGATCGTTCACGCATTTTCCCGTTTGCACAGCGGGGGAAGGATCACCATCCGGGGATGGATGGCCGACGGTGAGCGTTTTTTTACGGTGGAGGATAACGGCACGGGGATCGCTCCAGACAAATTAGAAGAGCTTGCAAAGCTTGAAGGCGAGTCGATCGGTATCCGGAATGTGGACAAAAGAATCAAACTCATCTATGGAGACAGCTATGGCGTCACGCTGACTTCAGTTGAAGGACAGGGCACAACGGTAACTATCAACCTTCCTGTATCAAACGTGTGAAAATACTCCACCAATACAAATATGTTGGAATTTTATTCGGAACGGCTTTTTTTTACAATAAATATACAAACCATCAGCCAATGAATGGAGGTTTCGTAGATGAACAAAGCCAAACGTGTCGCAGGAGTGGTTTTATCGTCTGTTCTGACGATCAGCTTGTTGCTGTCGGGATGCTCGGACAGTGGAGGTCCCGAAGCCCAAGGTGGCAAGAACGGCCAAAAGGAGCCGGTCACGCTTAAATTTTCCTTCTGGGGAGACACCATTGAAAAGAAAACGGTTACAGAAGCGCTTGAGCGCTTTGAGCAGGAAACCGGCATCCAGGTAGAGCCGATGCATGTTCCAGCGGATTATTTGACCAAAATGACAACAATGGTCGCAGGGAACGTTGCGCCGGATCTCGGTTATTTGTCATCGGGGGCCGCTCTGAGCTGGGGACGTGACGGGAAACTGCTGAACCTAACACCGTTTATGGAGAACGACCCTGATTTTAAAAAGGAGGATTATCTGGACCAGATATGGTATGAAATCGAACCAGGCAACATCATCGGGATGAGTACCGCCGTCGAAGGTTATGGTCTTATGTACAATAAGGATTTGCTGCTGGAAGCTGGGGTCGAGCTGCCTCCAACGGATGCGAACAAAGCATGGGATTGGGACACGTTTGTGGAGTACGCCAAAAAATTAACGCTGGACGATCAAGGAAGAAATGCGTTGGACCCGAATTTTAACCCGGATAAAATCAGACAGTTTGGCCTTCAATATGATCCGTATAACATGATGGCGGCGGTAGTCTCCAATGGTGGCAACTTCCTGACCGAAGACGGCAAAGGCTTCGGGCTTGCCCAGCCGGAAGCGATCGAAGCGATTCAAAAGCTTGCAGATCTGATGTATGTGCATCATGTTTCCCCTACTCCGCTGCAGACCAAAAACATGCCTGACACGGCGCTTCAGACCAAAAAAGTCGCCATGACGGTATCCGGCAACTGGGCGCTTCAAGCTTTTGCGGAACAGGATTTTAATCTTGGCGTCGGGGTCCTGCCAAAGCTGAAGGAAAGCAACACGCTGCTGGACGGGGCGCCAACAGTCATTTTCAAATCAACCAAACATCCTGAAGAAGCTTGGCTGCTGTACAAATATATGACGGACCCTGAATCGGTGCTGCCGCTGATCGAGGGCGGATTATGGATGCCGCTGAAGAAAGAGTGGTACACGAATCCCGAGTTGATCAACAAATGGGCAGCAGGGAACAAAGCGCATCCGGAAGGCTACACGGAAGCCTTTATGAAACAAACCATTGAAAACGGATTCCGCACTCCCGGCTTTGAAGTGAAGAATCTGGACAAGATCAACGCGCTCGTCACGCCCGCACTCGATTTGGTGTGGACGGGCAAACAAAAAGCGGAAGAGGCACTAAAAGGCGTGGAGCCCAAAGTACTGCCGCTTATTGAGGGATATTACGGAAGGTAATCCTTTTCCGGGGGCAGCAGCAAACCGCGTTCTGTTCATGACTTGAAGGATATTCATTGAAGATAGGGGGGATTCATATTCAACATAAACGCCGAATCGCAATGGCGGGCATTCTGTTTGCCCTACCCAGCATTTTGGGACTGATGTTGTTTGTCATGCTGCCGATGCTTGCCAGTTTGCTGCTCAGCTTTACGGATTACCGGATTGTCAACACGCCTAAATTTATCGGACTCGCCAATTATATTCGGCTCTTTGACGGAACGGACCCCTATTTCTACAACTCGTTATGGGTCACCTTGAAATACGTGATTCTCCGTGTTCCGCTGGGCCTTGTGTTCTCTTTTATGGCTGCGTTTTTGCTGAACATGCAATTCATTCGCGGCAAATCCGTCTTTCGCACGATCTTTTACTTGCCGTCTATTGTGCCTGCTGTCGCCTCTTCCATGATCTGGCTCTGGTTGTTCAGTCCCGATCTGGGATTGTTCAACAGCTTTCTTGAAGCGTTGAATCTGCCCACGCTCAACTGGCTGTATTCCGAACAAACGGTGGTGCCTTCGATTGTGCTGATGAGTCTTTGGGGAATGGGTAGCACGATCATCATCTTCCTAGCAGGCTTGCAAGGGGTGCCACGATCCTTGTATGAGGCGGCTACTGTGGATGGTGCCGGTGCCCTCCGGAAATTCCAGCATATTACGATTCCGATGATGACGCCAATTATCTTCTTTAATTTGATCATGGGGTCAATCGGAGCCTTTCAGGTGTTTACTGAGGCGCTGATTATGACGCAGGGAGGTCCCAATAACGCCAGCCTGTTTTATAACTACTATATTTACCGGCAGGCCTTTCAGTTTGGCGAAATGGGGCAAGCCTCCGCCATTGCGTGGATTCTGTTTATCATCATCCTCTTGGTTACGGTTATATTCTTCCGCACATCGAAGTCCTGGGTATTCTATGAAAGCGAGGTGTAGCTCCCTGTGAAGAAAAGCCGCCGTATTCAGCAAATTATCGTGTATTTGTTCCTCATTGGGGGAGCTGCCTTCTGTTTACTCCCGCTGTTTTGGCTGGTACGCAGTTCGATGATGAATTCGCTGCAAATTTTTGAGATGCCTCCGAAGTGGATTCCTTCGCCGTTTCGGCTGCAAAACTATGTGGAGGCACTGACCACCATCGACTTTTTTCAGTTTTTCCGTAACACCTTGTTCATTACCGTCAGCTGTCTGTTTGGAGCACTCTTTAGCAGCTCGATTGGAGCCTACAGCTACGCCAGACTGGAATGGCCGGGAAGGCGGCTCTTCTTCGGCTTGCTGCTGGCCAGCATGATGCTTCCCAGCGCCGTCACCTTGATTCCCACTTTTATCGGCTGGAGGTTTGCCGATCTGATCAATACGTATTTTCCGCTGATTTTGCCGGTGTGGTTGGGCTCTGCCTTCGATATCTTTTTGCTCCGGCAGTTTTATTCCACGATACCGAAAGACATGGATGAAGCCGCATATGTGGATGGGGCAGGCCCGTGGACCATTTTCACCCGGATCATCATTCCTTTGTCCAAACCGCCACTCATCGTGATTGGATTGTTTTCCTTTATGAATTCCTGGAACGACTTCATGGGACCGCTGGTGTACTTGAATGAGGAGAGAAAGTTCACGCTGGCATTAGGCCTGCAGATGTTCCAGTCGCTTCACAGTGCGCAGTGGCACCTTCTGATGGCGGCCTCGACCGTGGTCATTTTACCGGTCATCGTGGTTTTTTTCATAGGCCAGCGTTATTTTATCGAAGGGATTACGTTGACCGGAATGAAAGGGTAACTCGGGCGTGGGCATACCCATAATTCAACATTATTGAATATAATTCAATTCAGTTTTGTAACATGCTGTAAAGGCAGCAATTTCGGCTTTGTCACATTACGGAGGGAGCGTAAAAAATATGGAAGCTCAGCGACTCAGCAAGGTAAGGGAAGTGATCGAGCAGCAGGAAATAGATGCACTGTTGATTTCCAGTCCGTTTAACCGGAGATATGTTACCGGCTTTACGGGAACTGCCGGTTGGGCTGTAATTACTCAGGATCAAGCGTGGCTAGTGACCGATTTTCGTTATATCAGCCAAGCGGGGCAGCAAGCCAAGGAATTTGAAGTGGTGCAGCATGGGGGCCAGCCGCTTGAGCTGATCCGCGAAAAACTGAGCGCCGCCGGCGTCAAGAAAATGGGATTTGAAAAACATCATGTTCCCTTTGCCGACTATGAAACGTACGAGCGCACGTTTGCCGGCATCGAACTAACGCCAATTGGGGACGTCATCGAAAAGCTGCGAGGCATTAAGGATGAGGGGGAGCAGCACTGTATTCGGAAAGCAATCGAAATTACGGAAAAGGCCTTTGCGTTTATTCTGGGTGTAATGAAGCCTGGCGTTACCGAAAGGGAGGTGGCGGCGGAGCTGGAATATTTCATGCGCAAAAACGGCGCGGTGTCGTCGGCGTATCCGATCATCGTCGCTTCCGGCGCGCGCTCGGCACTTCCGCACGGATTAGCCAGCGACAAGCCACTTGGAATGGATGAATTCGTGACCATGGATTTTGGCGCGAATTACGAAGGATACTGTTCCGATTTGACACGCACGGTTTTTATCGGCAAACCGACCGAACGCCATCGGGAGATTTACCAGATCGTGCTGGAAGCGAACCAATCCGTCCTGGAGGGGCTGAAACCGGGCATGACCGGGAAGGAGGGTGACTCGTTGGCCAGGGAATATATTTCCGGCTGCGGGTATGGGGATTATTTCGGTCATGGTCTCGGCCACGCCTTCGGTTTGGAGATTCACGAGCCCATGCGGTTTTCCCAACAAACGGAGGATAAGCTGGAGCCCGGCATGATTATGACGGTTG
>Ga0209463_1002111_pt1 | contig 11245 bp, 21 predicted proteins | sample AgamicMgSfrz_FD_187169 | JGI IMG/M metagenome (GOLD analysis project Ga0209463, IMG submission 187169) | Agave microbial communities from Guanajuato, Mexico - Mg.Sf.rz (SPAdes) (version 2) | ecosystem: Host-associated > Plants > Phyllosphere > Phylloplane/Leaf | place: Guanajuato, Mexico... | reverse complement strand
GATTGTATGTCTGTTTCTATTATCAATATTTTTTTTGCTCTTTCCCCGCCTACATTTCATTGAAATGGAAAATAAACAGTCGAAAGGGTTAAATGATTGGGAGTGGGATGTGTATTTAGGGCAAATACCATAAATGATTTGCTACCTCTTGAAAGTAATTGGATTAAATCAGAAACCCGTTGGTATATAAGGGTTTAACGGGTTTCTTTTTGGATAACGAAGGAAGATGGTTTGTCTAAAGAAACTGGAACACCCCGCTTTTGCCCCGCTTTTTTTAAAAAACAAATTCTCGCCCCACATAAGCTTCATATTTGCTCTGTTCATTTTCAATTATTTTAGGTGTGATATGTGAATAAATATTAGAAGTAATTTCTATACTTTTATGCCCCAATCTTTCCTGGATATATTTCATTTCTACTCCAGCTTCTAATAGAAGAACAGCATGAGTATGTCTTAATCCATGAACAGGAATTTTAGGTACTTCAGCATTTTTTAAAATACGATCTAAAACGTTTTTTAATGTGGAATGTGGTATCGGTTTTCCTGAAGTTGTGAACACAAAATCAAAGGTTTTATCATACTTAGCGCCAAGTTTTAGTTTACATTCATTTTGATATGTTTTAAATGTTTTAAGCACCGAGACAAGTCTATCCGAAATAGTAATTGAACGCACAGAATCATAAGTTTTCGTTTTGCCTATTAAGTCCTTACTGTTCTTTTGTCCTGTAGGAGTATAAGCGTGATAATTTATAGTTCTATCAATGTGAATCATTTTGTTATCTAAATCAATATTTGTATCCCACTCTAATGCTGTTGCTTCACCTTTACGCATACCAGATTCCACTAAGGTATAAATTAATGTATAGTACAGAATTTTATCTTTATGGGCCGCATTCAATAATTTTGATACTTGTTCTTTTGTTAAATAGTTTTCTTTTTTTGAATGCTGATTGAAACGATCCGCAGCAATTAGAATTCTGTTCGTGAAATCTTTATAGACCATTTCTAAATCTATAGCACGTTTTATCGCATTTGACATTGTTGAGTGAATAATTTCTACTGTTCGTTTGGAATAACCTTTGTTTATAAGGTGATTAATAAATTTTTGGTATTCGATTTTATTCATATCTGCTAATTTGATGTTTTGAAAATACGGAATAATGTGCTGATTAATGTTTCTTTTACTGAGAAGATAAGTGCTTTGCCCCACTTTTCCTTTTTTATAAGTTTCTAGCCACTCAATTAAATATTCACTTAATAGAGTTTTTTTACTGTCCGCAGCCATTCCGTGAAACAACTGACGTTCTCGTTCGTTAGCATGAAAGGTAGCTTCTTTTTTTGATTCAAATCCACCTTTACTAATTTCTTTTTTCTTACCTGTAGTTTTATCGACATATCGGATTCGATATTCCCATTTTTTGCCCCGCTTTCTGAAAGTTGCCATATGAAATCCTCCTTTATAATCGTGACATAGCACTTGATATGGGATATGTCACTGTCGAACTTAATTAGAATGATATCACGACAACCTAATTAATGTAAAAATAAAAAAGAGAGGATCAATAGTCCTCTCTTCTTTATTTTGTAAAAGGAAGAGAATTTTACAATTTGAAATTGGAAATGATTTCTTTTATGATGAAATCAAATCATAATATTTCATTATTTTCACCAAGGAAACGCACATAATAATCTAGTTGTTTACAAAAGTTTTTTCTTTGATGTTCAGATAACACCCCATATGTTTTCTGAACGCCTAGCAACGTATTATGTAACATTTCATCAACCGAATTATCAATGCGCCCTGTAAGTACGTCTAGCGTCACATTGAAATAGGAAGCGAGGCGAAATAATGTAGTGAGATCAGGCTCAGAAAAACCATTTTCGTAATTATTTATTTGGCTTCTACTAAGGTTTAGTTCATGAGCTAAATCTTCTTGCCTTAACGAACGACTTTTTCTTAACGATTTTAAAGTTTCACTGAATGTCTTCATAGTACAAGTATAATTATATACATATTGATATACTATAAATGATAGATTTATTGTCATTTATAGTATATTGATAGCAAATCAACTTTTTTCTTGAAAAATATAGAACAAAGGTTCGGTTTCGTGATAAAATATGCATGTGAGGTCTTAATACGTTCCATGCAACATTGCATATTTTCTTTTTGGAAATTCGAGAAACGCTGATATACAAGTGTTTCTCAAATTTCTCAATAGTTTTCAGACTATTACACGACAGAATATTGGGAAATTTGTGGTATTATGAAAATAAATAAAATAAACGGAACGAAAAAAAGACTCACAGCGTGTGTAAGAGTGATTTGGCCCACTCTTACACCGTTCGCCCGACTCACGAGGGGAACATCTGCCATAAGTCTCTTTTCGGTCACTACACGAGTAACACTTACATTATAACATGCCGATAATACTAAAACATTACTATGGTATTATTTTTCCTTTAAAAAAGTTGAGAAAACGAGCGAAGTCTTTGTTCCAATAGGAGGAGCAAAAATGAAAAAGTTAATGAACGAGGTACGAGATTTTATTGATTCCAACAATATGGTTAGAAATGATTTAGCCATAAAAATAGGTGTTAGTAATACAACGCTAGGCAATGGACTAAATGGAAAATTCGAAATGAAATTTGAGAACTTTTTGAAACTGCTGAATGAAGTCTATGATAATCAAAGAGAAATTAGATTGAAAATAAAGAAATTCATAATGAAATGCACAAGCGATTTAAATGTGAAAAAATCTCTTTTTTATTGTCAAGCAGCCGGGGAATATGACACTATTCAATACTTAATTAGAAAATATAAAGAAAACGAAAATTTACAGAGATATATTGATGTATACGAACTTTTCAATAAAAGGAATCGTAATGAGATGCGTGGACAAGAACTAAGTAATTTGGTTAATAAATTAGCTCAAATAGAAGATGTAGATCGTGAAATACTTATTGAACTATTATTAACTGTATGCATGTATGACCACGGGAATTATAGCGCGATGCTTCCGCATGCTGATAATGCTAGAAATGCACTGCCAAAAGTAAAAAATAAATTTGTAAAACAATGTGTAGAATTACATTTTTATGAGCGTCAAGCCTATATACAGCTTTTAAATAATAATGTTAGTGAAAGTCGTAGGATAGCTAATAAAGTCGTAGAATCAAGTTTCAACGCTCTGATTACTAAAGCTACAGGATTATGTTGCATTGGGGAATCTTATATATTTTCAGGAGAAATCTTAAAAGCTGAAAAGTACATCCTGGAATCTATTAGCTTATTAAACGAGGTATCTTCTGCACAGAAAACCAGAAAATATAAATCATTTCATACAACATTAGCTTTTCTTTACATAGAACATAACTTCAATCTTGATAAAATTGATTTTACAGCAATAGATAAGGCTGAAATTGCTTTTTTTGAAGCGAAATACGGAGATCGAAACCTTGCTATTAAGTTGTTAAATGAGTTGTTAGAAGAGAACGGAAAATTGACTGGTTTCCAATGGTATTATTATGCTTATGCTAGACCAGAAAAAAGAATAGAATATCTTAATAATGCATTGCTAGAGCTTGCCAAAAATGGTAATATATATTACATGCAGGCTGTTCGTGAAGCCTTAACGAAAGAGCAGGTGAGTTAAATGAAAAAAATTATTGCGACAGTAATCTGTACCTTTGCCTTATGTACATTAGTATATAAGACAGACGCAAAAGTTAGTGCCGATTCAAATGTTACACCTACAATTCAATATATGATGACGGATCCCGGTGGGCTTTAAGCTTAAAATAAGGGGATTTTAAAAAGACGCTACTTCGGTAGCGTCTTTCGTGCATTATAGGCTATAAAACTTTTCAGGGGTTCAGGTAAAAGTTTTACGCTTGTGAACGATTCACAAACTATACAGATAAAAACGGGGGTTTTAGGGATGAAAAAAGAGAGTTTAGAAAACGTAACAGCAACAGAGGTATTGGAATTCGAATTGCAATTATTAGATGTTATGAAAAAAGCACATGAAGGTGATGAAAAATCACTAGAAATTATATTAAAAATGAAACAGGCGATCGGTAGCTTCTAATGCTATCAATCACCTGTTATTTTCATTAAGTCCTTAAATAATTTCATAATTTCTTTTTGTTTTTCTGGATCTTTTTCTCTAAATTGAGTCATTAGTTCTTCAAATTCATCTTGAGCACTTGTCATGGGGTTCTTTTCATCAGATTCTCCTAATACATAAGCTACAGATACATTTGCGAGTTTTGCTATATCTAAAGAAGTTTTTCTAGATGGGCATTTATCTATTTCTTCGTTTTCCCACATAGAAACTGCAGATTTGCTTTTTAATCCAAGTGCATTAATGAATTCAGATTGACTCATTTTTAGTATTTCAGTCCTGATTTCTTTAACCCTCTTGCTAATTAATTGGTAGTTCATTTGTTTTCTCCCCTTTATAACGATCACATATACCATTATCTTTTGCGTTTGTACATTAAATATATATTGAATATATATTTAAAATGTAACAGAAAAGTTCACTCAAAGACAACCTTTTTAAGTTTTTTAAAGAAAATTAAATTTAAAGGTTCACAAATAGTGAACGTTGTGATATTATCAAATTAACGAAACGAACAAAGGTGATAAACATGAAATTAAATATAGAAAAAGCTAAAGCGTTACGCAAGAATCGTGGTTATAGTCAGCTTTATGTTGGTGATTATCTTGGTTATTCAACAAAGTCTGCTTATTCACAACTTGAGTCAGGAAAGCGGCAACCGAGCTTATACAGATTAGGTTTACTATCAAAATTATATGGAGTTTCGGTCGATGAATTAGTAGAAGGTTAACGAAAAGTTAACTATTATTTTTACCTTATAGTTCACGAAACGTGAACATAAAGAGGGAGGAAAGAAAATGAATCAATTACCAGTATTACAACATCCAGTAAGTGAATTTGTTTTTACAGAAAGAAATCAAGTTGTTACGGACAGTTTGACAATGGCCCAAATGTTTGGAAAAGAACATAAAAACGTAATGCGCGATATCGAGGTCCAACTAGAAAAATTATTTGAAGCAAACGAAGCAGAATGGGGGCAGCTCAACTTTGAGCATACCCAATATCAACATTATCAAAACAAACAGTGGTATCCAAAGTTCAATCTTACAGAAGATGCATTTTCGATTGTTGCAATGAGCTACATAACACCAGAGGCAATGAAAATGAAAATTAAGTTCTTGCAAGAGTTCAAGCGAATGAAAGAACACATCCAAAAGTCGCAGCAACAACCGGAAAGTATTGAGGATGCAATTATCTATAGTATGACTGAACTAAAACAAATAAAATCACGACAAGATCATACGGAAGAAGAAATGAACAAAATGAAACTTCTAGTAGATAACGAACTATGGCTTACTGAGCAAAACAAGGGAGCTGTGCAGCGAAAAGTAAAACAACGTGTTTTTGAACTGAAAAAAGAAGGTTATGACAATGCATCGTATCAAGGAATCTATGGTGCACTAAAAAGGCACTTTGGTGTAGCTAAATACGATAAAATCCCACGGAAATATTATCAAAATGCTATGAGATTTATTGCAGGATGGTATCCGCCAGAAAGACCTAGTGCATTAGATGATTATATTTCTTAACAGCTAAAATTCAATTTTACAGAAAAGGAGATATGAAAATGATTAGTGTTCAAGTCGATGAAAAAGAAGTGAGAAATCTTTATCTAGCAGAAATCTCGGAAAAGGTTAAAGAAATCGATGCTGAGTTAGTATATTGGGACGCTAACGAATTAAAACGAAGAACTTGTATGGGATGGAATACCATTCAAAAAACATTCTTTTTTGATCCTAGATTTCCGAAACACAAAATAGGGGGAAAATGGTATTTCCCAGCTCAACAAGTGAAAGAGTTCTTGTTGCAATGGATATCTGAACAATAAGGAGGTGATCTAGTGGAAGATACAACGTCATTAGTCATATTTGCAATATTAATCGCATGTGGTTCATGGTTGCTTTACATCACTTACGAGCCAATAAAACAATGGGCTTGGAGTGACGTGAAACAAAATAAAAAGACCCATGGCAGTGGGTCCTTTGAAAAAAATAAGTTGTTATAAGTATATCACGGAAAGTAGGGAAATAGTACATGGATTTAATTGAATATCAAGTGCTATTACCTAATAAGTTCTGGAGCTTAGCGAAAAGCAAAGATGAATTGAAACAAATGATTGAACAGTATTTCAAAGTTGGTTATCCACATTATGAAATTCAACAGATTATCAAAAGTGGACAAGCATATGTAGCAGTTTGTACGAGGAGGTAGTTGTAGTGTCAGAAGTTAAATGGATAAAGCTTTCAACTAGTATGTTTGAGGATGAAAAAATACGTTTAATCGAAAGCATGCCTGAAGCTGATACCTTACTAATTATATGGATTAGATTATTAGCACAAGCCGGGAAAACAAATGCAAGCGGGTATATTTTTCTTAGTAAAAATATTCCTTACTCAGATGAAATGCTTGCAACGCTTTTTAATAGACCAATTGCAACAGTAAGATTGGCGCTTCAAACATTTCAGCAATTTGGAATGATTGAGATAACAAATGATCAGTACATTTGCATTTCGAATTGGGAAAAACATCAAAACGTTGATGGATTAGAACGTGTAAAACAATTAAATGCGGAACGGAATAGAAAGTACCGTGAACGCAAGAAACAACAGCAATTATCACTAGAAAATAAGGGGGATGAAAGTGACGTTTCCGTGACGTCACGTGACGGTACAGATATAGAAGAAGAAAAAGAATTAGATAAAGAAAAAGAATTAGAAATAATTAATACATCTTCTTCTGAAGAATCAGATACAAAAGTATCAATTCCTTATCAAGAAATCTTAGAATACTTGAATGAAAAAACTAAAAAGAACTTTAACCATAAAGCAGAAGCTCACAGAAAGCTAATCAGAGCCAGATGGAATGAAGGGTATACAGTTGATAATTTTAAAACCGTTATTAATAACAAAGTATCACAATGGCTTGGGAAGTTTGATAGAGACAATAAACCACTTGATCGTTATTTAAGACCAAGTACATTATTCGCTCAAACACACTTTGATAATTATTTGAATGAAACGGTTAGTAAACCTCAGTCTAATCAACAACAATACGGTAATCACATAGATATCCCAGGATTCAAGGGGAACATGCCATTTTAAAGAGGTGAACAGAATTGCAAAAAATGCAGAAATCATTTGAAAAGCTTGCAGTGTTAGATTTTGCAGATGAATATTGCGAAAGTCATACATTCAGCAAAGGCGGACAAGTAACTGTAAAGCCTGTAAGAATGATGATTGATAAAAATGATGGTTCGATTTATTGCCCAAGATGCAAAGTAGAACAGCAGGATTCAATCCTATTTCAGCAAGCAAACAATTATTACAAGAAGATCAATAGAGAACGGCAGAAGAATCTTCTTTTTAAACATAGTGTTATCGAAAATCAGTCAATTACAGAATCAAGGCTAGAATCCTATGAAACGGATTGCTCAGAAACTACAGCAAATAAGAAAAAAGCTATAGCGATTTTGGATCGTATCAAAAAAGGTGAAACCCTAAATGTTTATATTGCAGGGATTCAAGGTGTAGGAAAAAGCCATTTAGCTTATGCAATGTTATATGAACTAGTAAGACATTATTGGACAATCTCTGATGGTGAAGCTCTTAATGATGAATACGCATTTAAGGAAATGAAAAGTTGTTTATTTGTAGAGATAGAAAAATTAATTCGTTTAATACAAGACTCATTTCGGAATAAAGAGTCGAAGTACACAATGGATTATTGTATTAGTTTGATGGTTGAAGCGGATTTTCTAGTTATTGATGATTTAGGGGCTGAAAGTGGTTCTATGAATAGAAACGGAGAAGCAAGCGATTTTGTCCATAAAATACTTTATGGTGTTGCTAATGGACGACAAGGAGCAAACAAAACAACGATTACTACATCAAATTTATCAAGCCAACAGCTATTTCAAAAGTATGATCCGAAGTTAGCGAGTAGATTGTTAAATGGAGTATCAAAAGATGAAACAATCGTGTTTAAAACAACAACAGATAAAAGAATTTTAAATTTAGATATTGGTTTCTAAGGAGGAATAAGCATGTGTGTATTATGTCGTGATACAGGAATCATTCGTAAAGAAACTTATCCAGGTGTAATTGAAACGAGCGGTTGTAATTGTGAAGTAGCAATCCAGCAGCAAGAAGAAAACGATAAGCGTTGGCAAGCATGGTTAATCAAATTTGAATCAATGAAACAAGAGTTGCAACGGAATCAACAACAAAAAGTAAGTTAATAAGGGGGAGCGAATTATGAAAAATACAGGCGTTACAAGAAAAGTGGACGAGCTAGGGCGTGTAGTAATTCCAGTTGAGTTGCGCAGAACTTTAGGGTTTGCTGAAGGGACAGCACTAGACTTTCATGTTGATGGGGAAAACGTCGTTTTGAGAAAACAAGATAAGTCATGCTTTGTAACGGGGGAAGTTTCTGAATCAAACATAGAGTTGCTAGGTGGTCGAATGTTTTTAAGCAAGGCGGGAGCAAATGAATTACTTGATGCTCTTGAAAAGAGTGTGAAGGGACATGCCTAAACAATTAAATATTTTCGATGTCGAGCCAGCGATTTGTGAGTTCGATGTAATGAAGGCAAATGTGAAAAGAGGTACTGGACGTACTACATACGCTGATGTACGCGTCCAAATTCCAAGAAATGCAAAGAGTATGGATGAATTACCACGCACAACTAAACAAGATGATCGTTATGACATCTTTGAACAATATGCAATGGCGATTTGGAGGTTTCAACGCGCTGTAGATAAGTTTTTTAGTTGGGATACAGCGGAAGAGTTATGTAAGGCAGCAAGGGATAAAAAAGAAATAATTCCAGTACGGGTTTACTTAGGGAGTGGATTTAAACCTGATGTTGTCGAGTACATGCGGTAGTAAAAGGGAGAGGGATATATGAAAAAAATAGAAATTGATGTTAGCAGCAACAAACTTTTAATAGTGAAGGACGGAAATGTTACAGCAGTCAATCCACCAATCAGTGGATTCGGTGAGCAAGTTGCGGTTTGGGTAAACGGTAAAGTTGATCGTGTGGATACTAAGTTTACTGAAAAGATAAAATAATCATTTTTAGAAAGTAGGTTCACTTATGAGCGTAGCAAGAAATCATGAAGTGATGAAGGAATCACGTTTAAAAATATACATCGCTTTAGAAGAAGCTAACTTCATTTGGGATGAAAGAGATGTAGTACGTTTTCGTGAAATGTGGAGTCAAGGTATGAGCTTACCAAAGATGGCAAAAGCGTTAAGGAGACACCAAGCGGAAGTTGCGCTTCTTGTAATAGATCAAGCTGATAAGTATTTAATTGAAAATCGTCCGATAGGATTAGGGGTTTGCTAAATAGGAAGGGGAAATCAAAATGAAAGCAATGAAAAACAGTGTTATGGAAGTAACTAAATTAATCAGTAAAGCAAAGGAAGGACAAGCCTTAATGAACAACAATCAAATTTGTGAATTAGATCAATATCAAGAAGCGGCATTACGTACATGGAATACGAATCAGGATTTTGGTGGACGTGTTTTAAATGCAGCATTAGGACTTTCAGGAGAATCTGGTGAGGTTGCTGATATTGTAAAAAAAGCTATTTTTCATGGTCATGGATTTGATCCGGCTCATTGTCCAGGAGAAGAAGAAGGGAATACGCATAAAATCGCTTTAGAACTTGGAGACATTTTGTACTACATTTCCATCATGTCTCACGAAATGGGATATACCTTAGAAGATATTGCTCAAATGAATATCGCAAAATTAGCTAAAAGATATCCGGATGGTTTTAGTCGAGAAGCAAGTCAAGCACGTGTCGATGTGAAGTGAAGTTTGTAATGAAAAGAGCCATGAGTTGTGAAGGCTCATGGCTCATTGTATAAGGGTAAAGTCGTAATGACTTTATAAATAAATAATATCACGATTATTCAAAAAAATACAATAAAAGTAAATTAAATGGTATAAAATTTGAATTTTGTTAAAAAGGAGCTGGAAATAATGAGAGAACGTGAAAATTGGGATGTATTATGTGAGGTTTGTGATAAAACGATTGAACGAGGAGTAGCAACAGAATCAGGCGATAATTACTGTGACTCATGTTACAACAAACTAGCATATGAAAACAAAGCTAAATGAATTTGAATTTTATAAGAAAAGGAGATTACTAATGGCTAAATTTATGTTTTCAGTTAATACGGGATATGTAGGAAGTGATAATGAGGAAGAAATTGAAATAGATGATGATGAATTTGATGGAGTGGAAGAAGAGTCTCCAGAATATTACGCAATAGTTAATAAGTATTATGATGAATGGCTATATGAAAATATAAATACTCATTGGCACAAGGTAAATAATTAAACAAAAGCGTTATTTGATTACAAAAGGGGGAAATGGAAAATGGAATACGTTGAAAAAGCAACTAAAGATATTAGAGAGAATTGGTTTGGAGATCATGTAGCTGAAATTCAAGGTGAAGAAGGATTACAAGTTATTTATTGGGGCAAGCCTGGAACAAATATGTATCGTACTAAATTTGTTCTTGCAGGATATAACGTATTTATTTCAGGTGATATTGGTGAAGCGGTGTATAACCTTACATGTCCAGCAACATTAGAAAATATTAAAGGATTCAATTTAGGGTATTTCACTGAAAAGTTAACGGCTTTTTGTGAAGAACGATGGAATTTTGATGAAGAAAAGGCAAAAAGGGAACTTGATGAATATTGGAAGGAATACGATATAAACGAAACAAGAGAAGACGGACAGGAAGTATATGATCGTATTATTTCAGCAATTGATGAGAGTTCATCTATGGAAGGTTACCATTTTTGGTTAAGTGATGTTTATCATAGCAGCTCATTAGATTCTGACACGTTGGAAGACATTTGGAATTTCGGTAAAAGGTTGCCACGTCGTTTAATTGGTTACTGGTTAGGATTGCAAATGGCAATTGAACAATTAGAGAAAAGTAAACCTGCAGCAGAAGCTGTGACTTTATAACAAAATAGTTATTTTGTTAAATAAAAAACATGCACAAAAATTGTGCATGTAAAGTAAAAGCTATGTCTTGTCTATGTAAATATATGCTTAGTTTATATAAATCGTGTGTATGTTTGAACGAAATG
>Ga0209463_1002110_pt1 | contig 11254 bp, 13 predicted proteins | sample AgamicMgSfrz_FD_187169 | JGI IMG/M metagenome (GOLD analysis project Ga0209463, IMG submission 187169) | Agave microbial communities from Guanajuato, Mexico - Mg.Sf.rz (SPAdes) (version 2) | ecosystem: Host-associated > Plants > Phyllosphere > Phylloplane/Leaf | place: Guanajuato, Mexico... | reverse complement strand
TTTTCTCCGGCTGATCACTAGGATACGTGGCATTCTCTTTATTTTCAACGTCCCAACTAATTATAGTCGCACTATCACGTCCCAACTGATGATGCACGTGTTCTAAAACATTGTGAATATTTTCTTTAAGTGTTTTATCATTTCTATTCATAGCATTATACAAATTTACAGGTGTTTCATATCGGTGTTCCCCGCATTCTAATACTCCATCTGTCACTATTACAATTCGGTTCTTTCCAGTACGTAATTCACGAATACCTGATGAATAGCAAGGAACAGGTAAATCAAATGTGTTTACATTTCCAATCCATTCGTAAAAATGACGTTGATTTAATGCATATTGCCCTAACTTATGTAACTCTTCATGAAATACATACACTAAACAATCACCAATAGAAAGCCACCATATATAATTTTCTTTTCTTACACATAGTAAGCAAGCTGTTTCACCTTTAATTCTTTGGCATTTTTCTTTAAATGAAGAGGATTGAAAAATTGAAAGTATATGATTTTCAACAGATTGAAATACTGTATCAATCGATTCATTCATTATTACTTTTATATTTTCATATTCTTTTTCGATTGTATTTACTACTAAATCAACACTTTCCGCACTATTATGTCCATCTAAAATAGCTGTAAACTCCCAATCACCATTCGACCAAACTAATGCACCATCTTCATTCTTTTTTGCTCCAGCGTTTATATTACCGCCATATATTCCGAGTACGATATCACCATATTGTTTTACTGAAACTTCGTCTAAACACATCTTCTTATTTCCAACCCATGAATATTTTCTATTATTTGTTGTATGCATACTCATTTACCATATACTTACGTATTCTTTCGCATAGTTTTTTTATTTTCTCTTCATCACCATATGGTGCACCAGTCCATTTCGCTACTTCGGTTGGTGACCAAAATTCTTTTGGTGTATTCGGATAACGTGGAATAATGTGCACCTGCATATGTGGTACACCATTTCCTGAAACAAAAGTGTAAATATACTCTGCACCTTCGCTTTCTTTTAGCGCTTTACTTACTCTACTTGTTATAAGTCCGAACGCTTTCGCTTCTTCATCTGTTAGTTCAGCGAGGCCAGGTACATGTCTTTTTATATCTATCATTACATAACCTAGGTATGATTCTTCACTATCCCAGTAGACATGTCCAACGTAAACGAGTTCATCTTCGTAAATAGCTCCACCTGGAACTATAATATTTCCTTTATGTTTTTCGCAAATGAAGCAGTTTTGTTCTACTTGATTGTTTGTTGACATATCCATCACCATCCTTTTCATATATAATATCACAAAAAAAGGAAAAACAGGTTTAACATTCCGAATATTCATTCTTTTGATACTGCAACTTTGAAATGAATTTACACCTCATTATTTCTTCAAAAACGCAATCCCAATTATAATCCCAATCACAATTCCGATTACTAAATTATTTGTAAAGTGCCCTTGAAATACACCGATTACAACCCCTATACCGACACCTATTGCCAAAGCATCATTTCTTTTTTTATTTTTAGCCAAAATTGCATCTCCTCCCATCATTTCTCCCTAAACAACATGCACTCACTTAAATGTATTAATATACGCACTATCTCGCTTGAATCTTTTCAAAAAAAGCACTTTAACTTCATATATAATATTTTCCATTTTCTGTACATACTCCTTTTATAATGAAAAAATTTCAAGTAACCATTAAATATATATAGGCATTTACTATAAGAAAGATCCGTAATTTATTGAAGGAGGAACGATTCAAATGCATCCTCATTGGAATCCAAATATAAATCAACAGTATGTTTATTCCCCCCATCCTGTAAGGAATACATTGCATCATGATTCACAATATATGATGCCGCGCATCGCTAGCCTTGAAAGTCAGTTAGCTAAATTAATCTCATTAATCGAAGAAAATAATCAATTAATTAAATCCATGGAACAACAGCAAAACCAAGTTTGTGCACCAGCTGGAGGTTCTGTTATCGTTCGTATGTAAACTGGATGCAATAAAAAACACACTTTGTAGTATAAAAGTGTGTTTTTTGGTCATTATTTTCTTTTCGTATGGAACCCTTGTGTAATTCGGTCTAATATAATTGCGATTACTACGATAGCTAATCCAGCTTCAAATCCCATTCCGATATTAACTTGTGTTACCGAGCGATATACATCAACTCCAAGCCCAGGAGCTCCTACAAGTGACGCTGTTACAACCATTGATAACGAAAGCATAATGCTTTGGTTCACACCAGCCATAATCGTTCCGGTTGCAAGTGGTAATTGTACTTTAAATAGTTTTTGTGATGCTGTGGATCCAAATGCATTCGCTGCTTCAATTAAATCTTCTGGAACTTGTCTAATTCCTAAGTCAGTAAAACGAATTGTCGGTGGCATTGCAAAGATTACTGATGCAATAATTCCAGGTACTACACCTACTCCGAAAAATGTAATCGCTGGAATAAGGTATACGAATGCAGGCATTGTTTGCATAAAATCTAATGTTGGTTTTAAAAATTTTGAGAAACGTTCATTTTGAGATGCTAATATACCAATTGGAATTCCGACAATAATTGAAATAATAACAGACGTAAGTACGAGTGCCAATGTTTGCATCGTTTGTGCCCAGTAGTTAATATTCAAAATAAATAATAATCCAATGAGCGTAAAAATGACTAAAGATAATTTCCTCGTTGTGTACCAAATGAGGAAACATAAGATAATAATCATCAATATGGCAGGTATTATTGTTAAAAAATTAGTGAGTAAATCAACAAATCCGCCAATAATATAAGAGAATCCTCGGAATAAGCCTTCAAAGTGCTCATATAAACTTGCAACAAATGAGTCGACCCATTCCCCTAATGGAATACGCGGTATACTATTCATCGTCTTTCACCTCTTCCTCAATGTTTCCTGCAAGAGCTTGAATGACACTTTCACGTTTAATAATTCCTCTTAGCCTTTTCTTCTCATCGATTACTGGTAACGGATATTTCATCTCCGCCATTTTTGCATAAGTCTCTTCCAGTAAAGTATCCAAATACACATGCGGAATATCATTAAGTAATAAATCAGCAATCGGCCACTGTTTTTGTACTGCTTTACTCGCATCATCCGCAGTTAATATACCTAAAAACTCATACTTTTTGTTTACAACATATACAGTTGAGACACCTGCATTCCTCATAATTTGAAGGGCTACACGAGGTCCACGATCAATTAATAAAGTTTCTGGTCGTTTTAAAATAGACTCAGCCGTAATTACTTTTCCTAAATTCACGTCCGCAACAAACTTTTCTACAAATTCATTAGCGGGGCTCATCATAATTTCTTCTGGTGTTCCAATTTGGACAATTTCTCCATCTTTCATTAATGCGATACGATCTCCAATTCGAAGCGCTTCATCTAAATCATGCGTAATAAATATAATCGTTTTTTCCATTTTATCTTGTAACTCTAACAATTCATCTTGCATTTCTTTTCGAATAAGTGGATCTAATGCACTGAATGACTCGTCCATTAGTAATACATCTGGATTATTCGTTAGTGCCCTTGCGATTCCAACGCGCTGCTGCATACCACCACTAAGTTGACTTGGGTAATTATCTTTATGATGATCGAGTCCTACTAACTGTAGCGATTCTAACGCTTTTTTCTCTCGCTCTTCAACCGGAACTCCTTGAATTTCTAAACCATATGCAACATTTTGTATAACTGTACGATGCGGAAATAGAGCGAATTTCTGAAATACCATACTCATTTTCGTTCTTCTTACTCTCCGTAACTCTTCTTTTCCCATCGTTGCGATGTCTTCACCATCTATGTATATATGACCTGCAGTTGGTTTAATCAATTGATTTAACATACGAACTAGCGTAGATTTCCCGCTACCAGACAAACCCATAATAACGAAAATTTCTCCAGAGTATACCTCAAACGTTGCTTTTTTTACACCAACGTTCATTCCTGTCTCTTTTAAAATTTCCGATTTGCTTTTCCCCTCTTTTAATAAAGAAAGGGCTCTTTGCGGATGTTTCCCGAATACTTTTGTTACGTTTTCAACACGCACCTTTGTATTATCCATGTCACTACTCCTTTTCTACCCATCTATTCACATAGTGTTGCGATTTTGCAAAGAAATATTACATAAAAATGACATTCATAAGATTTCTTTAAAATTCTCGTTTCCGTTCATAATAAGAATGCTTACTTATACATTTATTTTATAAGGCAAACACTACTTAGGAGGTTTTCGATGCGAAAGAAAATTTGGTTTATATGCCTTGCATTATTTATTACTATGATTTTCACTTCATGTAATGCAACAAATGCAAATTCGAAAGGAAAAATTAAACTTGGTGTAACAAGTTGGAAAGAAAATATTGCAACTGCAAACATGTGGAAAGTTTTATTAGAAGAAAAAGGCTACAAAGTTGAGCTCATGTATTTAGAAAAAGCCGCAATTTGGACTGGTGTCGCTCGTGGTGATGTTGATGCGAATTTAGAAGTATGGCTACCCGTTACGGATAAGCCGCTAAACGATCGTTATAAAGATGATATTGTCTTAAAATCAAAATGGTACGAAGGTACTGGACTTGGTCTAGTCGTACCTTCCTATGTGAAAAATATTAACAGTATTGAAGACTTAAATGCTCATAAAGATGAATTAGATAATAAAATTGTCGGTATCGAACCTGGTAGTAGTCTTATGAATTTAACGAATAAAGCAATGAAAGAATATGATATAAAACTAAAACTTGTCCAATCCTCAGAAGCTGCGATGATGAGTGAATTAAAGAAAGCATATACGAAAAAGAAACCAATCGCTGTTACGCTTTGGAATCCGCATTGGGGTTTTTCAGAATTTGACTTAAAATATTTAAAAGACCCTAAGAAAGTATATGGTGAAAAAGATGACATTTATTACTCCGTTCGTAAAGGTTTCGAAAAAGATCACCCAGATGTTATAAAATACTTTGATAAATGGAAAATGACCGATGAACAACTTGGTACGTTAATGGTCATGTTAAATAAAACAAAAGATCCTGAAGAAGCTGCGCGAAAATGGATTAAAAAAAATCAAGCATTAGTTGATGAATGGGTAAAAGATTAATAAAAAGGCTAGAGAATTAACATATCCTCTAGCCTTTTTCATCTTATTTTTTCGTAACAACATCATCTACAATTCCATATTCCTTAGCTTCTTCTGCGGTCATAAAATAATCTCTTTCTGTATCATGCGCTACTCTTTCAATCGGTTGGCCTGTTTTTTCTGCAATCATTTTATTAATATCATGCTTTAACTTTAATATCCTTTTTGCTGTTATTTCAATTTCTGTTGCTTGCCCCTGTGCACCACCAAGCGGCTGATGAATCATAATTTCACTGTTAGGGAGCGCAAACCGTTTTCCTTTTGCTCCTGATAATAATAACAATGCACCAAATGATGCCGCAAAGCCCATGCATAGCGTTTGTACATCTGGTTTAATTAAATTCATCGTATCTAATATTGCAAAACCTGCTGTCGTTGAACCTCCTGGGCTATTGATATATAAATATATATCTTTTTCTGCATCTTCTGCTTCTAAAAATAATAGTTGAGCTACGACACTACTCGCTACTTGATCATTAATTTCTGAACCGATAATAATAATGCGGTCTTTTAATAGCCTTGAATATATATCATAGGAACGTTCTCCTAATTTTGTTTGTTCTACTACATATGGAATTGCATTCATTTTAAATCCCCCCAATACTTGTTATGCAACGCAAAGCATACAACTGTAGGAAGAAGGTTCTTTTACACTAAATAATAAGACTGGCTGTTTAGATGGTAACTTAGTAAAATCTATTGTCGGAAGAAGTTTCGTTAACAATTCCGGTCTTTCCTCACGAATAGACGTTACAACAACTTCAATATCCTCTGTGAATTCGACTATCTCGATCCCTTCTTCACTTACAGTTTTCAGCCTATTTCTACTCCGAAATAAAGAAGCTTTCACTGCACCTTCTGATACAGAACACAATTTAGCAATATCAGCGATACTATATTGAAAAACATCTTTTAATAATAAAATTGCGGATTGCTGTACATTTAATGAAGACAATACTTTCCCTACCATTTCATGCAAATCTGCAATGTTCTCATGTGGTTCTTCAAAAGTGATTTGTCCTCTTATTTTTTCATGAACAGACTTAGACTTCATCTGATCTAACCAACGATTTCTTGCTATTTTATAGACGAGTGTCATACAAATATCTTTATTTCTATATTTTTGAAGCACTTTACACACTGTTTCTTGGGCGAGATCTTCCCCATCCCATTTGTTTTTCGTTAAAAAAGTACAGTATCTTTTTAACTCTCCATATTGTTCAATTAAAAAGTTTATATTTGAATGATTCATATCGATATGGTTCTTTGAAACATGAGTTACTTTTGTGCACAAAATAACCACTCCTTTTCAGCGCTTACTTAATAAACGATTCAACATTAAAAAAAGTTACGGGGATATAAAAAAATAATGTTTATGTTCAATAATTCGCGGTCATAAATATGTTATGTACAATTTTACGTGAGGAGGAACAAATTTGCCAAAATTAACAATTGAAGGTGCGGGAACTTTTGATGTGAAAGAAGGAACAAAGTTAGTATTAGCAATTGAAGATAGCGGTGTCAACATTCTCCATCGTTGCGGCGGGAATGCACGTTGCACGACTTGTAGAGTAGAAATACTAGCAGGTGATTTCTGTGAAGCGAGTGCGAATGAGAAACATGCAATGACGGAAAAAGGGATTGAAGATCATTTACGATTATCTTGTCAAATGCGTGTACATAAAGATATAGTCGTTCGTCCGGTACTTACAGTTGAAAATTCAAGTCTTGATGCTGGGCCACGTCCGGCGGAGTAAAGCGATGAATTTAAAACAACTCGCTGGCGAATATGCTGCTAACTTTGTAAATGATGGCATGAAGATTGGGCTTGGTACAGGTTCTACTGTATATTGGACAATACAAAAATTAGGTGAGTATGTAAAAGAAGGATTATCATTTCAAGCTGTACCGACATCAAAGGAAACTGAAGCATTAGCACAGCAACTAAATATCCCCCTAATTTCGTTAAACGACGTACAAAGTCTTGATCTTACAATTGATGGAGCGGATGAAATTGATTCAAATTTACAACTTATAAAAGGCGGTGGTGGTGCATTACTTCGTGAAAAAATCGTTGCCTCTTCCTCTAAAGAACTAATTATCATTGCTGATGAATCGAAACTTGTAACACATTTAGGTAATTTTCCATTACCTGTTGAAATCATCCCTTTTTCATGGAAACAAACCGAAAATAAAATTCAGTCTTTAGGGTGTCAAACAACATTACGTTTGAAAAATAATGAAACCTATATAACCGATAACAATAACATGATTATCGATTGTATATTCTCTAATCATATTTCTAATCCTGCCCATTTACACACCCAATTAAAAATGATTACTGGTGTAGTTGAAACAGGATTGTTTATAAGTATGACGAGTAAAGCAATTATCGGCACTAAAAATGGGATAAAGGAATTGTAATAAAAGCTGACTTTTTAAAGTTGGCTTTTTAGTATGTTCATCTTCTCTTAATAGCACTTTATTATGATATACTATGAAAACACAAGCTGATTACACTAGAAAGGACTGAACATTTTGCAATCCAAACTTATAACAGAACTTACTGATTTAGAAACTGCCTTTCACATTCGAAAAGAAGTATTTGTAAAAGAACAAGGTGTCCCTCTTGCAGATGAATTCGATATATTCGATGAAATCGGAGAGCAATGTAAACATATTTTAGTTTATTATCATGAGTTTCCTGTAGGCACAGGGCGTATACGATTTGTTGATGGTGTCGGAAAATTAGAACGTATTTGTATTTTAAAAGATTATCGTACATACGGATTAGGTAAAGTTATCATTCAAACGTTAGAAGAAATTGCTCGTAACGAACAAGTTACAAAAGTGAAGCTACACGGTCAAACACAAGCTGAAGGATTTTATAAAAAATTAGGCTATCAAACTTCTTCTGATATATTCATGGAAGATAGCATTCCACATATACTTATGACGAAAATGTTATCATAATAGAAAGGTGACTATATTGTTTATTCATATAGTCACCTCTCTGTATCTTATTCACTTGAAAGTCTCTTTAGTGAATATTCCAATGAAAGAACTTTTAACTTGAAAGCAAAGAACCTAGCATACATAGTCTTAAAACACCCTTAATGAAATTGGCATTCTCTAGTTTTCTATTCGCACTATATTCTGTTTGCTTTCACTTTAAAAAGAATATTTTATTAAACTCACTATGAATTGTTGTCTAAAATCTCTTGTCTTTCTTCTCTTATTTGACCGATTAATGAAACTACTGAACCAACCGCTTGAATCCAGCTCCCCGTAATCACTATAATCTGTCCATCCTCCTCATTTCCTTCCGAAATTTCTTCCACTTTATCCCGACTAGCTTTCAATTCATCTATTCCACCTATTGCCTGTAATGAATTTCCAGTCGCTTGTAACACATTCCCAACAATGTTATACGATTCATCTATGTCGGAACTATCCTCTAATTCACCACCTATTGATGTAATACCACCTAATGCTTGAATCCAATTCCCTGCAATCACTACTTTTTTTTGTGTATTATCTTCAAATTCTATAATGAGTCCTGTTAAAACCGTTACATTACCAATTGATTGGATTTCATTACCGATTTTTTCAAGAGATATTTCCCCTTGTCCATCAGCTTCTAGGCCGTTCCCTGTTGCCTGTAATACATTCCCCCATACGTTTAAATCTCTTCTTAATTCGTCATTCAATTTTTTAAAAGGTGTACTACCAACCGCAGCAATAATTGTCCCTACTGCAACAAACCAAGCACCAACTATCTCCTTAATCGGATCATCCATTTTCAATCTATCCCGTCATTAATTTACTACTTACAGGATATGAATTTATGCATCTCCATGTTAATAGCCTACTTCTCTCCATTTGAATAAAAATCAATATTTCTTTAATATTATAAATACATCTAGTATGACATCCCTGTTTGCCGTTAGCTTTTGCTAACGGCTCATTTATTTTTTTCTTGCTTCTCGGAGAATTCTCTAAATACGTTTCCCAATACGTACACATTCTTTATTCCTCCTCGAATACAATACATAACTCAATATAATATCTATATATCGATTAGTTAAACTTGGCTAACTGCTCCTTTATTTATAGTAAAATTAAATTTCTATAATTTTTTTAAAAATCCATCTCGACATCCATAATTCCAAACATTTAAAATCAAAAATATAATTTTATCATCACAGGAAAATTTTCTGAATAACTTTCTTGTTAAAAAGTTTTCACCTTAAAATTTGACAAGCATATGCTATTGAATGGAGATTCTCCATTCATAAGATTCTTACCTTTCTTATCTAGAGCACACTTTAATGTGTGCTTATTTTTAGTTAGAAACTACAACATTCTCAAATAGTATGCATATCAAATTGTTTTTTCAATTATTTTCAAGAGCGGATATTATTCTTTAGTACAAGCACTCTTTCCTTTTAATTAATACTATATATTGATATTCCAAAGAAAGGAGAGCAAAATAATTATGGCTAATTATTTTTATAAAGATGGTAAAAAATATTATAAAAACCAATCGTATTCGAACGATCAAAAAAATAACTGTTTTATTGAAACTCATACGATAACTGGTTCTGAAGAAAATGCAAATGGAAATATACCTTTATCTGTTTTCCTTGAAACCACCGCTCCACAAACTGTATTTGAGGATTTCACAAACAATCATAATAAAACATTAATTCAGTTATTCGTTGTCGGGATGAGTGCACCCGTTCAAGTAACTATTCTAACAAGAAAATCTAGCCGCCCAATTACTACAACATTACAACCTGTTCAAACAAAAATATTTCAAGTTGAAGATTTTCAAAGTCTTACTTTTACGAAACAGGAAGGCCCTACTAGTATAGTTAGTTTATTTGTGCAAAAAACATTTTGTATTTGCTGTAACGATAATAAAGATTCGTGTGATGAATATCATCAAGATTGTAATTAATAGATTAACGCACCAAAAGAACCCGTTTTACAAAGGGTTCTTTTTATTTCACTCCATACATTTTCAAAAACATTTTAGAATCATACACAACGATTTTTCTATAAATCTCTCCTTTTCCCGCTATTTTATTAAAATAACACTTTAGTTTAATTAATTACGGGACTTATCATCATTGAATGAAGGGAAGTAAAATTTAGAAAAAAAGACGACGCTGAATACGTCGTCTTTTTTATAAATAGAAAAGCGAATTCTCAAGATTCCCTTTTGCATCAAAGCCCATCATCTCTTAGTTCATGCCTAGGTAAAGCTTACACTGTTTTCCATAATGATAATGCATAAATCCAGTTTGGATCACCATTTCCTTGATAACTCTGGACTGCTTCATATACTTTTCCTTCGTGTAGAACTCTATCTCCCTTTTTATATGCTTTTTTTGCATCCCACGCTTCATATGAAGCGCTTTCATCTTTTGTAGTAATTGTGAATATATCACTCTGTACGGATTCATTTCCAGCTACATCAACAGCTTTCACTACATATTTATAAGTAGTATTAGCAAGCAGATTTTTATCCATATAAGAAGTTGTATTGGATGTTGCAATCTTTTTCATTAATCCTTCTATTTCTCTATAAATATCATAATGGTCTACACCAATGTTATCGTCAGATGGACTCCACATTAAATCCACACTTGATGCTGTCGTTCCCATACTATGTAATCCTTTTGGTTGTGTTGGTGCTTCTGTATCAGGAGTCGCAACTGTTGTTTTTACTGTAAGCGCTGTACTTTCTTTCGATACATTTCCAGCTGCGTCAATTGCTTTTACAGTATAAGAGTATTCTGTGCTTGGTTGTAATTTCTTATCAATAAAATGAGTGCCTAGTATTGTATCGATCATCTCTCCGTTACGGAAGATTTGATATCCTTTTACCCCTACATTATCCGTAGAAGAGTTCCATGTTAGTTCTACACTATTCGCTGTTACTTTTTTCGTCTGAAGTCCATTTGGAATACTTGGCGCTTCTATGTCTGGTTTCACATCATTAATAAGATTAACATCAATTACATTATAGAATGCATTTGCTGTATCAGCTACATCCCATACTGCTAAAATCACA
>Ga0209463_1002108_pt1 | contig 11258 bp, 8 predicted proteins | sample AgamicMgSfrz_FD_187169 | JGI IMG/M metagenome (GOLD analysis project Ga0209463, IMG submission 187169) | Agave microbial communities from Guanajuato, Mexico - Mg.Sf.rz (SPAdes) (version 2) | ecosystem: Host-associated > Plants > Phyllosphere > Phylloplane/Leaf | place: Guanajuato, Mexico... | reverse complement strand
TCCGTCGCCAGCCCGGCGGCCAGCGGCAGCGCCAGAAATGCGGAGTTCCAGCCCAGGCGCTGCATTTTCAGCGCGGTATGCGCATCTTCGGTGACGGTTTCCACCGCGAAGCCGCCAATCTCTTCCAGCGCCACCCGGCGGATCACCGCGCAGGAGCCGCAGAAGAAGGTGGCGTTCCAGTTGTCATTCCCCTGCTGCACCGGGCCGTAGAACAGCGCGCCCTCGTTCGGGATATGGCGCGCCGCCGAGAGGTTGCGCTCAAACGGGTCGGGCGAGTAGAAGTAGTGCGGCGTCTGGAGCAGCGCCAGCCGCTCCTCTTTCAGGAAGCTGCCCACGGTGGCTTGCAGGAAGGCGCGGGTGGCGACGTGGTCGCAGTCAAAAATGCAGATCAGCTCGCCTTTGGTCAGCGTCAGCGCATGGTTCAGGTTACCGGCTTTGGCGTGGCGGTTGTCATTACGGGTGATGTAGCCGACACCCGCGTCGGCGGCGAACACCGCGAACTCATCACGTTTGCCGTCATCCAGCACGTAGATTTTCAGCTTCTCTTTCGGGTAGTCGATGCACTGCGCCGCCAGCACCGTGTCGCGCACCACGTCGAGGCTTTCGTTGTAGCTCGGCACATAGATATCGACGGTCGGCCACAGGCTCATGTCATCCGGCAGCGGTTCGATGGTGCGTTTCAGCGGCCAGGTGGTTTGCAGGTAGCCGAGCAGCAGGATCACCCAGACATAGAGCTCCGCCGCAAACAGGCCGATGCGCCTCAATGGTGGAGTTAAAGTGCAGCGTCTCGGTGGCGCGCCAGTAGATGTAGCGGGTGGACATCAGGATCGACATCACCACCATGATCACACTGACTTTTTTACTTTTGTTCAGGCCGAGCAGGAACAGCATGCCGATGCCGATCAGGCCGAAAATATACTGCTTTTCGCTGTCGAGCGGCGTGACGATGACCAGCAGAGCCACCGGCAGCAGCAGGAGCAGCAGCAGGGAAAACAGGAGTTTGTTCATGACGTCAGGGGGATCGCTGTCAGTAAGTGTGGGGAGAGGTCAGGGAGGCGTGGAATTCGCCATCGCCCACGTTGATGCCCAGAATGGCTGCCACTTTTTTGCTGACCAGCTCGATGTCAAAGGCCGCGGCAGAGACCGGGCTGAAATCGATGATCGCGCGCTGGGAGGCATTGGCCTCCGGCACACACTCGTCACGGTGGACGGTGCCGAGCAGGCGGTCGCCCAGGCGTTGCTCAAAGAACTGGGTGACGTCGCGGCTCAGGGTGCGGCGCATGTCGATCTGGTTGATGACGTAGTAGTCGCCCTGTTTGTCATTCAGCGCACTGCCGATCAGTTTGTGGTTTTCCATCTGCGGCAGCAGCGACAGGGAGGCGGTGTCCGCCAGCATCACCACCAGGTGCAGGTCTGCCAGCGCTTTCACGGCTTTCAGCGCCGCACTCGGGCCGGGCGGGAAGTCCGCCAGGATCACCAGGCCGGGGTAGTTCAGCACGGACTGCAGGCCGCGCGCCAGGAAGTGCGGGTCAGTGGTGAGCTGTTGCTCAAAGGCGAGGCGCTGCGCCTCTTCCACCTCGCCATACGGCAGCACAAAGGTGTTGGAACCGGCTTTAAGGATAAACTGGCTCCAGTCGGAGGCGTCCGCCGCATCCGCCACAAAGCCGCGGCCGTCAGAGACCGGCACGCCAAAATGCAGCCGCAGGGCGTTCTGCACATCAAAATCAATCACCAGGACTTTGCTGCCGCTGCGCGCCAGCGCATAGGCAAGGTTGGCGGTCAGGGTGGTTTTGCCGACGCCCCCTTTGGGCGAACAGACACAGACTAACGGCATGAGGCAATCATCTCTAACAGGGGGTGAAGCGGTGTATCACGGCGGGCATCCGCCGCTGGTTGGGCAGCGGGTTTGGGCCGGAACAGCGAGGTGTAACGCGCAGCCTTGGGGGCAGGCGCGGCGGCCTGCGCAGGCGATAGCGCCGCCGGGGCCGGAGCTGGTGCAGCGGCGGGTGGCGCAGACGGGGCCGCGGCAGGCGGCAGCATATCGCTCAGGGTGCTGAGCAGGCCGTCAGTGGCGAACTCCCGGTCGGACACCGGCATCGGTGCCGGTTGCACGGTGCGCTGGCTGTTGCCCAACGCGCCGGGGGCGTCTGCAGTCGCGGATAACTGGCGCAGGATCGCCCAGTTCTGCTGCGCACCCTCTTGGCCGTTATCGGCAATTTCCTTGTAATCAATCCCTTCCATATGGGTTTTTTCTTTGAAACGTTTAATATCGTCGTACTTATTCATCAGGGCGGCCTATACGATAAGTGGATGCCGGAAATCACGCGGCGGACAGCGCAATCGGCGTTTCGGCATTCCCTGCTGGAAAGGATAGTAAGGTGACGTCGCAGCCCCCGTTGCTGGAGCGCGCCTAATATATCAATTCCCAAACAGATTAATAGTGCAGCGATCGGGCATGAAAATCGCAGCCTGAAGAGTGCCTTAGTGATTTGTTTTGAGGTAAATCCTATTAAGATTCTTTCATGCTCGCCTAAGTGAATCATTAAATTGTTGTCAGCGTAAAGCTCTGTTTATCCCTTATTTATGTGGTGAATTTTATAAATATTTTTAATGTTTCAGTGTGATCATCCGACCACTGAACCCCGCGGAACCCAGGGGCCGCAGTGAGGAAGGAGGCTGAAAAAGAGGAATTGGACGGTTTTACGCTAGGATAAGGATGAAAACCGGCTTTTGCCCGATGAATACTGCCCGCAGGGCGCCGCCCGGCAGCGGAAACCCGTATACTGGGGCGCTCGCCGGCTGCCGGGAAATGGGCCGCCCGGCCCGCTCTGGTTTTGGTAATGAATTTAACTGTTTGTTACCAACGCGGATCGCGTATTACCATGAGGAACCGTGCCGGAGGATTGACCTCCGATGTGACGGCAAAAAATGAGGAACAGGCAATGATGCCGCGTGAGAGACTTCCGCGCCGGACGCAGTTCTCAACTCTTTCCAGCCACGGGCGCACTGCCGGTGGCCGATCCCAGTGTGTGACGGAGACGTATGTTGCGGGTCAGACGTTCGTTAACGATTAAGCAGATGGCAGCCGTATCCGGCGTAACGCTGGTGACGCTCTGCATCTTTATTACCATCCAGCTGTTTCACCTGGCGCAGCAGCGCCGGGAAGATTACGCCCAGCAAATGGAACAGGTGGCTCACTCTATCCGCCAGCCGCTGGCGGAGGCGGTGCTCAATGTTGACCTGCCGCAGGCGCACCTGCTGCTGAATACTTTTAAACCGCTCGGTATTGTGACCCGCGCCAACGTGGTGCTGCCGAATGATATCCAGGTGCTGCACGGCGACTTCCCGGCGGAGCGGCCGGTGCCGGCAATTATCTCCAGCCTGTTTGACCTGCCGGTGCGCATCAGCGTGCCGCTCTATACGCTGGAGCGGATGCCTGCTCACCCCAAGCCGCTGGCTTACCTGGTGTTGCAGGCGGACTCCTGGCGGCTCTACCAGCAGATCCGCAACATCATGATTACGCTGCTCGCCACCTACCTGCTAATGGCGCTGGTGCTCTCCGTGGCGGTGAGCTGGTGCATGAACCGGCTGATGGTGCACCCGTTGCGCCATATGGCGCGGGAACTGGACGCGCTGGAAGAGGGGCAGATCCTGCATCACCAGCTGAAGGTTTCGCCGCTGCATAACGATGATGAACTGGGGATGCTGGCGCGCCACTACAACCGCAACCAGCAACTGCTGGCGCGGCGTTTCGGCGAAAACCCGCGGGAGTGGCCGCGCCACCCGGTGACGGCGCTGCCGAACGAGTCGCTGTTTAGCGAGCTGCTGGCACAATACCTGCGCTTTCAGCCGCGCCCGGCGCGCTTCAACCTGCTGCTGATTGATGTCGGCACGTTGCAGGAAGCCGCCGGGGTGCTGAATGAGGGCCAGCGCAACGCCATGTTGCAGACGGTGGTTGACCGCATCCGCAGCGCGCTCTCAGACAATGACGAGCTGGGCCAGCCCGGCCCGCACGAGTTTATTGTGCTGGCGCGCGGCGCGGAGCGGCCGTTCCAGGCGATGCGGCTGGCGCGCGAGATCATGGCCGCGGTCAATGCGCCGCTGACGGAAGGTGAGCTGACGGTACGCCCGGTCGCCAGCATCGGCATCGCCCATTATGCCGGTGACGGGATATTGGGCGCGGAAGCGCTGATCCTGAACGCCCGCTCGGCGCTGGTCTCGGCCCATCATCAGGGCAAAAACCAGATCCTGTTCTTTGACCCGGAGCTGACGCGCAAAACCCAGCAGCGGCTGACGCAGGAGAGCGATACCTTGCAGGCGCTGGAGCACAACGAGTTCGCGCTGTTCCTCCAGCCGCAGATTGACCTGAACAGCCACCGGATTGTCGGGGCCGAAGCGCTGCTGCGCCGCCGGATGCCGGACGGCAGTTACAGCCTGGACGCAGAGTTTATTCCGTTTGCTGAAGAGATCGGCCTGATTGTGCCGCTGGGCTATTGGGTGCTGGAGCAGGGCTGCCGCATCCTGGCCGACTGGCAGCGGGAGGGGATCACCATTCCGCTGTCAGTGAACCTCTCCGGGGTGCAGATTCAGCAGCGCAATTTCCTGCTGGAGCTGAAAACGCTGCTCAGCCGCTACCAGATCAAACCGGGCATGCTGGTGCTGGAGATTACTGAAACTGCCCGCATCGACGATCTGGACCGGGCGCTGAAGCTGCTCAGCGAACTGCACCACTCCGGCGTGTCGGTGGCGCTGGATGATTTCGGCATGGGGTACTCCAGCCTCAACTACCTCAACCGCCTGCGCTGCCTGCCGATCAACATCATCAAAATTGACCGCAGCTTTATCAGCAGCCTGCCGGAAGATGACCTGATGGTGCGGATTGTCAGCTCGATTGCCGGGGCCATGAACATCAGCATCATTGCTGAAGGGGTTGAAAACGCCGCCCAGTACCAGTGGCTGAAAGCGCACAACATCCCGATGGCGCAGGGTTACCTGTTTGCCCGGCCGATGCCGCGTAACGCCTTCGAGAATGTATTGCGCCAGGGGATCGCCCCGGTTGCCCTGCCGGCGGGGGAGCCGGACGCCTGACTGCCTGCCGGGCCGGGCGCATTGCCCGGCCTGCCCCGCCTTCATCCTGCTCATTTTTTCATTGAATCGATTCAGCTCTTATTTTGTCATGAACATTTGTTGCAATGGGAGACAAGCCATTTCCAAGATGTTGACTTGGTGTTACTTTCGCCCCTGCTGTCATGCCCTGACGGGCAGTGGGTGACGGTCCTCTCCAGCACAGGATATTGATCATGAAAAAGTTGTTTAAGAGCCTCTATTTTCAGGTATTAACCGCGATCACCATTGGGGTGTTGCTCGGGCATTTCTATCCGGAGCTGGGGGCACAAATGAAGCCGCTGGGTGACGGTTTCGTTAAACTGATTAAGATGATTATCGCGCCGGTGATCTTCTGTACGGTGGTGACCGGGATCGCCGGGATGGAAAGCATGAAGGCGGTCGGGCGCACCGGGGCCATCGCGCTGCTCTATTTTGAGGTGGTCAGCACGCTGGCGCTGATTATCGGGCTGGTGATTGTGAACGTGGTGCAGCCGGGGGTCGGCATGAACATCGACCCGGCCACGCTGGACGCCAAATCCGTGGCTGTCTATGCCGAACAGGCGCAGCAGCAGGGCATCATCCCGTTCCTGCTGGACGTTATCCCCGCCAGTGTCATCGGCGCGTTCGCCAGCGGCAATATTTTGCAGGTGCTGCTGTTTGCGGTGCTGTTCGGCTTTGCGCTGCACCGGCTGGGCGATAAAGGCCAGCTGATGTTCAATATGATTGAGAGCTTCTCGAAGGTCATTTTCGGCATCATCAATATGATCATGCGCCTGGCGCCGATTGGGGCATTCGGGGCGATGGCCTTCACCATCGGCAAATATGGCGTCGGGTCACTGGTGCAGCTTGGGCAGCTGATCCTCTGCTTCTACCTGACCTGTGTCCTGTTTGTGATCGTGGTGCTGGGGCTGATTGCCCGCCTGACCGGCTTCAGCATCTTCCGCTTTATCAACTACATCAAAGAGGAGCTGCTGATTGTGCTCGGCACCTCCTCCTCGGAGTCGGCGCTGCCGCGCATGCTGGACAAGATGGAGCGGCTCGGTTGCCAGAAATCGGTGGTGGGGCTGGTGATCCCGACCGGGTATTCGTTCAACCTCGACGGCACCTCCATCTACCTGACCATGGCGGCGGTGTTTATCGCGCAGGCCACCAACTCGCACATGGACATCTGGCACCAGATTACCCTGCTGGTGGTGCTGCTGCTCTCCTCGAAAGGGGCGGCCGGGGTGACCGGCAGCGGCTTTATCGTGCTGGCGGCAACGCTCTCCGCCGTGGGCCACCTGCCGGTGACCGGTCTGGCGCTGATTCTGGGGATTGACCGCTTTATGTCTGAGGCGCGCGCGCTGACCAACCTGATCGGTAACGGCGTGGCCACCGTGGTGGTGGCAAAACGGGTCGGCCAGCTTAATGAAAAGCAGCTGCACACCGTGCTGCACGACAAAAAATCCACTGCCGGGACGATCTCCCCTTCCTGATCACGCTCATATCGCGGCATTAAGCCGCACTTGCACGCTGTTTGCTGCTAAAAGCCACCCTTTACTTGATGTAAGCGGTGGCTTTTCCTCATAATACCCCGCCGCCGCTGGCCCGCTGATGTTCAAATCGCCGCTTTTTTTCACTTTTCCGTGGTGACATCGGCAGGGGTTCGCTGTCAAACACGGGTTACCTCCCGTTTCCGCATGATTGACACGCACAGGGCAGAGCTGCGTTCCCGGAGTATGGAACGAACGAATTCCAATAGAAAAATCGGACTGTTATTTAAGTAGGGGTTCACATGCAGGGCACCAAAATTCGTCTTTTAGTTGGTGGGTTACTGCTGGTTGCCGCCGGCAGCAGCGTGCAGGCTGAAGCACTACAACCCGATCCTGCCTGGCAGCAGGGCAAACTGGACAATGGGTTTACCTGGCAACTGCTGGCCACGCCGCAGCGTCCCACCGACCGTATTCAACTGCGCCTGATCGTGCGCGCCGGCTCTTTAGTCGAAAGTGCGCAGCAAACCGGCTTTGCCCATCTGCTGCCGCACCTGGCGCTGATCCGCAGCCAGAGCTTCAGCGCGCCGCAGCTTCAATCCCTGTGGCAGCAGGCGATCGACAACGACCGGCCGTTGCCGCCGGCCATCTCGTCCTATGATTACACGCTGTACAACCTGAGCCTGCCGACTAACCGCCCGGAGCTGCTGAAAGAGGCGCTGACCTGGCTGGCGGACACCAGCGGCGCGCTGGTCACGGACACCCCCACCGTGCAGGCGGCGATGGACGCCTTCCAGGATCCGATCGGCACCCAGCCGCCGGACGCGCAAGACCCGTGGTGGCGCTACCGCATGAAAGGCTCCACGCTGCTGGCGCATGACCCCGGCCAGCGCCCTGACCGGCCGGTCAATATTGATGAACTGAACAAATTCTACCGCCAGTGGTACACGCCGGACGCCATGACGCTCTATGTGGTCGGGAACGTGGACAGCCGCAGCATCGGCGAGCAGATCACCAAAACCTTCGGCGAATTGAAAGGCAAACGCGAAACACCGCCGGTGATGCCGACCCTCTCCCCGCTGCCGCCGCAGGCGGTGACGCTGATCACCGAGGGGCTGACCCAGGATCGCCTCTCCCTGATCTGGGACGCGCCGTGGCAGCCGATCCGCGATTCCCAGGCGCTCAGCCGTTACTGGCGCAGCGATCTGGCGCGCGAGGCGCTGTTTATGCACCTGCAACAGCAACTCAACGGCAAAGCCAAAGCGATCAACCTCGGCTTTGACTGCCAGGTTCAATACCAGCGCAGCCAGTGCGCGATCCGCATGGAAACCCCGAACGCCGCGCTGCTGCCGGACTTCACCGCGCTGGTGACCGCGCTGGCGAAAGTGCGGGATAACGGCCTGACGCAGCAGGAGTTTGATGCGCTGATGGCGCAAAAGAACGACCAGCTCAGCAAGCTGTTCGCCACCTATGCGCGCACCAGTACCGATGTGCTGACCAACCAGCGCCTGCGCTCGCAGGAAAACGGCGTGGTGGATATTGCGCCGGAGCTGTACCAGAAGCTGCGCCAGGCCTTTTTGGCCTCGCTTAGCCTGCCGTTGCTGAACCAGGAGCTGAAACAGCAGTTGTCGGTCGACCCGGCGCTGGTGCTGATGCAGCCGAAGGGCGAAGCGGAGATGAGCGTGCAGGCGTTGCAAGAGGCGTATAACAGCGTGATGCTGCCGGCCCCGGCCGTGGTGCCGTCAGTGGATGAGGCGAAAGCCGACGCCGCTGCCGCGACAGCGCCGTAACCCGGCACCGCCGCATCGCCCAAAAAAAAACGTGCCGGCGTCTGCCGGCACGTCTGTTTCTGCGCCACGCAAGGCGCAGCGCAGCGAGGATTCAGCGCGGCATCGCCGCCAGCGGGATGATCGCGCCCCGGTGGCGGATCACCGTGCTGGCGGTCAGGTGGCCGCGTTCGGCCGCCGCCACCACATCACCCCCGGTCAGCCGCACCGCCAGATACCCGGCGCTGAAGGAGTCCCCGGCGGCGGTGGTGTCCACCACCTCCTCTTTCGCCAGTTTCACCGCGGCCACTTCATGCAGGGCGCCCTGCGGATCAGAAACCACGCAGGCCTCTGCCCCGCGTTTAATCACCACCTCCGTCACGCCCAGCGCGCGGGTACGGGCGATCACCGCCTCTATCGGTTGTTCCCCCCACAGCGCATCCTCATCATCCAGCGTCAGGAAGGCGATATCGGTGCAGGCGAGCATCGCCTGATACGCCTGCTGCGTCTCTTCCCGCTGCTGCCACAGGCGCGGGCGGTAGTTGTTGTCGAAAATCACTTTGCCGCCATGGGCGCGACAGTCACGCAGCAGCGCCATCAGCCGCTCGCGCCGTTCCGGCGTCAGGATCGCCAGGCTGATGCCGCTCAGGTAGAGGTAATCATAGTGCGCCAGTTGCTCACACAGTGCGTCCGCCTGCGGGCCATCCAGCCAGAAGCGGGCGGCGGCGTCATTGCGCCAGTAGTAGAAGGTGCGTTCGCCCTGGGCGTCGGTCTCAATAAAATAGAGGCCGGGCAACTTGTTCTCCAGCCGCTGCACTAAATCGGTATTGACATTTTCACGCTGCCAGGCGGCCAGCATCTCCTGGCTGAAGGTGTCGGTGCCGAGTGCGGTGACATAGTGCACGCCCAGCGTGGTCTCCGGCACCTGGCGGGCGAGGTAGACGGCGGTATTCAGCGTATCGCCGCCAAAACCGCGGCTGAGATCCGCGCCTTTTTGCGACAATTCGATCATGCATTCGCCGATAACGGCAATTTTCTGGCTTGTCATGGTGGCTGGCCTGCTTAACAGAGTGAAAGGGAGCTTTCCGGTAGTCTTAACCGAAGGCCGGGGCGAGTCAACAGCAATAAAACAACGTTTTAAAATTCTTGGTGAAGATCGCGCTTTTGCCGCCTTCAGGGATATCAGCAGCTTAGCGCGCTTGGGGTGTAAAGGCCGCAAACCCAGTACCAAAGCGGCTTCCGGCGGTAAAGTTTCAGGCGCCGGCGCCGATAGTAACTAAGCGTATAACACGGCGCAGGGCAGGTGACCGGCGGTGACATCCCGCTGCCGCACCCGGCATACGGTGCCGGTTTTCACTCAACCACCACGAACATGGCAACAGCAACGATGATAACCAAGATGATGTCTGGTCTGTTCACGCCATCATTCTCTGTGATTGATCGCGCGAAGGAACAGAGTTTCTGGCGGCAATGCCAGCGAACCTACAAATTTCAGCCCATTTACCTGACCAGCGGCCATATGCTGGGTCTGGAGCTGCTGACCGCCGTGTCACATCCTTCAAACCCCGGAAAATTCCTCTCACCGGAACGCTATTTTGCCGCCATCAGCGTGACGCGGCGGCTGCTGATTATTCAGGAACAGCTTCAGCTGTTAGAGCAGTGGCGGCCTGAACTGGAACCGCGCGGGCTATTGGCGTCAATCAATGTAGACGGCCAGTCACTTGAGGCATTGCAGCAGCAGCCGGCCCTCTGCGCCCGCATCGCCGCAATGCCGTTTGCCCGCTTTGAACTGGTTGAGCAGGCAGAAATGGCGCTGACCCGGCCGCTCGGGCAGATTGCCCAGTCAGACCGGCTGTGGCTGGATGACTTCGGCAACGGTCTCGCCAATTTCTGCTCGTTTACGGCCTGGAAGTATGAATACATCAAGGTGGCGCGGGAGCTGTTTATCCTGCTGCGCCAGAGCGATGAAGGGGCCCGGTTGTTCTTTACGCTGGTGACGCTGCTGAACCGCTACAGTAAAGGCGTGATCATTGAAGGCGTTGAGACCTCCGAAGAGTGGGCGATGGTGTGCGAGTCGGATGCGCATGCCGCTCAGGGTTACTATATGTCACGCCCACAGGTCTTTGACATTGACGCCGGCTTGCCGCTGTTTTTCTCCGGCTGACATACCGGGTTACACTCCCGGCTTCGCTGGTAAACCCAGTTACCCTCTGCCCTGACCGCCTCTTTTCGCTGTTCGCCACCGGTGCCGCACAGGCAAGACCGGCCAATTTAAACTATTGTTAAGCTGACGAAACTGTTAATTCTCTGTCAGGTATAACTCATGTCGCGAACAGGAAAAATAATAAGCTGGGTCGTGGGCGTCCTGGTGGTGGTGCTGATTGCCCTGGTGGTGTTCATCATGACCTTTGACTGGAACCGTCTGAAACCCACCATCAATGAAAAAGTCTCTACTGAGCTGAACCGCCCGTTTGCCATTCGCGGCAATCTGGGGGTGGATTGGGCGCGCCAGAAAGAGGAACGCGGCTGGCGTTCGTGGGTGCCGTGGCCGCATATTCACGCTGAGGATATTGTGCTGGGTAACCCGGAGGGCATCCCGGACACCAAGGATCTCGGCAATAACATGGTCACGCTGCAACGGGCGGATGCCACCCTGGCCCCGCCGGCGCTGCTGGGGAAAACCGTCAGCATCCCGCATATCCGCCTGACCAAACCGGATGCCGCCCTGCAACGGCTGGCCGACGGCAAAAATAACTGGACGTTCAATCTCGCCAGCAGCCAGAAGCCTGATCCCAACCCGCAGCCTTCCGCCTGGTCCATCAACATCGGCGAGATCGCGTTTGACCGCGGCCAGATTGACTATAAAGACGCCATCGCCAAAGCGGACGTGCGCGCCGTGATTGACCCGCTGGGCAAG
>Ga0209463_1002106_pt1 | contig 11263 bp, 9 predicted proteins | sample AgamicMgSfrz_FD_187169 | JGI IMG/M metagenome (GOLD analysis project Ga0209463, IMG submission 187169) | Agave microbial communities from Guanajuato, Mexico - Mg.Sf.rz (SPAdes) (version 2) | ecosystem: Host-associated > Plants > Phyllosphere > Phylloplane/Leaf | place: Guanajuato, Mexico... | reverse complement strand
CGGCAACGTTTGCCAGCGCCCCGGCTGGCAGAGTAATGCTCCAGGTCCCGTCCGGCTGCAGGATCGCATCGTAGTTCTGGCCGTTGACCAGCACGATCACCGCCTGCACGTTCTGGGCATCGTATGGCCCGCCGGTACCGCTGATCACAATGGCCCCGCTGGCTTCGCTGCCGTTGATGGTGTTATCCACCGTCACGTCATTGATCGTCAGCAACGGCGCTACGGTATCAACGTTCAGCGGTGCGGTCTGGGTATTCTGGTTGCCCGCCGCATCCGCGACGGTGACCGTCACCGTATGCGATCCCTGTCCCAGCCCACTGATTTGCGCTGGCGTCAGCGGCAGCGTCCAGTTGCCGTTGGCATCCACCGTCCCGGTTAGTGGCGCGTTGTTGTCCAGCTGGACGGTGACGGTCTGGCCTGCGCCACGACTGCCGGTCGTGCCGGTTAACGCTCCGCCTGCCGCAGCCTCAACGATATTGATAGTGCCATCGCCAAACGGCGTGTTGATTGTTGCCAGCGGCAGCTGCTGGGTAATGATCACGAACTGTTGCTCGCTGGACAGCGGTGCGCCGTTAACATCGACCGAGGAGACGGTCACGGTTGCCGTACCGTCGCTGTTAAGCGCGGCAGCGGCATTCGGTACGTTCACAGTCCAGAAACCGCCAGCGTTCACTACGCCCTGGTACTGCTGCCCGTTAAGGGTAACGGTGACCGGCGTACCTTCAGGAATGCGCACCGACGAACCGCTGATGGTGATCCCGTCGCTGATATCCGCCAGGCTGATGGCGTTATCCCCTTCTACCGGGTTGATCAGCAGCGCGCTGGCGGTGGAGTCAACGGCAAAACCAACGTTCAGCGGTGCAGAGGCGTTGCCCGCGCTGTCCGTGACCGTCACCGTAAGCTGCTGTGGACCGTCACCAAGGCCGCTGAGGGCCGTAGCCGGAACCTGTACCGCCCAGCTGCCGTCGGCGTTAACCACGCCGCTGAGCGGCTGGCCGTTAACGGTAAGGGCCACCGTTGCGCCTGGTTCGGCAGGCACGGTGCGGCCCGTGAGGGTAAAGCCGTTTGCCAGTTCGGCAGGATCGAGCACGTTATCACGGGTAACCGGATCGACCACCACGTTCGGCGGCGTCCCGTCCAGACTAACGCCCCGGGTAATGATCGTTGCGTTACCGGCCGCATCGGTCACGGTCACGGTATAGGCGACCTGCCCGTCAGGCAGCGCAGCCAGCGCACCGGCAGGCAGCGTCACCACCCAGCTACCCGGCGTGGCGCCCGGCAGCGCCGTGTAGCCTGCACCGTTAATGTTTACGGTCACCTGGGCGGCATCCGGTGAGATAATATTGATAGCCTGGTTGCTCTGCACCTCTGTACCGTTAAGCGTATCCGTACCGTTGATCGGCTGAACGGTTACCTCCGGCGGCACTTTATCTACGTTGAACGGGATGGTCTGGGAAGCGTCGTTGCCTGCGGCATCGGTAACGGTCACGTCAAACGATGCCGGGCCGTCCGGCAGGGTCGTCATCGCCCCGGCTGGCAGGACAAGCGACCAGCTACCATCGGCGGCAACGGTACCGGTGTACTGCTGCCCGTTGAGCGTCGCCACAACCGTCTGCCCTGCACCGGTGACGCCGGTATTGCCGGTCACGAACTGATCCCGTTCAGATTCGGTAAGGTTCACCACCCCATCACCAAACGGCGTATTGACCACCGCCTGCGGCAGATCGTTAACGATCACCGTAAAGGTATGACTGTCGATGACAACACCGTTAGGGCCGGTTGCGGTAGCGGTCACCACGGCAGCGCCGTCGTTCAGTGCCAGCAGATCGGCAGAGCCGATTGTCACCTGCCACGCACCGTTGGCGGCAATCGCACCGACATAGTTTTGCCCGTTCAGCGTGACGGTTACTACGGTACCGACCGGCAGCCCGGCGCTGTTACCGTTGATCACCAGATCGCTGCTCGCCTCATCAAAATTCAGGTAATCATCGCTGGAGATAATGCTGATCGCCACTGCGTCAACGGTGGTATCAACGGTAAAGCTATGCTCGACCGAGGTGTTCTGGCCGTAAGCGTCGGTTACGCTGACGGTTAGCGTGTTGGTGCCGTCTGCAAGCTTTTGCAGCTCCACGGCAGGCAGGGTCACGCGCCAGCTGCCACCCGCATCTACGGTGCCCTGATAGCTGCCCGAGCCGAGCGTCACGGTAATCACGCTCCCCGGCTCGGCATTGGTCACCGTTCCCTGAAGGATCTGATCGACCTTGATCTCTGCCGCATCCAGATCGTTACCGTCGGTCAGCGCCTGGACGTTAAGCGCAGGTAAGGCGGTTTTCACATCAATATTTTGCGTCACGGTTTGGGTGTTACCGGCCGCATCGGTCAGCGTCGCCGTCAGCGGATAGCTACCCTGGCTCAGCTGCTGCAGATCGGCTGCCGGAAGCGGCAGCTGCCAGTTACCATCCGTCCCGACAATAGCGGTGTAGGTTTTGCCGTTCAGAACGACCGTCACCGGCTGGCCGCGTTCAGCCACCGAGCTAATGCCGCTCAGAATCTGCTCCTGGCCCAGCTCCTGGCCGTTGAGTTTGCCGTCCGCCGTCAGCGGCAGGAGGCTGAGCGCGGGCAGAGTGGTATCCACCTGCGCGGTGCTGGTGAGCGGCGCGCTGTTGCCTGCGGCATCAATCGCATTGACGTTGATGGTCAGCAGCCCGTCCGGGATGGTCTGCATATCGCTGGCGGGAACGATCGCGCGCCAGTTGCCGTCGCCATCCACCAGCGCCTGATAGGTTTTCCCCGCCAGCTGCACGCTTACGCTCTGCCCGCTGCCGGAGACGCCGGTGTTACCGCTCAACACCTGATCCAGCCCTTTTTCCACGCTGTTAAGGTAGCCATCACCAAACGGTGCATCAATGGTCGGAATAGGCAGATAGTGGATCTGCACATTCAGCGTGTGGGTGTCGCCTGCGGCCTGGGCTCCCTGAGTAACAACCGCTTCTACGGTGTTTGGACCATCCGGCAGCAGCAGCAGATCGGCAGAAGGGATCTGTACGCTCCAGTTCCCTGCGGCATCGATAGCGGTAACGGCATACTCTTTGCCGTTAAAGAAAACAACGATACTGACGTCCGGCCCGGTCACCGTGGTTACGCCACGTACCTCCAGCGGACTCTGCGCCTCGTTGGCATTCAGATAGTCATCGGTTGAGAGAATAGCGATGGCGATGCCGTTCTGGCTACCATCGACGTTAATGGTTTCAGTGCGTACCACCGGCGTGCCGTTGGCATCATTCACCGAAACGGTGAGGGAATTATCGCCTTGAGTCAGGGAGGCGAGATCGCCTGCTGGCAACGTGGTTTTCCAGCTGCCGTCGCCCATCACCTGGGCATAGTAGGTTTTGGTTCCCAGCGTAATCGTCACTACCTGCCCCGCCGGGATATTCACGGTTTGGCCGGAGAGCGTCTGATTCAGCTGCAGCTCGGCGGTATTGAGGACGTTATCCCCCGTTACCGGATCGACAATCACCTGTGGACTGGTGAAGTTAGTAGTGAAGTCAGCCTGCCCGGTCGTCACGTTGCCCGCCAGGTCGACGATCTGATACTCCACGGTATAGGGCTGGCCATCCTGCAGCTGCTGAATATCAGCCTGCGGAATGCTTAGTTGCCAGCGGCCAAGGCTATCTACCGCAGTGGTGTAGCTTTTACCGTTTAGCGTTACCGTGACTGTGCTGCCCTGATCTTCGCTGCTGGAGAAGCCGCGAACGATCTTGTCTGAATTCAGGTGGGAGACATCAAGCGTATTGTTTGGTACGAAGGGGGTCATCTGGAGCACGGGCGGAACGGTATCCACCATGAGCTCCATCGAGGTAGTTACGGTACGCCCTTCACTGTCCGTCAGCACGACTCTCAGCAGGCGCAGCCCCTGCGGCAGTGACTGAAGAATGTCAGCCGGCATATCAATGTTCCATGTGCCGTCGCTGTTGACCTGGGTGGTCCAGGTATATTGTTCGACAGTAACGACAATCGGGCTGCCAGCGTTAACGGCTTCTGTGCTGCCGCTTAATACTTGGGTAGCGCTGACCTCTTGCAGGTTCAGTATATTATCGCCCGTAAGCGGGGCAACCGAGAGCGTGGAAACCGGTGGTGTAGTCTCACCGCCATCGTCCGGCGGCGTAGTCCCGCCATCGTCCGGCGGTGTAGTCCCGCCATCATCCGGCGGCGTAGTCCCGCCATCATCCGGCGGCGTGGTTCCGCCATCGTCCGGTGGCGTGGTTCCGCCATCATCCGGTGGCGTAGTCCCGCCATCGTCCGGTGGCGTGGTTCCGCCCTCATCCGGTGGCGTGGTGCCGCCATCATCCGGCGGAGTGGTTCCGCCATTATCCGGTGGCATGCTTCCACCCTCGTCTGGTGGCGTGGTTCCACCATTATCCGGCGGCGTTCCATCAATAGGTGGCAGGACGCCATTATCCTCGGCCTCCTGGCGACTGCTGCCGCTACCGCCGCCACCCGCTGCGGCTGCAATACCAACAATACCCCCGACTGCGGCTATCCCGCCCAATACGGCTAATGCAGAGATCCCACCTGCGCCAACAAGAGAATCGACAGAGGCTTCAGAGAGTGCCGGTACGATTGCTTCCGCGGTAGCGGGCGCAGCGGACTCGGCAAAGGGGAAGACAGCGTGATGCGTGCCCAGGTCATCTTCAAAAATCAGTTCGCTGTGTAAGCCATTCTCATCAAGCACAAAAAAGCGCTGGTAGCGCACCGTCGTACCGTCGTTCATATGGACGATCAGGTCGTTGCCTTCACGCTGATAGTAATTAACGGACTCCGGGGAGGCATTAATACGAACGATGCTGGTCTGCGTCAGATTAACCACGCGGTCAGCACTCTGGCCATATTGATTAACGACATCACCAGTTCTTTGATTTATAATATCCACTGACCCAGCAGGGCTAATTTGGGGAGCCATATAATGTCCTCTCGCTATTTAGAACGCTTTTTTGTGCATGTGCCAGCCTTATTTTTGGCAGAAGAAGAGCGCTACCGAAATAAAATGGCAGAAATGAATCATCTTGGTAATAACTGGGTTGAAGATCTATAAGTTATTGTTTTTCAATGAATTTATACCTCTTGCATAACTTCCACGCAGAATTGATCTCATTAAAATATATAATCAATAGTCTGAAATTAGGCAAACTCCTAAGTCACAAATTTTCACATTTTTTTAAATACAGAATATATTGTTAACAAATTCGTCAATATTTAAGCGACACTTAAATAGTGCGTATAGTGAATAGATGATTTTTTAATTATTAACATTAAGCGAAGCGGCGATATTCCGATATATCCTATATGGTAAATATTAGATATATTCTCTCAGGTTTTATATTCTGAATAAACGTGGGTTAACGCTGACAACGGAGCGTCTCAGGCCTGAGGAACCGGGCCTGTTCATACTTTAACCAACTGAAGGTCATACGGATGTTGTAGTGATATGGACTGGTGCGTTGGTGGCAAAACCTGTTATACTGTAGTCAACACATTGGGGCTGATTCTGGATTCGACGGGATTTGCGAAACCCAAGGTGCATGCCGAGGGGAGGTTTGCCTCGTTAAAAGCCTCAAAAAAATAGTCGCAAACGACGAAAACTACGCTTTAGCAGCTTAATAACCTGCTTCGAGCCCTCTCTCCCTAGCCTCCGCTCTTAGGACGGGGATCAAGAGAGGTCAAACCCAAAAGAGATCGCGCGGATGCCCTGCCTGGGGTTGAAGCGTTAAAACTAATCAGGCTAGTTTGTTAGTGGCGTGTCTGTCCGCAGCTGGCAAGCGAATGTAAAGACTGACTAAGCATGTAGTGCCGAGGATGTAGGAATTTCGGACGCGGGTTCAACTCCCGCCAGCTCCACCAAAATCCTTTGTCGATGGTCACCAGAGCCTGAGACGAAGTCCTGAAAGCCCGTAAGGCGTAAGCCTGGCGGGCTTTTTTGTGGCTGTAATTTGTCCCGCGAAGTCCGAAGAGAACTCATTAAATCCGAACCTTTTAGGCACCTTGTTAGGCCCAACGAAAAGCTCTATTGTTTTCGTTGGGAAAGCAACTAAAATTACGATTGCGCTTAAGTATCAGAATTTTAACAATAAACCTTATTATATAATTACTGTCTTTCCAAATAAGTGAGATGTCTATGAGCCGCGCTCCCCTTGCCCCAAACTTGGATCTGTGCATTTTGGGAACACTTAATCAGGACTTCGACGTTATAACCGGCGCGGACACGATGGACGGTGCTATTGACGTGGTTGTTGACGAAGCATCACCAGAAGAACGAAGCAATTTGCGCAACGAGATTGCTGGCTTTCTCCAACTGTCTGATGAAGAGATACAAGCAGAATTTGCTGAGCGCTGGAAAGAGATCTCACCCGATTACGCCAAGGATTTCTTGGTGTATTTCCTTGAAAGCATCAATAGATATTGTGACTTTTGAGCGACTTCATAAGCAAGCATTAGTATACGGTTAGGTATACCATTAAATCTGCACCCGCTATGACAGATCTCGGCCACGGCCTGCATCATATCCCTCTCACAAACAGTAAAATTCTTAATTATCATTCTGTGAAAAATACTTTACACTATCTGGAATGTAAGAATGCAAGCCCCTTATTAGCAGTCTGAGAATGGATGCTGCAATAGCATGATAAATAGGCCACATACAAACCAGCGCATCCTGTAATAGTCAAAAAATGATAACTAGTAATTATTAATTTTTTCGAATCATAGATTCGAAGTATGATTATTTCGGACTTTACTCCTAAAAATTTTTTAACAACATACACCAAAGGTGTGTTACCATTTATAAAGCTTAAAAGCTTTTCGGAACTCTTTACTTCGAGTACAGAGGTTTAGGATTAATAATACTAACCTGCTGTCATATGGGTCAGTAACGGTGAAAGGTTCGGTTGAGGGACCATGTTATGTTAGGTAATAAAATTATTTACCCTCTTCTTTTTATTACCCTCACTGCTTGCCTAATAAAAAGCAGGATCTTATTAACTGCGTCCAATAATATCCTTACTTTTGTTGACCGAGCCTGCCGAGCCTCATCTATTCAATGTACTGGTGACGATCATGATTTAGCTTTACTGATAACGCTGCTGATCGTCAACGGAATTGTTGCTCTGATACTTATTGCTACAATTAGTAGAATCATTCGTGTCATGCGAAGAAATTTTAATTAAAAAGGCTATAGTAAGTAGCCGTAGCTTGCGCTCATCGACAATAAGATAAATCGCAATCGAAAAGTACAGGGGAGAAACTAATGCACTTTAACGAAACCGAATTAGCTATCCGCATCCCTGTCTGGCACGCGTTATCCGAACTCTTTACCGGGCGGGAGCTACAGGACTATGACTACAGATGGATAACGCAGGTACTTAAGGATTCTGAGCTGAATCGGGAAGAGATCTTTGCCATCCTGGATCAGGAGGTTACCCATGCCCTACAAGCTAACCTTCTCTACAACCCAACGCCGGTAATGGATGGTTGGTCCGAGGAAGATATTAAACAGCTCGTCACGGAGTATGTAAACAAGAAGCCGACAATTATTGAGCGCGTCATTCCAGCCCGCTTACTGTTAAAGCAGCGGCGCAAGCACATTCAGGACGAACTAAACAGGCTTTCCGCTGAGCTGGATAAATGCTTCTGAAAAAGTCTTAAGCGAAGCGATTGGTATACACTTAGGTATACCTGAGAAAGTTGAATTCATTAAAAATATTTAAATTCAGAAACTTACAAAAAAAAATCAGACTCCGTCAGCCCACCAAAATTCTTTGTCGATGGTCGCCAGAGCCTGAGATGAAGTCCTAAAAGCCCGTAGAGATTATACTTACTTTATGGCTCTTAATAATACCGAATTATATTTTTCTTCATCAAAAATAGATGCTAACAGAAACACTCTGAAAGGGATTTCAGCAGTTTTTTTAATCAAAGTCTGTACATTCTTTGATAACGAGCATACATGTAAACATATATACTCATATCCACTTTATAGCTTATATAAGCATCTCGTTACAGCGCCTCTGGCTATACGATAACCAATGAGATCTCCGTTAGTTATACTAATGTAATAATCAATAGGAGTGCCAGAAACTATTTCATACCATTCAGCACCTGTTTCATTACCACTAATAACACTAACTTTCCAACATGGTTCGTGTGCAAAGTTTACTTTAACAGCACTATTACCATTATCATCCCATGTGTCATTACGAGATTTGGCAAAAGCTTTTGCAATTCCAATCGCACGCTCTTTTGTAATCATTTGATTAGGCCGTAAAATACGTTATAGACTATCCCACCAACTACTACAGGGCCAAGCAAGATGCCTCCAGCCTCAGAACGAAGTAAGCTATATGTAATCTGATATTCAGTATTGACAATTGGGAACTTCAGTCCTTGGATCAAGTATTCAGTACTCATACCTCTGGCTCGCATTTGTCCAATAGTTTCAGCAAGTGCCTCTTCAAGATAGCGAAGTAGGTAAGACCTCAGATATCCACTTTGCCTCATAAATGCCCTCAACTCACGAAACAAATAAAATTTAGGTGCAATAAATTGATGGACCTGCTCATGATACAACGTTACTAGCATTTCTTCTTTAGCTTGTGCAGCACTCATTGTATTGGGGTAATAATTTCTTCCCACTCTAATATCACCAGCTATGTTTGTAGCCCCCTGCCTTACCTCATTGCGTTTGGTAAATACAACTTTTGGTCTGTAACGCCATCCCGGAGAAGTATTCCTCGGTAAATTCATTTTTTTCGCGATTTCACCACTGTAGCGAGGAACACGAACACCACCTTTCGTCGTCTTAAAAGTATCCCCCGGCTTTTTACGAAGCAAAAGAGCGAGCACAGTATTGACGCCAATCAGTGTTATCGCATCTGCCAGATCTTGTGCAGCAGTATCAAGGTCAGACTCTACTTTGGCATTGTTCGTTTTGACTGCAAAATCATAGAGCTTCTTGCCCGCTTCAACCGCAACACCACCAATTGCTACCCAGCCCACAACCAACAGAATCACATCCGCAAGCTCACCTATACCTAAAAAGTGTGAACCCGCCCATAAGACGATGATACCAGCCATTGTGGCTAACGCCTGTGGTGTCACCAATGCCAGTAGCTGCTGTCCTACATCATATGGTAGCAAAGCTGCCGCTTTAGTTATCGTAGTTTTAAGCCTTGCCTGTAAATCCATACTGCTTACATTCATTGTTAAGCATCCTGCGTTAAGTTTGCTTAATGATACCCTTCACATATAGAATCGGAACCAAACAAACGATAAGATTAATCCCAAAAAATGTTTGTCTGCCTACCATATTAAGCAGAAATGCCCGCCCTTTTTTCTTATATTTTATAAGGCCCGTGCCGAAGTGCTGATTGACGGCAACTCAACGGGGATAATCATCCCAGGAAAGGTGCTTGAAGCTGCCATAAAAATCGATGCACGTCGTTATCTTTTATTCGTGACGGATGACGTCATTTTTGAAGAGATGCTGACGCTTCTGCTGTTGGATCTTTCTCAAGGGACTGTAGATGAACTGACTATCGGGTCGGCTTATACTTCAGGTTACTTTGAGGCTTTGACGGTTTCGCTCTGCTCCGCAAGCTTCCGCTTTATCGGTGATACCACGTGGACAGTAAAAGTATCGTTATCTCCTACGCTTAAACTATTCTTTTCCGATCCTCTAGGTGTAAGCCGCCAATGGGATTGAGAAAACACATTGATATTTCAGCCAATCCTGCGCCCGCTCGTGCAGATGGTCGTCGTTGAACTTCTCTCCCGCTCTCAATCCCCCTTACTCCTGCGGGTCATAGCGCAGCGTGTCAATAATCAGCGCCAGCGCTGGCAGAAGCTGCCGCTCGCTAGAGTAGAAGATATGATACCCCTGCTGCATGGGGCACCAATCCTGAAGCAACGCCTGCAAATGCCCGCTCTGCAGCCAAGGGCGAGCAAGGATCTCAGGTACATAGGCCAGCCCATATCCCGCCAGGGCGGCATCCATCGCGGCGTAGACTGAATTAAAGATCAGCGGCCCGTCGACACGGCATTGCAGAGCGACATCCCCCCTCTTTAGCTCCCAGGCGTTAATCCCCTCCTTAAGGGAAAAACGCGTATTAATGCAGGCGTGACGTGCTAAATCATCAGGTGTCTGAGGGATGCCTTTGCCCTGAAGATAGGAAGGCGAAGCAACGATAACGGTTTGCAGATCGGGAGAAATAGGCACTGACGCCATGTTTTTCCCGACCCGGTCGCCCGGCCTGACGCCCGCGTCAAAGCGTTCGGCAACGATATCAGTCAGTGCAGGATCGTTAACCACCTCCAGCTTTACATCGGGATATTTCAGTAGCGCATCTGAAAGGCGGGGCCATATGAACGTATTAAACGCAAAATCTGACGCCGTTATCCTGACGCTGCCAGCAATCTTGCTGCCCAGCTCTCGCAGCGAGGCCAACTCATCAGCAATAGCTGCAAACCGTGGCGACACGCGTTCGAGTAATCGCTCCCCCGCCTCGGTAGGTGAAACGCTGCGGGTGGTCCTGATTAGCAGGCGCAGCCCCAGACGCTCCTCAAGGTTGCGAATGGTGTGGCTCAGCGCCGACTGTGACACTCCTAGCTCCGCAGCCGCTCGGGTAAAACTGCGCGCTCTGGCAACGGTAATGAACGCCACAATATCTCGGTATACTTCATCAGCCATGCCCTGCTCCCCTCTTAAGATGTGAATGAAGTATCACGCCTGTTTTTCCTGATAGCGTAAAGCGTCGACCAGCAGCGTCATCGCCCGGGAATGCTGCCGTCGGTTGGGATAATAGAGATGAAAACCAGGCCAAACCGGGCACCACGTCTGAAGTACTGACACCAGCTCACCAGAATCAAGCCAGGGCTGAACCATATCCAGAGGCAGATAGGCAAGGCCAAAACCTTCCTTCGCCGCTTCAAAAATGTCATAGGCGTTATTACAGATCACCGGACCGTTAATCCTGACGTCGAAGGTTCGCTGGCCGTCAGTAAACTCCCAGTCGTAGAGGCCGCCATAGGTTGATGTCCTCAACCTAATGCACCGGTGCTGACTAAGTTCGTCCGGCGTCTGGGGAGCTGCATGCCGGGCAAAATAGTCTGCTGAACCGACCACGGTATTTTTAACATCGGGGCCGATCCGCACAGAGATCATATCCTGCGCCAGCTCCATACCAAACCGTACCCCGGCATCATAGCCTCAGGC
>Ga0209463_1002104_pt1 | contig 11269 bp, 9 predicted proteins | sample AgamicMgSfrz_FD_187169 | JGI IMG/M metagenome (GOLD analysis project Ga0209463, IMG submission 187169) | Agave microbial communities from Guanajuato, Mexico - Mg.Sf.rz (SPAdes) (version 2) | ecosystem: Host-associated > Plants > Phyllosphere > Phylloplane/Leaf | place: Guanajuato, Mexico... | reverse complement strand
TCTAGATCTGCAATTAATCGAATGGTTATAACATTATAGCTATACCTTTCTACTAATTGCTCAATTTTGGGTTTCTGTTTCTGACTAAAGGGATAATCCGACATGACATTGCTTCCTATTTGCATTAATTGATCCATTATTTCATAGTATTTCTGCCATGTTATCTTTTCTATTTCTTTCTTTTCTCCTAAATTATTATATCCATACACTTCACAATAATGTTCTTTCAAATCATCCTGAGAAAGCATATAAAATGTACCTAATTCTTTTTTTATGATGTTACTCAAGTAGGTTTTCCCTGTTCCAGGTAAACCTGCTAGTAGGATTAAGACTTTATCCATACCTATCACCTCATAATATAACGTATAAAAAAGAGTACAAAAAATTTCTGTACTCTTCTTATTTTATTAGCCTAGATTTATCTATATCCCTTATAAAAAGATTAGCGCACTTTTTGTAAATATTTTTCTTTATTAATATGACCCTCTTTATTCATGAAGATATCTATCTTATGTCTTACAACTTCTTTCACTGCATTATTACATGGGATAATATTGTGGCGTAAGGATTTATCTACTTTTGTTTCTCCAAACTTGTCTTTAGCTGTTTTCGTCCATGTTACTAACAACTCAGTACCCACATTAAATTTACGTGTTAAACCTCTTAAAGGTTGAGCTTTTGGATTAATGTTCTCCCCAGCTTCTTTAAAATTATAATCTTTTTGGCTTGCTATTCTTATTATCTCGTTGCTCTTGTTCAAAAAATCACTCTTACAGATGCTACTTAAGCTGTACAATTAAATTTCGTGAAAAATATTAATTAAGATAAAATTTAATTCAAAAGTTTGTAGTTGTAGTATTTGCTACAGCTTTCTTATTTGTATTAAACAAAATCATGATAAGGGAAAGTGCTGCTGGTGAAACCAATGGATGGGAATGGAATATGTGTTAGTTTTTATACGGCGAAAGTTACTTAAACAATCTTAAATTTTCATGAACTGAATTAGAAAAGAGAAAAATTTTAATGCTTATAACTGAACATTAAGAAGATAAGTAACCATAATAGTATAGTCCTTCGTTTTAAGGTTTCTATCTTTTATGGTACAATCATGCCATACCCCGGTTATGTATAAATAACGTACTTAATTGATAATAAATAATTAAATAGTGAAGGTGATACTTATATGGATAAATCTGAAGAAACAAAACTTACCCATAGATCAACCAAAGAAAAAAAGGAGTTAATTACTCGTTTAAAGCGGATTGAAGGTCAGGTACGTGGTATTCAAAATATGATTGAAGATGAAAGATACTGTGTAGATATTCTTACTCAAATGTCTGCTATTAAGGCAGCTATGAATAACGTTGGCCTTCATTTATTGGAGAAACATGCACGACATTGTGTGTCTGATGCTATAACAGACGGAAATGGTGATGAAGCCATTGAAGAATTAATGGATATCTTTAAACGTTTTACAAAGTCCTAACACTACCAATGCCAGTAAAGTCATTACTGGCATTTTATTTCCAATGTTGACATACCCAACAGGGGTATGGTAAATTAATGGATGAGAAAGAAAGCGCTTTAACCGGAACAAAAAAACTCGATTAGCACTTATGTCGTTGCAGCGCATCGTGGCTTCTATTCTCTAAATATATCGAGGGTATTATTGGCACATAGCATCATTGTAGTATAAAAATATTATTAATGGAGGTATGTTGAAATGGCGAATACAAATACAAGAAACCCTCAACTTGATTCTTTCATTCATGACGTAGAGCAGATTGTTCAAGAGGGAGGGGGCGAAGAGATCTTGATTAGCAAGGTCTCAGAGAGAATGAAAAAGTTATTAAAATTGGGAAATGTTTTACCCACTCAGTACATGCAACCTCAGCCCAAATCAGCTCTATATCCACTGCATATAGCTCAGGATGAAAGCTTTTCTATTGCAATTACGGTCTTTAACGTAGGTCAACCCTCTCCAACGCATGACCATGGAACATGGGGGGTAATTGGTGTTGTACAAGGGGTAGAGCATGAGGTTAAGTATGCTCGTCCCTCTAGTGAGAACGAACCGTTGACAGTGATAAAAGACCGTTATATTAAAGAAGGAGAAGTCGGCATCTGCTGCAGTTCTGAACAAGATCTTCACCAGGTAGAATGTGCTTCCTCTGTACCATGTGTGGGAATTCATGTGTATGGTCGCAATATTGGAAAAATCGAGCGCCATATATATAATTCACAAACCGGGGCGAAAAAAGTGGGAGTGACACCATGGGTTCCCGTGCCTGATATTCAAAATAACCCATAAGTTCCTATACACTAATATGCTGAAATTGCTTATTGATGAGTGGAAGGTTATTTAGCGACTTTAACTTCCCCTGTCATATGTGCTTTAGATTGGGTTAAATAAATCTTTACATTATATTAAGGTACAGATTCGTAATTTACTATTAAAGAAGGAGAGATATTTTATGAATGAGGAAATCATTTTCAAACAATTGAAAACTGTACGAGAGGCTACAGTAAAGCTTTTGGAGTCCATTCCTGAATCAGATTGGGATGTCATTCCGAAAGGCTTTAAAAACAATATTCGCTGGAATGCAGGTCATATTTTAACTATTCAGGACTTGTTTGCTAACAGTTTTCATTCCGTTTCTAAAAACCTTCCTAACAAATATTTGGCTCATTTCGCAAAGGATACAAGTCCAGCTGATTGGACTGAACAGCCGCCGACAAAAGATGAACTCCTCAAACTCTTAAAGGAACAACCGGAATGGACTCGTACAGAATGTGGGGGAAAGTTAGGTCAAAAATTAGATAAACCATTTAGAGGAATTGAAACACTAGGAGAATTGTTGTTATTCAGCAGTTTTCACGATGGATTGCATACTGGTGTTATTAATACACAAAGTAAGATGGTAAGTTCGAATAAATAATATTTATTTTTAAAGTTAAAGAACAACTGATCTTTGGCCGGGAATGAATAAAATCTGAGATAATATATTATATATATTTGTTTAATTGTCCCCCCTTTCTGATGCAGATAGATTAGACTTGGTTGTTATCATTGGTAGGATAGCTGCTATCTTCTTAAATACAGATTACTATCCAATAAGGCACTAGATCAGCTTTTTAACAGACTTAAACAGGCAGGTAGGCTATAAATTATCAATCGTTATTAATAAACAGTAATAGTATTAGAAAAAGCCTTATAGATATAAGGCTTTTTTGTCCAGTTCCGATAAAATTCATTAAACGAACTAAAAATAAATACTTTATAAATTAATATAAGGATTTTTTCTATCTATAAGATATTTTATATAAGTTACCTTCCTATACGAATAAAGGCAGCTTTCAATTTCTTGCTGAAAGCTGCCTTGTTGATTAGATATTAATTGTAATTTTCTATATAGGGATAAGCTACATTAGTCTAACTACTCAAGAAATAACGTATTAATAAAAACTTTTCTATCATAGCTCTTTACTTGGACTTTTCCGAGACCAAACAACTACAGGAATAAGCACTAGTGACAGAATGGCTCCGGAAAGTGATAATGCTGCATAGCTAGAATGAGCGACTACCATTCCTGATACCCCCCCACCAGCTGCTCCTGACAGTGCAAATAAGACATCGACTGACCCCTGTGTTTTTGCACGCACAGATGGATGTGTTGAATCTATAATGAGGGCCGTTCCACTTATTAAACCAAAGTTCCAGCCCAAACCTAGTAGTACTAATGCCAGGATAAGTAGGGGCATTGAACCTACCGGTGCAAAGGCTGCCACCAATCCAGAGGCTAGGAGTGTAACACCAGAAGCAACAGCCATAGTAGTACGGCCAAGCTTATCTACGAGTATACCTGTTAATGGCGAAGGAAGGTACATAGCTGCTATATGGAAACCTATAACTACCCCCACCTCTTGCAAACCATGACCATGATGTCCCATATGAATGGGTGTCATGGTCATAATGGCTGCCATGACAAATTGGGTCAAAATCATAATTACAGCCCCTACCACAACACCTTTTTTGTTGATATTAGCACTCTTTAAATTTGTCTCTGTAGTATTCACATTTTTCTGAGCACTCGCAATAGCTGTAGACACAACCAAAGGATCTGGACGAAGAAAAAATAAGATCAATAATCCGGCAATTATGAAAGCAGCTCCTGACAAGATGAAAGGGCCAGCCAAAGTTGGAACACCGAGTGAATCCGCAAATTCTCCCATTGTATTGACCAAGTTAGGAGCAACTACAGCACCCAAGGTAGTGGAAACCATGGCCATACTTGCGGCAGTGGCCCTTTGTTTATCTGTTGCAAGATCCGTCCCTGCATATCGCGCTTGTAGATTAGACGCCGTACCAGCTCCATAAATAAGAAGGGAAAGGAATAAAAGTGCAATGTTGTTGGTTAAAGCTGCAATGATAACACCGATAGCGCCTATCCCTCCTGCAAGGAACCCTCCTGCAAGTCCTGATCTACGTCCAAAACGTTGTGAAGATCGGCCTATAAGTAGGGCAGCTCCTGCAGAACCTAAAGTAAATAGAGCCGTTGGAATCCCTGCTGCATTTTCCGTCCCTAGCATGTCTTGTGCAAGAAGTGCCCCTACTGTTACACCGGCTCCAAGTCCTGCTCCCCCAAAGATTTGTGAAAACATCAAAATTCTTAATGTTTTTTTATAAAGTTTTGCTTGTCTTTCTGGTGAATCAATATATTCTTGCAACCATATAGGCTGCTGTGTAGATGTATTTGTATCTTTTGCTGTCATTGTCATGAACTCTACCTCCTAATAAAATATTTTGTAGCTTTTCATGTGTGATTTTGTCATCCCTGGAATATTTCATTTATGTTATTCTGTATATTTAGGATTTTCGATACATTTAACTATATTCGCTAATAGAAGAAGCTCATAATTAAATTGTTGATAATTACGAGCTTCTTCTATTTCTTATTTTAAAATATGAATACGACAATATTTGTGGATATTCATGTCAAAATGTGTAGTATTCACCATCTTCTGGTACTAAGATATGACTTGAGAATCCTTTTTCTTTACTAAAGTTTTTTAATTCTTCTCTAGACAGTGCCCAATGGTTAACAGCTTCCATATGAACAGAAATAATCTTAGCATTAGGAGCCGCCTTGTGGACTTCATAGATGTCTTCTTTTCCCATAATGAGAGAACCATATTCTATAAATTGATTATCTCCGCCATTGACGACAATAATATCTGGTTTATGGGCATCTAATTCTTCCTGTACACCTTCATACCAGACTGTATCACCAGCTACGTACAATGTTTTTTCACTTGGATGTTTAAAGACTACGCCACATACTTTCCCCATAAGCTTTAATAGTTCTTCTCCTCTTCCATGCTCACCTTTTGTTTTTACTAATTGGATGCCTTCGAAAACAGTGTCTTGTTGTAGTACTTCTACATTTTTGAAACCAACGTCTCTCACTTCTGTTGCTTCTTCTTCATTTTGAACGAACATTTTAATATCTTTTGGCAATAGTCTTTGCGCTGCCTCATCAAAATGGTCTAAATGTAAGTGAGTCACAATGACTGCATCAACTCCACCAATAATCTCGTCAACAGAGGTTGGTAAACTCACTATAGGGTTATATTGATCTTGTTTGATTGAACCAGGGAAAGGTGGGTACGCACCTTTTTCTTCCAACATAGGATCTATTAAGAACTTTTTGCCAGCATATTCGACTACGATTGTGGCATTTCGGATTTGTTTAATATTCATCTTGATTGCTCCTTTTCTTTAATCTACATATAGCTTATACTATGTCCAGTGCATGATTACATAGATAAAATCAAGTCTTTTACCTGTTTAACTTGATTTTTGAAAGGATTTGAAGAAATGTTAGATCATACGGACATGGGTATCTTGCGTGAGCTGTCTAAAAATAGTCGAATCACCATGAAAGAATTGGGTGAGAAAGTCCATTTAACTGGACAAGCAGCTGCAGCTAGAGTAGCTAAACTTGAGGATAATGGAATAATTGAACGTTATACAATTTAGGTTGACCAACCTAAATTAGGGTGTTTAATACATGCCTGGATTAATATCTATACAAAAAGCACCCATCATCAGCCATATCTCTCCTTTATCGAAACTCAGGAGAATTATGTATTAAATAACTATAAAATTAGTGGAGATAGTTGTTATCTACTTGAATGTAAATTTCCATCTAATGAAGTATTAGATCAATTCTTAATAGAACTGAATAAGTATGTAAATTATCAATTATCAATTGTGATTAACAAGCTTTAATGAACAATAGGATCCGCCATCATCTTAAGAAAACAAACAATTCTTGGTGAGTAGAAGGTATATTTATCAAAATAAAAGGTCAATATGTTTATTTGTATTTTCCAGTCAATTCAAAAGGGGATACCATTTTTTTATCTAATTAAATAAATAGAAAAACAAGCAGCCAAACGCTTTCTAAAGAAAGCATTGGCTGCTTCTTATATTTGTAAACCTACTGTGATAACGTATGATAAAAATACGTCTTATTCTATTTTCTTTATAGTCATCAATCAGTCATACTAATTGAGTCAAGTATAGAATAAGTCTTCAAAATTTAATTCACAGGGTTAAACGACATCAAAAGTGACATATTTTTAATAATGTTTTTACTATTAATCAATGTTGTCTTGAAGTTTTTATCAGATGCAGGAATTAGCCTTTCATCCGTTGGTTTGGTAAAGAGACATGAGTGTTAGTTAAATCTCGATAAACGATCAAATTTTATTTGTGGTTCTAACACATCGCTTACTCTTTCTACTACAATATCTTTATCTACTTTAAATGTAGCAGTTCCTTTAATATTTGTAGAAGAAGCCCCTATTTTCACTTTATAAGTGCCTTTTTCAACGACCCATGCGGATAAATCCTCATCAAATGATGCAATGTCTTTTGCGTTAAGCTCAAATTTTACATCTTCTTTTTTACCCGGTTTTAATTCTTTTGTTTTCGTGAATGCCTTCAACTCTAGTTCTGGCTTTTCAAGCTTTCCATCAGGAGCTGATACATACACTTGCACTACTTCTCTACCTGCTAAATCTCCCGTATTTTTTATTGTTGCATGGACAATAAGCTTGTCGTGAAAATTTTTGTTGTTCGTCACTTTAATATTGCTATAGTCAAAATCTGTATAAGATAGACCATACCCAAATTCATAGGAAGGTTTCACATTGAAAGTGGTATTGTAGCGATAACCAACATAAATGTCTTCTTTATATATATATTTCTTGCCTGTTCCAGGGAATGTATCTGCATAAGGTAAATCTTCATAATCCTTTGGAAAGGTGTGCGGAAGCTTTCCAGATGGATTCACTTTGCCGGTTAACACATCTGCAACAGCGTTCCCTATCTCTTGACCTGGCTGCCAGGATAGGAGGATTCCATCTGCTTTATCCTTCCAGCTTTCAACTTCTATTGGTCCTTCTGTATTTAAAATTACAATAACCTTTTTGCCTTTGGCGTGATAGGCAGTAGACACTTTATCAATCATTTCTTGTTGTGTTTCAGATAAGTAGAAATCCTCTTTTGCCCGGTCTATAGCAGGAATTCCAAAAGCTGGTGATAAAACAATAATGCCTACATCCGTATTCTTAGCTGCAGCGATAGCATCTTCGGTAATATCCATTTCTGGTAATTTCGGTCCGAGTGTACCGAAATCACCAGGTGTGCCTTTGTATTGTTCCTGTGACCTTAATCGTGCAACATATTCTCTGTATTTATTAATTAAGCTTTCATTTAATTCAAACCCTGCATTTCTCAAACCATCTGGTATGCCTATAATTCTTCCTGGTTCGGTATAGACTGTAGAACTTCCTCGCCCGCCTGTTAGTGTCTCAATTTGCGGAGTACCAAATATGGATGCGCTGACGTGTTTTGTGACCGGTAATGTATTTGATTTATTTTTTAGTAGTACCATTGCGTTCCCAGCTGCTTTTCGTACTACTTTTGCATTTTCATTAAGATCAGGATTGTTTGAAGGCTGCTCACCTTTCAAGCTTGGTGTTTTTACAATTACCCGAAGAAGCTCCTTTACGTTACGATCAAGCACTTTTTCGTTTAGTGCACCACTTTGGACAGCATCAATGATTTGTTGTGCAGTGGTTGCGGTTCCAGGCATTAATAAATTCGTGCCAGCGTTCATTTGCTTGGCTCGATCCCTCTCTCCAGTTTCCCAATCTGTCATTGTAAACCCTTTAAATCCAAATTCTTCTCTTAATACACTTCTCAAGAGCTCTTTGTTTTCAGTTGCATAGGTTCCGTTTATTTTATTATATGAATTCATGACAGCCCACGGCTTAGCTTCTTTCACTGTCATTTCAAAGCCTTTTAAATAAATTTCTCTTAATGCTCTTTGGCTCACAATCGCATCTACATTAAGATTTGTGCGTTGATTAAAGGCTGCAAAGTGTTTAATTGTTGCTCCGACGCCATTCCCTTGAACCCCTTTAACAAATGCAGTAGCCATTTTGCCAGTAACGACAGGATCTTCGGAGAAATATTCATAATTTCTCCTATTTAGGAGATAGCTTTGAATGTTCATACCAGGTGCTAAAAATAAATCAATTCCATATGCTTTTAGTTCTCTGGCTTCTGCTTCTCCAACCTCTTTAACAAGCTCTGTATCCCATGTTGAGGCAAGAACGCTAGGGGATGGGAATTTCGTAGTGTAATACTTATGATTATCATTTGGTCGGGTTGGGTCAAGTTTTACTCCCATTGCCCCGTCAGCAAAAACAATAGAAGGAATTCCTAACCGTGGAATTGCTTGTGTTTGCCCTGCGGCTCCTGGGACCTTTGTCGCTTGAGTTCCAATTATCTCCCCGTTTCCTGAAGTTAATTCCTCCTTATTTCCACCAACAACTAGAGAAGCTTTCTCCTTCAATGTCATCGCTGCAACCACAGCATCGATGGACTCCTCATCCACAAGCTTTGGAGTTGCTTCTTGTTGCACATTTTTATGGTTATCTTGTTTTGAAGACTCAGTCACTGTTGGTGACGGGTCATCAGCTGCAATAGCAAAATCAGCATTAATTCCTGATAGAGCAATTCCTGAAGCAAGTGGTAGAACCAGCAAACTTTTTCTTCTTTTCTTTTTGAGTCTTTTTAACATGTCATTACCCCTTTGTTTGATATTAAAGCGTTTACAAAAATCACCAACCACTTTTCTTTAAACACTTCTATTATTTGAATAGTAGCACCATTTATTTAACAAACACATAGATAAAATCAAGTCTTTTGGACGTTTTACTTGATTTTTGAAAGTATTTGAATATGTATTGAACCCCACAGATATGCTTATACTAATTAGAGTAACTGTTTAAGAACAGTCAGAAGAAATATTGAAAACGCATCCGCATCAATAGATAGAGGATGTACCCGTTTCATGCACATAATTTAGTACATCCATTTTAAAATGTGTCGAATAACTTGTTTATTTTTTTATAGGTGTAAAATTAGCCATAAAAAAACCCATAAATGTTAGATATCAACCTAACATTTATGGGGCAGTTCGATATAGAGAGCTTTTCTAAAAGGGGGTCAGACGTCAAAGCGCCCTACTCTTTTCTAATTATTACCCTAAGCTTTCTATCAATTGTTTTTCTTTCCACATTACTGTAATACTAAGACCAATGCCCAAAATAACCGCAGCGAAAAGGTAAGGATAGTGGATGTTTATGTCAAATAATATTCCGCTCATCATTGGTCCGACGATATTCCCTAAGCTCGTATAGGTTGAATTCATTCCAGCAACAAATCCTTGCTCTTTCCCAGCAGCTTTTGATAAAAATGTTGTCAATGCAGGACGAAGCAAGTCAAATGCAAGGAAGATGAAGCAAGTCACCGCCAACACTGCCAAATAACCAGAGATCACGGTAGATACTACCGCCAAGATAGCACCTGTAATTAAACATAATTGGATCAGTTTCTTTTCACCAAGTATATCTACCATTCTCCCAAACATAAAAATTTGGAAAATCAAGCCGAAGATTGAGCTTATTGAAATAATGGCGGCAATATCCTTTGGTGTGAAGCCGAATTTATGATCAGAAAATAGGCTAAAAATAGTTTCATATGCTGATAAACCGAAAGCAAGTACAAACACAATCATAAATACAATAAAGTAACGTGGATTAAGTGATCTTTTTATATCGTTTATAAAGTTTGTTTGCTGTGCATTAGCAGAAATATCTGTAATCCTATTCTTTGTTGACGGCTCCTCTTTCAAAATAAATATTGATGGAATGCATGCTAAAATGGCAATGGCTGCCGCAAAGAAGAAGGGCATGCGTATACCGTATTCTGCAATAAAGCCGCCGATGCCGGGTCCTATAATATAACCAGTACTAATGGCGGCAGAAATATAGCCCATCGCTTTTGGACGTTCCTGAACAGATGTAATATCTGCAACATATGCAGTAACGCCCGGCATAATAAAGGCGGCACTTATTCCTCCTAGAATTCTTGATATATAAAGCACCACTATATTCGTACCTAAACCAAAGATAAGTTCTGAAACACCAAAAAGGAATAAACCAATTATAATGATTTTCTTTCTGCCATAACGGTCAACCCATCGTCCTGCAAATGGTGACATAAGCAGTTGTGCCATCGCATATACAGCAACAAGATACCCCATCGTTTTTCCTGATAAATGCATGATATCCATAAAAGAAGGCATAACAGGGACGATGAGTCCAATTCCTAGAAATGCAATGAATATATTGCTTAAAAGTATAAGTAATACCAATTTCTGTTCTTTTATTGTTTTCTTCATATATTAACATCTCTTTCTGCATGATCATTGTTGTGAAATACCTCTTCAAAAAACTGTCCAAGAGGCCTCTAATTTTTCCTTCAGCCGTTTCTTATCATTTCCATATACAGGCGCATAATGGAATCCATCACTTCTAGGAAGGCGAAGGTCGGCGTTTTTGCTGCATCTTCGGCTATTACTTTAGCATTGATCCAATCCTGAAATTTACTTTCTAGTATCGGTTGCACCTTCTCTTCGATATCAATTGCTTTTGCAAGATGTTTTGACGAAAAAAAGACATAAATAGCCAAAACTTTAACTGCTCATTTTTTAGAAAAGATCGATTACCAATTGTAGAAATTAAGTGTTTTAGAATGTTACGATGCTGTTCATAAGCCTCTATTTACGGCAAAAACAAGTCCTGTACTCCGTTTTATCATTTCCATAAATAGGAGATATTGATCTTT
>Ga0209463_1002101_pt1 | contig 11282 bp, 16 predicted proteins | sample AgamicMgSfrz_FD_187169 | JGI IMG/M metagenome (GOLD analysis project Ga0209463, IMG submission 187169) | Agave microbial communities from Guanajuato, Mexico - Mg.Sf.rz (SPAdes) (version 2) | ecosystem: Host-associated > Plants > Phyllosphere > Phylloplane/Leaf | place: Guanajuato, Mexico... | reverse complement strand
TCATAACCGTAATACAAACTATTCTTTAAAGCCAGAGCAGTGGTTAAAACTTGGGGTGGCGGGTGTACAGAGATTTGTCACTATGAATCAGATAAAATACGAGTTTGCAGTAGGCCAACAGTTATTAAAAAATTGGTGCTGGTATCCGAAGCTACAAGGTACTGGTAGGGGATATAATCCAATTGCTGTTGGAGAAATTAAAACTCCAATTGGAAATCAAAACTTCATATTTGAAAGGGTGCAACAGGGGCAGCGATATGCACAGCACTTAAAATCACGATTGAAAATTTGGGAAGATCAAATTCAAAATGGACCAAATAATTTATTGAACTTCGAAAATACGAAGAGTTTACCAGGTATTTTTATTTTATCTATATCAAATCTTGCTTTAGCAGAACATGTTAGAAAGGAGCTAATGTTAGACTTACGAAAGATTCCTATAATGCTCGTAATAGACGAATGTATTCACAATGAGGGATTCGCAAAATCTTTTTATATTTCAACTCAAAACGGAATTCAGCAAGCACCATTACCATTTTTGAGATAACAAGAGCTGCTTCAGGTAAATATGCTGAAGCAGCTTTTTGTGGTTAAGAGAGAATGTAGGTAACAGTCGTTTATTTTGTACTAAAAATATAGGGGTGCAGGAAATGAGTGATCTGAATCGATGTCAAAAATTATTAGTAGGATACAAATATAAATTATGTATTTCTGTAATTGCTTTAATGGCTTTAGATGCACTACTTATAAAAGGCTTTATTGATGTGTTTTCAGCAATTTTAAACAGCTCGTTATTAGTATTAACAGTAGTAGCGTTGTTTATTTTAGGGTATTACAGGAAGAAGTATCATTACTATAAAGTTATGGTATACGGGGAAGAGGAATTTACACAATTAGTAACAGTTACCCATTATTAATTTAAAAAGTAAACCCTTTAAAGGACTAATAAGAAGTATAGGAGAAAATTATAATTTATATGTCACTATATATTCATTAAGGTCATCTGTAATAATAATGTTGTTTTATTTCGGATTCGTAGTATCTAGTTTACATTACTTGAAGATAAAAAATGAAATCAAGGGGCAGATGCTATGTTTTTTAAAAAAGCTAAGCAAATTAAAAGATTAGAAGAAAAGGTATTGCAGTTAGAGGAAGAAAGAGATGAAGCACGGGAGTTAGCGCTAGAAACCCATATGAAACTCCAGGCTTTAGAATGGAAGGAAGAACAAAGATTAAAGAACATTTACACTCAAGAAGTATAAACAAAAAAACTTGTATTATTTAGTTAAAATAAATAAATTAAAAAAGTTTATTTTAAAAAGGAGAGCAGTTTTCATGAAGAGATTTGTTAAGTATTTATTACCCCCCGTATACAGAGGTTAGATATGGTTTTTGGATTCTTAATAGCAATAAATTGTGTTGTTATTTCATCTGATTTGTTAGAACACGCCTTTTTCATGGTTTTGCTCAGGCTCATGATTCCAGTTACTTTTTCTTATTTTGTAATTCGTTTTTGTCTATTCGTTTTTGGTGACTTCTTAGAATCATTCAAAAATCCAAAGTTTTAATCGATTAATCAACAGTAACACCTTTATCATCTTTAACACACTTTATTATTTTTCTATATAAAGGAGTGAGGATATGTGTCAAATAAGGGTACGCTAGATAAAAATATTGCTAAATATATAGAAGAAACAAATTTGTTACCGAAATCTTACAATGATTTGTATAAGAAAAATACATCAGTTACAGTTAAGGTTGAAAATGTAGTGAAATATGGTGTTTTTGTAAAAATCCAGGATGAAAACAAAGGAAAAGGCTTATTGCATATTACAAAGTTTCAAAATATGTATGTTAAACGTATTGAAGATTACTTGCAAATTGGAGATATAATTGAAGATGTTAAAATAATAGATGTTACTCAGGATAGTCTGGCATTCTCAACCTTACATTTAAAATTAGAACAAAAATACATGGGGAAAACACAAGACCAAACAGATATACAAGAGATCAAAGATAGGATTGCACAAAGGGTTGGTATTATTTCAAAGGATGCAGAAAAGAAAATTGAAGATTTTATTAAGAAGAAGGGAATTGTACCATTTGTAATGGCCATGGGTACAGTCATAGAAGATTTTAATTATGACCTTTCAATTAAATTAGTTGAAGAAATTGAAAAAAAAGCGCGTGATTATCTTTAACAAAAAAAGAAAAATAATCATAACAGACCATGCAAGTGATGCCTTTAATAACCGCAATGAAGAAGCAGAATGTATAGAAGCTTCCGTATATAATGCAAAAATTATACTTAAAAACAAAAATCATATATATATGAAAAGTAACACATTAAAGTATCCATGTTTAATAGTAGGTCAAGATCTAATTGTTAAATCAACCATTAAGGAAAATATGAAAATGATACCTTATGATTAAATGAATCTATTGAAAAAATATTGTTTGAAAATTCCATTTACTATATAATGGTAACATATCTTTTTTATATTTTTCCAATCCATAACTAATCTAAGCCTTTCGGGTTTACTCATTATTAACGCATTGCGTACATTACGTTCGCATGTCTAATAACGATGTAATCCTGAAAGGCTTTTTGCGTTTTAGGAATGGATTTAGGAAAAGTGAATAGGGGGGAGAAACTAATTCTATCCATTGCTTGGATAATCAATTGTGATTTATAGAATTACAAATTAAACAAATTGAGAGGAGAATTAATATGAAAGTTGTTTCTAAGGAAACGAGTGTGCTTTTAAATCATTTAGAACAGGTATTTGAAAATCTTGAAAAAGAAAAAAAGGATAAAGTAAACGATGAATTCCGAATAATTGAGGAGATGAGTGCTGGGGACATGATTTTGAAAATCTATTTTGTAGATGAAAAATCAAATGTCTCAAAAGTACCTATAATTCTTACTTTAAATCAGCTACAACATTTTCAAAACTACTTAAAGTCAAAACAAGTCATAGTTAAAGATGTAGCAGATAATACACTATTCACACTGTTTGAATTAGGTGTTTGCGAGCCAAATACTAAAATTCATCTTAAGACGAAAGATATCATTAATGTGTTGAGAGCATTTGGAGTAAAGGTCCAAATATAAATTGTAAATATTGACGTACGTATATAAGCAAAAAAAATAAAAAAATTGCTCTTTTTGGGAGGAGAAATATAATGGGAAAGCGAATAATGATACAATCAGTAAAATTGGTTAAGGAAAGTAACAAGATATATGATGTTGAAAGAAAAAGAATTACTTGCCCAGATGATATAAATATTCTTGCTAGGGCGGTATTATGTGTTGATGAAATGCCACATGAGGTTTTTGGGGTATTTAACTTAAATACAAAGAATGAAATTATTGGTTGCAGTATTGTATCACAAGGATCAATAAATAGTTCGATAGTTTCACCTCGTGAAACTTTCAGAACAGCCATACTCAACAATGCTGCATCGATAGTGTGTTTGCATAATCATCCAAGTGGGGACCCTTTTGAATCGCCCGAAGATCGAGAGGTTACTAAACGATTGGCAGAGTGCGGGAAAATATTAGGGATAGAATTAATCGATCATGTGATAATCGGTGAACATAGATTTGTTAGTTTGAGAGAAAAAGGTTGTATTAAGTAAGTGAAAAGAGATCAGGGTGTATGCACCTGATCTCTTTTTGTTTATATAATACTTATTGCATCACTTTTTATTCTTGCAATTGCACTATTAAGTGTGTTTGATTTTCACTGTACAATTAGAAATAGGATTATTTTATGTTTAGAGGAGAAATCTCAAATACAATTTGTTATTATTAGGTTAAATCATAATAGGATAGGAGATAATAAATTGAGTAATTTTGATATTTCTCAGCTTGATTGGAAAGACATTAATTGGAAGTTTTTCGAGAAATTTATCTACTATGTATTGGAACGAGAAGGATTCAGAAATACTAAATGGTTTGGCGTTTCTGGTGGAGATAATGGAAGAGATATTTGTGCTACTACATATGAAGAGCTCCCAATGAACTTAAGTTATAAAAGGACTTGGATTTTCCAATGTAAAAAGTGGGCAAAATTGCCAAGTAAAGGGTTAATACGGGACGAAGCAGAAGAGGCGGAAGTTCATAATCCTGATTTTTGGGTATTAGTAATACCTCTACCAATCCATGCAAGATATTATGATACATTAGCGGCTGTTCAAAGTAAGTTTAATTTTGAAATTAAGGTAATACCTTTACATGAGATAGAAAAATTAATCGAAAAGCATAAGGATTTACTAAATGTACTGCTACATGGAACAATAATTTCTCCAGACGTACAAAAAGCTATACAGGATGTTATTCCTCAAGAGAATGAAATAGAGGAAGAAGCAGAAGTAGTCGAAGAAACGATAATCTTAAAAACATCTAAAACAGGAGAGGAATAGATATATGTATAATATCAATTATAGACGCTCAGATAATCATATTGAATTCGTTAAGTCGGGAGAAGATATTAGTAAAATACTGATAGACGATATTTCATCAAAACCAGAAGTATCACCAAATGGTAAGAAAGCAATTTATTTATCACCGTATGAATGGGAAGCTTTATCTAGCTTATATTTATTTGATTTAGAGACTGGAATTAATAAAGAGCTGGTAGGACCTAGTGAAGAAAAATATGTACCGAAATATGCAATATGGATTGATGATGATCATATTGCATATACATATGCATATGCATATGGAACCATTAGTGATGGAGGAAATGTGTATATTTATCAAATCTCTGAAAATAGGATACATAAGGTAACGGAATTTGATAGTAAAACACAGGCAGTTAGAATTGAGTATGATGGTAAAGTTATCAAATATGAGGGTGTTCAATACATTGATAAAGAGATGAATCAGTATAAAGAAATAGGCGGAGAATTAGAGGTCCAATTATATTTATCATAATAAAAAACTATAACATAACTAAACTGTACCTCGAATCGTGGATACTTAAAAAAGTCCATGATTCGGGGTTTTTGTGTATTTTCACAATAATTTTTCGTTATAATGGAAACAAAGATAAGCACAGTGTGGTAAAACGGATATATTAATTGTGTTATACAAACACATATGTCCAAATTTGATATAGTTTTTTATATGTTGATTTAAAATAAAGTTTTATTATTCATAATAAAGATTGATAACTTGCAAAAAAGATGGATAAAAAGTTCTATTTTGCAGGATATTTCTTTATTCAACAATTGAACCATTTTATGGAGTGAGACTTAGATATTTCTTTTAATAAATTAGATTGTGAAGTAATGTACTTAAAGCAACTAGCAGGTTAACTTAATAAAGAATTTTTAAATTATCTAAACAAGATGAAGTAAATAGATAGGTGTTCTGAAAGTATGGAGCTTCCTTTTAATATCCTGTAAATATGGGTTTTCAATATATTTTAAACATCTCTTTCAAAAAGTAATATGGTATATAATTAACTGGATAGTTAATTCATTTGAAGTGGATTTATTAGGTGATGGAATGGAGTGGAAAGTATTGAGAAAAGAGATCGGAATTACTAATGCAAAAATTGTTATGACTAGAGACGAACTTGGTTACAGTGAAGTCCTAGAGGATTTTTCAACTGCTGAATTTATATATATCGTGACTTATAATATATCTGGGAATAATCCGACATTACTTAATAAACTAAAAGAAGCTGCGGATGATACGGAAATTAAGGTATTTACCAATATACCGAGCCGATTTAATAATTATTTTGCTGAATGGGCTTCTACAAAAGCTAGAACTCAAATTAATACGTATTTGACTAAATTAAATCCTGAACAATTTAATGAATTTTTTTCAAGCTATTTCGTATTTAATAACCATGCGAAAATTATTATGACGAATAGTATTGCGTACATTGGTTCTTCTAATTTTTCGTCCGAATCAGCTAATAGCATTGAAGCAGGTGTCATCATTGAAGATGAACAAGCAATACTTCAAATAAAAGATATGATTAATAAAGAAGTACAGTCACAAGCGGAATCATATTATGCATTTGATATTCTCCCGCTCATCTTCCAAGCCAGAGAATTGGAAGAAATCAGAACGTTCCTAAGTGAAAATATTTGGGGGTTATGGGACATTCATGGTGTTGAACAAGGACAATATTATAAAGGGGCTAATATTTATGTTGATACAAAGATTGTTTTAGCTTTCGCGAATTTAAAAAAGGATATAAAAAATACTCTGTCGGAGTTAATTCATGATATTGAATCAACAAGTAAAGAAGACCTAATTGATTCAGAAAATGATGTAATCGAGAAATTATCATATCTTAAAGATGTAATGAGTAGTTATGAAATAAAGCCAGAAGTGATAGAGTTTCTAGAATTTGATGAATCAAACTATATTGAAAATGCAATGTACGAAAATGCGATTCTCATGACAGAGGATGTATTAGATGATTATGTACATGATTTTACCCAGCAAGCATTTGAAATTAAAGACAATCTTGCTACCGAAGCACATAAAGGATTTATTGAGTTTGAATCTTTTTTAACTTCAGCAATTGAATTACTATTGGAGAGGATAGAAGAACTACGGGCCTTAACCAATTACAGAATAGACAATACAAGATAGTAATTTTATTGTAATATGATTTATATAACTATGAGTAAAGAACTTCCCTGTAAAGGAGAAGTGGATGAATATTTGTGAAAAATCGTGTTTTGAGCAATCTTTATTTCAAAACACGATTTTTCTATTTGGTCTTTTATCACGGTTTATTAAGTTAATTTAATTAAACTCTATTTCAAGGTTACAGTAGATGGTATTCCAAAGACGAATCTCTTGTGTAGTTGGTCTTGTAAAAGAGCATATAACAAAAAATATATGAACAAATTTATAGAAGAACAATGGGAACAAGAACGAATTAAAAGTGAAATTTGAACTAAGGAAGATAAAAGTGAAGGATTAAAAGCTCTGTTGAAATAGACTAGGTTTCAATCAGATTTTTTTATGAAAATATAACCTATATGTAAACAGGAAGAATCAATTTTGAACAATCTTTTTTTAAAATTAATTCTTTCTGTTTGTTATATAGTAAAGGTAGTCGATATTTTTGATCAAACTTTATTACAAACCAACAATTTGTGGTTTTGGCCCCTTATAAGGTAAGAATTATGGGTTTAAGCTTTCTTTATTCTTTAACAGGCTTCGGTATATCCAATTTTTTCTATCATCATTTTTAACTCTTAAATCTAAAATTAAATAATCAACTTCTTTTGAAGAAAGTGTATTTGTATCTTGAATAGGAAATTGAGGCCTTGTATTCCTTTTAAATAGGTCTTTAAAGGAGTTCAAAAAATCACTTCCTTAAACATGTTGTAAAATAATTAGTAATATTTTTTTAAGCGGAGTTAGATGAGATGTAGCTCTAGCTGATGGTGTTTTTTGTTAATAAATTTCTTTTTTTGTTTTTTAGGGATATTTACAGTAAAAGTAATATCTGGAGTGGAGTCTAGGGTGAGTTTTAAGAAGTCTTGGTCTAGGTGGCCGGAATCTAAATTGATTGGTTCTAATTCTCCATAGCAAAATTCACGGATCGTACCATCATGCCCATATAAAAACCAGCGGGAATCTTGTAAAAATTTTAGTCTAATATCATGTATGCCTAAAGCTGAGATTATTTGTTCTTGTACATCATTGATACTCTCTAAAATTGAAACATTTGTAGTGGAGTGTAAATTGTCTCGCAAATGTACTTCGATGCAATTGGAATATTTCACTTTAATTAACACACGTGATTTTGTAGGTTGGTTATTTTTTTTGAGTTTTAATACTAGTATTTTCGCACCTAGTTTCTTAGCGTCTTTATCAACCAATTTTTGAATTGTATTGTTCATTTTTTATCCTCCTTGTCTAATCATATTATTTATCTTTTGGATCCTTTTTCATAAACTTTGATCGGTTAATTCTCAACTCTTCTTTTAATATAACAACCTCAGAACGAAGGAAAATAGTACATTTTTCTTCAGACTTAATAGGGATTAAACGGCCGTCTTTAACCAGAGCTTTAACTCGTGCATTAGAAACTCCAAGAAGCGCAGCGACATCTTTAGTTATCATGAGCTCTTGTGTGAGCCATTTCTTTAGTTCCGGTGTTATATTCATTCGCATTCTTTCTCCTTAATAGACACAAAAAGTGAAGTAATGTAATACCTTTGTTTTATATTAACATAAAGGGTTGCCATATGGTAATAGTTTATTTTTAATTTTCAGATTAAATAGACTTTTCTGAAATGCAGTTTGATATTGTACAACATAACATGATAAAATTATGTTAATAAATGGTTGCTATACGGTAATAGCTGTATAAACTTTGATTATAATAACTAGTATTAAAAGGGATATTATTAATGAATTACGAAATGATTGTATATCTATAGAATTTGAACTTCCTCCACTGTCAATTCGTTTAAGAGTGGGGGATTCCTAAGTAGTGAGTTCTATCGAACGCTAATTTATTAGGCTAACCCCGCAGTCCTTGCGGTTAGAAGTCTTATCGCTTCATTCTTTAGATTGATACTTGCGTTAATATCCCTATCATGGTGTGTATGACAAGAGGGACAGTCCCATTCACGTAGGTTTAGATTTTTAACGTCTTTGTTTTGGTATCCACAACTAGAACATAATTGGCTGGAAGCAAATGTTTTCGATACGACAATGACTTGTTTGCCGTACCATTTTGCTTTATATTCCAACATGGTTCGAAACTGTGACCAGGAAACCTCACTAATTGCTTTTGCTAATTTATGATTCTTTAACATATTCGATACTTGCAAATCCTCTATACCGATAACATCGTGGTTTTTGATGATTTCAGTTGAGATTTTATCCAAGTAATCTTTTCTAGCATTTGAAATGTATTCATGAAGTCTAGCTACCTTTACTTGCTGTTTATTCCAACGAATAGATCCTTTCGTTCTTCTAGAAAGAACACGCTGTGCTTTCGCTAACTTATCTTCTAACAACCGGAAAAACTTCGGATTTTTATAGGTTTTTCCATCTGACAAAATGGCGAAATCTTTTAGTCCCACATCTATTCCGATGTAAGAATGTGTTTTCGGAAGTTCTTGTATTTCTGTTTCAACTAACAATGACACAAAGTAGCTGCCAGAAGGGTTCCGTCTAACTGTAGCGTTTACAATGCGTCCCTTTACTTCGCGACTTTTGGCAAATCGAATAAGACCTAGTTTCGGTAACTTTATTTTGTTTCCTACAACAGCAATGTTTTCATTTGTTTGTTTTGTGGTATAAGATTGTACGTTGTTCTTCTTAGATTTAAAGCGCGGAGCACTGTTTTGTTTTTTGAAAAAACGTGTATAAGCATCCGCAAGGTTGCGAACGGAAGACTGAATCGCAATGCTATCGACTTCTTTTAGCCAAACAAACTTTTTTTTCATAGCAGGAAGTTTGGCAGAGCATGTACCATATGTCAAACCTTTCCCTGTCTCTTTGTATGCGTTATCCCATAGAGATAGGAAATGATTAAATACAAAACGGGAACAACCAATCGTTTTATTGATTAGGCTCGCTTGTTCTTTATTTGGATAGATACGAAATTTATATGCTTTATTGATAATCATTTGTTTCACCTCCATTTCGATATATGTGTATTATAAACTGAACATACATTCGATGTGTAGTGAAGTGATCATGACAAATTGTCAAGTAACAATTTACTATCTGTTGAACAATAAAGAGGGCATCCTGCCATTGCTTGTACCAAGTTAATCCATCTTCTGCCGTCTCACTTTGCGTTCTTTGAGTAAGGGGTTTTCTTGGCTAAAATAATAACAACATGTTTAGTAGTAATGCAAAATATGCTTATATATCTTGTGTTTATTTCGTGAAATACTTTAGAAGGGGGATATAATTATGAGAGTATTTTTATCAAGAGATGCAGCGATGAAAATGGATTTAAGACAACTCGAATTAAATACTACGTATGCACTTGTAAATTATGGTGAACCAAAAACTGCTCTTATGAAGAAGGTTCAAATGAATATTACTAAAATTGAAGATATGAAACTTAAAGTGGAAGTCGTTGAAGAGAGAGAAGGACCAAAGGTGTATGGTTTTTCAATTAAAGACTTTTTTGATGAATTAGTCAAAGGAGTGGAAAATCATCCGAAATTTAATCTAACATACTATGACATTGATGGTACTAAAGCGATTATTTCTTATGATTTCACTCTTAATTCAAAGACATCTGATATGGAGATTAATAAATTTATCGATTTTATAGAAGGGCAAATTACTGGAGTGCATTTAGAAGTTTTTAAAGCTTTTAATTTTCCAGCAAACAAACCAAAGAATAGTTAAAAAGGTTGTAAATAAATGAGTGGCAAAGGTCATTGTTACAATGACCTTTTTTGCTTGAATGTGTATGTATCAATTATTTCGGATCTAAAAAATTTTAGGGTGTCGATAGGTTGTAAAATATTATGTAGTCACATATAGGAGCTGGGTAAATGAAAATAGTTGCATGGAATGCAGGTGTGGAATTTAGGAAGAAAATGGATAAGATATTACCGCTTAAAGCAGACATATTGGTAATTTCAGAATGTGAAAAGTCGGAAAAATGGGGACAGATTGATAAAGAAAAAGGTATCAATGATTTTTTATGGGAAGGGGATAATCCAAACAAGGGTATTGGAATAATTACTTTTGATGAAAGGTATCAAATTGAAATTCATCCTGACTATGATAAATCTTTCCGCTATATTGTTCCAATAAAAGTCTCTGCTGATAAACAAGAATTTATAATGTTTGCTGTTTGGTCATAGAAGGGTGAAAAACGTTATAGTAGTTACATAGGTCAAATATATTTAGCGTTAGAGAAATATGCTTCTTTGCTAAAGGAGCCGTGTATTATTGTAGGGGACTGGAACAGTAATAAGGTATTTGATCATATAAAAAGAGTTAAGACACATTCTGAGGTTGTCGAATTTCTTGAAGGATTTGGGATTAAGAGTGCATATCATCAATTTTCTAAGGAAAAGCAAGGTGAGGAGTCGAAAGCGACCCATTATTTTAGGAAAGAAAAAGCGAGAACATTTCATATTGATTGTCTATTTGCCTCTGAAATATTCCTTAACGAATTAGAATCTATTGAAATAGGTTAGATTGCTAAAGGTACCTCTATTGTTTCTCGTAGACGAAGCATACACTTCTCAAACATGCCCTTGTTGCCAAAGAAGAAAGAAAGTGCGGACGCGTAACTACGTTTGTG
>Ga0209463_1002100_pt1 | contig 11304 bp, 13 predicted proteins | sample AgamicMgSfrz_FD_187169 | JGI IMG/M metagenome (GOLD analysis project Ga0209463, IMG submission 187169) | Agave microbial communities from Guanajuato, Mexico - Mg.Sf.rz (SPAdes) (version 2) | ecosystem: Host-associated > Plants > Phyllosphere > Phylloplane/Leaf | place: Guanajuato, Mexico... | reverse complement strand
ATAGTAGAAATGATGGAAGAACGCGGATTATCGATTGCTCATACAACGATTATGCGTTGGGTTCATCAGTATGGTCCTGAACTAGATGAACGAGTACGGCGTCACCTTAAGCTAATCAATGATTCCTGGAGAGTGGATGAAACGTATATTAAGGTAAAAGGTCAATGGATGTACCTATATCGTGCCGTTGATTCAAAAGGAAATACGATTGATTTTTATTTAAGCAAAACAAGAGATCATAAGGCTGCAAAACGCTTTTTCAAGAAAGCTTTGCGGTCTTTTCATGTTTCAACGCCCCGTGTCATAACAGTCGATAAGAATCCAACCTATCCTGTGGCTATTGAAGAGTTGAAGAAAGAGAAAAAGATGCCCGTAGGCATCCAAATAAGGCGGATAAAATATCTAAATAACATCGTGGAACAAGATCACCGTTTTATTAAGAAACGTGTTCGTTCGATGTTAGGGTTGAAATCATTTCGTACAGCCACTTACATACTGAGTGGCATAGAAACCATGCATATGCTGAAAAAGAGGCAAGTTCACCAAGAGGTGAAGTCTGCCCAAAGTCGAAAAGAATTTATCCATCAACTGTTTGGATTAGCTTCATAAGCTAGTAGTTCAAGGGAACCTAATGCTTTATTTTTCTAGCGAAGGTTTTTGGCACCACAACCCTTTTCATCAAAGCTGTCATAACGATAGGAGTGTTCCCGTACACAAGTGGGATCGAAATGCTCATCAAAATCAAGTAATTCCCCTTCGTTTCGCTTATTATAGGCAATGATTCCCTTCGCTTTCATGCGTTGAAACTATGTATAAATGGCTTCGTAATCATATCTCGCATCTAGCGTACCATATCGAATGTTCAATGAAGAAAGCCGTTCTTGTATGCCCTTTGACAGAGGAATGGCGACTTTTCCATCATTCAAACTGGCAGAAGATTGGAGGGATTGAAGAATATATTGGCTCTCCGAGCCAACTGCTAAATGGACTTTGAACCCAAACCAAAACGTGTTCTTTCCCTCACTATTTTTCTTGATACCCCAGGTTGGTTGTAAGGGTATAGCTGTCCGTAATGTTTTAAGGTCAATGCCTAGTTGATTTTCGATCGCTTTCTCGTAGAGCGTTTTCTGCTCTTCCCGTTCTTGCCTTTCTTTCTGGAAGGCTTCTTGTTCTGCCTTTGATTTCCGACCACGTTTTCTCGGCCGTGGTTTTGGCTTCTTTTCTTGGGGATTCGATCCATCCCGAGATTCAACATGCGTCGCATCAATGCAGATAACTTCATCCGTAATAAACTCTTCTTGGATGGCTTGAAGAAGCAAGGTTTCTTGAACGGTTTCTAGTGCATTTGACTCACTTAGCTTTTGGACGAACCGAGAAAAAGAAGCTTCTGAAGGGATACGATCAGAAAAGAGAAATCCACACTCGAGATGGAACATAAAATCATGTCGTAACCGTTTAACAAGATCTTTAATCGTTGGAATTCGTTCCACAATACGCGCAACGAGGGCATAGATTATGGCTGGATAATTAAGTTCAGACGACACACCATATACCGTTTTCTTAGACACCACAAATAACAACGGTTCAATATGCAGCGTTGAGAAAATGGCTTCAAATCGTTTTCGTGGCTCTAATTCATATAAATCTTGCATGTCAAACAGGCTTTCTTGTCGTATAATAGATATAGGGAGTCAACCTCTATTCTTGTTTAAGTGTCGGTGTACTAACTTACATGATACAAGAATTTGGGATGGTACTCCTTTTTTATGTTCCCAGAAACCTTGGCACGCAAGGGCCGGGAATTATGAAATTGATTCAATTTAAAAAATATGAAAATATGAAAATTCATTAAAATACTTTACGGGACTGAAGTTAGATGGAGAGCCATATATCTAGTGAGACGTAGGTAGGACTCTCCATTGAATTTTTTTAGTATTAAAGCATAAAATATAATTACTTGCACATTTTATTAAATATAACTATATTTTTCTAAATCGTTTTTGAATAATTCTTTAACTAAATCTTTTGCCTCTTGATCATAAAAATTATCATACTGTGGTAAATTTTGAGGAATTGACCCTAAGTGCACCTCAACTTCTGAAAAATGAAGAGTATTACCTTCCCCCATTTGTTGTCTCATGTTATGATGGGAGCTTATGATACTTTCAATTGGTGAGTGAGATAAATTATACTTACTTTCAATTTTTCTTATTTTTTCAGTGAACTCCTCTAATTTAATATAATTTTTAATGAATGTTTCTTCTTTTTCGACGTATTGTTGAGCAATATGTGTATCTATTAAACTGCTTTCAACGCCAATATTTTTAACTCTATATAAAAATTGTTTGAAAGACAAACTAGTATCTTTCTCTGAAACTATTTGTCTTCTTATAGGCTCATATATTACAGATGCTAAAAAAGAGCTGACAGCTCTTTTGTATGGATCTCTAACAAGCTTATAAATATCTTTATTATTGTTCAAAAGATTTGCTTTTACTTCTTCTTTATAGTTTTCTTGCTTTTGATAGACTCTTGCCCTGTATTCGTGAACCCAAGGATGATAATCTAGGGCCTTCTGTAGTAATTTATTTTGAAAAAAATACCACTTCACAAGTGATGTACAACCACCCTTGGGACTCCAAAAGAATACTATAGGGAACTCTTTATTATATAGTGGTAATACTGTGTTCGTTAACTTGTTAATAATAATTTCTTGTTCTTTATAATTCATTAATTAAATTCACCCCCACTTAGCACTAATAAATATTCTATTCAGATTTAAATAATTTTATTTCTTATTCTTTTAAATTTGACTCCTCTTCCTAGATTTTTATATATTCTTTTAGGGTGTTAGGATTAGATATAGCATAGTTGTATAAGCTGAACGTTTCATATTTGAATGTAAAAAAATTAATAATTGAATTTCGTCTGATAAACTACAGAAGATGACCTTAAACAACATTCTTATAACACAGACAAATCATATAAAATTTAAGAGGTAAGAAACTCTTTTATGGGAGAAAAGAGATATTTCTATTTTAAGAATCTAGACATCCAGTGGAATTTTACATTTATTGTTTATTCGCTCTTTACACTTGTGCTAAAAATACACTTTCTCTATATTTTATTTCATAACTATCTCCCTACATATGAATCACTTCTGCACCCTGAAGTAAACAAGCTAAAATCACAGTAATAATTCCTTAATTTCCTGTTAATGCACCCCGCTGTTCAAGGCTCTTATTAGATGTCAGAATGATCAAACTTCAATCATACAGGTGATTGATTAAATAAAAAATAAATTTGCTTCTTTCTAATCCATCGCCATGTACATTAGATCATCGATAACGATAAGAGGGTCATCTAGAAGGCAAAAGTTTGCCTTCTAGATGACCCTCTTCGTGTGTAAAAACGTTGATTTAATATCATTATCACTTTTGAAATTTAAACAAATTTAATTTTTTGGACCGCTCCAACAAATATTATACCTTTTTATAAATAATCAAGAGTAAATGAATTTTTCTTAGTAAACTTAAATATTTAGAATGAGTTTTAAAACCTCTTTAATCTCATTGATGACTTATCAAACAATCTTAATTTCCACAAAATAGAAATAAATCTCTTAATTAATTTAATTTCCCTAGGGAAATATTAATAATTTGTTACCTAATCAATTCCTTCTTTTCAGAAGTACTTAAAATTCTTTTCATTTTTGTAATAAATCAAAACACTAACTTAAAAACTAATTTGATTTTTAAAGCGGCTTCTGAGTTAAGAAAAAGATATCATTACCTTTGGGGAGGTTTTCAATTAAAGGCCTTGGTAATATTATTGATTGATCCAACAAACGGAAATATTTCACAACTTTGATGTCGATACTACTTAACTTTCCCTGAAGAAAAATCCAATATCGATTATTTGTTTTAATTACCTTTCGGGCTGGTGGAATAAAATTAGAATAATTTAAATTAATGAATGAAGGCCCGTCAGGATAATTTGCAAGCAACTCTTTTTTTAAAATTATAAGTGGATGTTTATAAAATCTTAATTTCTTAAATAAAAATTGACTCTTGATTTCTCGTTTAATTCCATTTTCTAAATAATAAAATTTACCTGTTTCTTCTTCCTTAATAACTAAGTAATTAGGGATATTAAGACGACCATCTACTGGAGCTGACTCTGGGAAATGGCATAGGATTATATCAGGCACAAATAGAATGTCTTCCTCTCTATATTTATAAAAGATAAATAATTGTTTATTTATCTTTTTTCTTGATTGATTCGTTATCAGATAAACATCTTTCGTTGTTCCTTTAACGAGCGTCCCATCAAGAATTGTATTCGGAATATTATTCAAAATATTCTGAATAGATGTAGGTGTTTTATAAGTTATATCCAACACTTTATCAATAGGATAAAAAGGAGCTATTTCATTAAGCCTCTTCCAGAAAATGCAATCCCCATGGTTCCAATAATCTTTATTGTCATCCCAATAGCTGTTGTACTTACGATAAATAATTTCCAACAACTCTTTACTGTGCATCACTGAACAGTGATCTACCCTAAAACAAGCATCTTGAATAATTTCTTTTGCCGAGCGTACAAATTCATGGATAATTTCACCTTTACCATTAACTTTTTTTATCAATTGTGAAGAATATACAATTTGAGCTAAATGGTTATTCTCCAAATATAAGACCATTTCCCTTAGTCGGTCAGGTACATAAACCGTATCATCAGTTAAATATGAAATATACTTACCCTTTACTAACTTCAAAGCTTGATTGATAATTGTTGCATATCTTGTAGTCTTATAACGGTCTACTTCCTCTATAAAACTGTTATGGTAATGAATTCTTTCATCTTGTACAAACTTCTCAATAACTTTAACTGTTTCTTCATTAGAATTATCGTCCATAATAAATAATTCCCAGTTGTTTTCTGTTTGATTTAATACACTTTTTATAGATTCTTCTAAATAATAGGGTTTATTATAACTTGTTAAAATTAATGAAACAATAGGCTTCAATTGTATCCCCCTAAATTATTTGAACTTAGTCTGCCAGTCAAAATTAATTTCTGGATTATTCCAAGGAATTCTTTTTTCATCAGGATTAAGAGGATCATACGAATGTGTCGTACAATAAATAATAGTAGCAGCTTTGTTTCCTAATACACGATAACCGTGTGCTACCCCCTTAGGTATTAAGAGAACAATAGGATTATCTTCTCCCATGTAATAAACTTCTGTTTTCCCTCGTGTTGAAGAATTTTCTCTACAATCGTAAAGTACAACTTGAGCATTTCCCGAAGGAAAAAACCATATATCGTCTTGTTTCTCATGATAATGAAAAGCTTTAATAACTCCCGAATATGAGGTAGACCATGAAATTTGCCCAAATTTAGTCAATAATTCATCATCATCTCTTAATACTTCCGCAAAAAAACCTCTGTCATCACAATGTTTGACAAGTTTTTTCACTTTGACTCCTTCAATCTTCATTTTCAGCCCCCGCCTCCTTCTCTAGATATTCTATTAACCCTTCTTTCCAATACCTAGTTGAAATTTTATTGTCATTCAATTTTTTATTACATAGAACAGAATAGAGTGGCCTAGGAGTCTTCAAACCATATTCCTTCGTAGAAACTGGGATAACTTCTGTTTGTCTTTTTAATACATTAATAATTGCTGTAGCAAATTCATACCAACTACAACTTCCTTTATTTGTAACATGATAAATTCCCGGAGGTTTCCCTATAAGACTTTTAATTGCGACTCCTAAATCTTTTGTATAAGTTGGGCAACCATATTGATCATTTACTACTTTAATTTCATCTAAATTACCACTTATTTTCTTTATAGTATTAACAAAGTTTTCTCCTCCATGTCCATATAGCCATGAAGTTCTGATAATTGTAGCATCTTCACAAACATTTAATACTAATTCTTCCCCCAACCTTTTACTTTTTCCGTAAACAGTTTTAGGATGAGTGATATCTTCTTCTTTATAAGGCAAAGATTGATCTCCACTAAATACATAATCTGTACTTATATGAAAAAATTTTACACCTCTCTCTTTTGCCTCAATAGCTAGATAGTAAGGTCCTATTCCATTAATTAAGTATGCTTTATCTAATCTTTCCTCGCAAAGATTAACTTTTGTATAAGCTGCAGTATTAATTATAAGATCTGGCTCATCTTTTTTTAATATTTTCTTTATTTGATTACAATCTGTAATGTCTAATTGCTGCTTACTATAAGAAAATACAGAATCTCCATTCTCTTTAAATATTCTTATTAGTTCTTTACCAAGCTGGCCACCTGCTCCAGTTATTAATATCTTCATAACGATAGATCCTTAAATTTTTTTGAATACCACTTAATAGTTGTCTCAAGTGCTTGATCAAATGGGATTACTTGTTTCCAACCTAATTCTTTTTGTAACTTGTTTGAGTTGATTGCATACCTTCTGTCATGCCCTTTTCTATCTTCAACAAATTCAATAAGGTGTTCAGACTTTCCCATTTTATCTAATATTTTTCTCACTAAATTTAAATTTGTACTTTCATTTCCTCCTCCGATATTATAGACCTCACCAGCCTTACCTTTTTCAAGAATTGAGAAAATAGCTCTACAATGATCTTCTACAAAAAGCCAGTCTCTAATTTGCATTCCGTCTCCGTAAATAGGGATTTTCTTATTATTAAAAGCGCTATAAATAACTGTAGGGATAAATTTCTCGTTATGTTGAAATGGTCCAAAGTTATTACTACATCTTGTAATGATGAGAGGTAAGTTAAAAGTTTCATAGTAAGCTCGTGCTAATAGGTCAGAACTCGCTTTTGTTGCAGAATAAGGATTGTTAGGAGAAATGGGAGTTTTCTCCGTAAATGCTTCTTGATTCAGTGTAAGAGTTCCATAAACTTCATCTGTTGAGATATGAATCATTTTGTTTGCATATCCTTTGGATAACCACTGTAATAAACGATAGGTACCTATTACATTCGTTTGAATAAAATCCTCGGCATCTTTAATACTCTTATCAACATGGGATTCGGCTGCAAAATGGGTGATTGCCTCATACTTACGATCCATGGCCACTTGTAACTCTTCATTATTTGTAATATTCCCTTTAATGAAGCGAACTCTAGGATTAGATTTAACTTTTAGAATTTCCTTTAAGTGGCTTGCATAGGTAAGAGAGTCTACAATGGTTATATTATATGATGTATTATTTAAAAGATAATAAACAAAGTTTAAACCAATAAATCCCGCCCCACCAGTAACTAAAATTTCTTTATTCATTATTATCAATCCCCAACTCATTAAAATCTTTTTGTATTAATTCATTTGCTTTAAATAAGGACTTATGAGTTCCTGCATCAATCCACCAATCTTGAAGAATTTCATATGACAATGCTTTTTTTGAAATATAAATATTATTTATATCAGTAATTTCAAGTTCTCCCCTAACGGATACCTTTAAACTCTCTATATGATGAAAAACGTCATAATCATACATATAGATGCCTGTTACGCAGAGATTTGATATAGGATTCTTAGGTTTTTCATCAATCGAAATAATTTTCTTTTCGTATTTATCAATATTTGCTATGCCGTATCTGCTCGGATCGTCGACTGTTTTAAGAAAAACCTTTGCTCCTCCTATTTGGTTTTTGAATTTTTCTACATGGGAAGTCAAGGAGTCTTTAAAGATATTATCTCCAAGCATTAGAACAAATTTATCTTGTTTTATAAATTCTTTTGCATATAACAAACCATGAGCAATTCCTCCTGCATATGGCTGAATTCCATATGTTATATTCACTCCCAAATCCTCTCCATTTTTCAGTAGTGTTTTAAAATCCTTTAAATGGTCATGATGGGTAATAATAAGAATATCCTTAATTCCTGCACTTTCCAGCTTTATAATCGACCAATATATCATAGGATAAGACCCTACCGGTAGCAGGTGTTTGTTGATAACTTTTGTAAAAGGGCTTAGTCGAGTACCGTTTCCCCCAGCCAAGATAACGCCTTTCATAAATATCCTCTCCCCTCTTTAATACTATTTTCTTAAATTGAAATATCTTTAACTAATTAATAAGCCTTATGTTTAAAACACACAAAGCTCCATAATAATGGAGCTTTGCATAATTTTACTGAGGAGATAATGTACCAAAACTAGAAATAGAATCTATTTGTACAATAGCTGTAAAATCTGTTTGCGGATCTGTAAGCACAACAGAATCTGATCCTACTTCTGTTACGACTACATTAAAAAATTTACCTCCATTATTTAATGTAATATCTGGAATAGGTTGACCACTTTCCTGAGCATTAATTAATCTCTGTCTAAAACTCTCTCCTATGCTGACGACCGGACTACTCGTTCCTACAGAAACGGGTAATGCTGCTGCTAAATCTGTTTGAACAGTTGAAGCAGTTGAAGCAGTTGAAGCAGTTTGAGTTAACAACCCACGTAATAGTTGAGCCTTTCTTGTGGAATCTGCCATAAGACTCCCTCACTTTCTTATAATAATTCACTCCTATATATCTATATTAAATAGTTACTCTTTTTGATTGGATAAGTGTCTATATTTTCTTACTTTAAATAATTTTAATTAGGGGAATTTCATAGTTCTAAATAGAATCTTAAAGTAAATTTTTTTAATAATTCTAGAGAATTTGTCTATGCAGGATAGGTAAACTTTGCATATTTTAATAGTAATTATAGTGAAAAGGAGTGAAAATTATGGCCCTTGACTTAAATGCATCAATTAACTTAGGTAATTCATCATTATTAAATCCTCCACTTTTAAGCCCATGCCAAGGAACTGCTTGTTTTATTTTCTCTAGATTAATCCCTGGCACTACTGTATCGATTGTTGGAGATTCTTCAACACCTTATGGACCAGCTACATTTGTTAGCTTTGACCCTCGAGATTGTGCAGTAACTCTCAGAGAAACAACTGGTGGCACACCTGGCTCTACAATTACTACTGTTATTAGCTGTACAAAAATTGAAAGTGTTTCATTCACCTCATAATTATGAAAATTCTTTATATTTATTCGGGATACACAGGCATCTATAATTTTTTAGAAGAATGGATAATTGAATCATTTAAAAAAAAAGCTTTAAAGTAGTTACAATTTCTCCTACGGCTTCCATTACTGAATATAAAGAAATTTTAGATGGTTCTGAAATAGAATTTATATTTACATTAATGGGAGCTAATATTAATAAATTGCTACTTAATATTTTAGAACAATCAAGTATTCCTTTTGGCATTTGGTTAACTGAGGATCCATTTTATGTAGATAAGTCATTGGAAATAATGAACGAAAAAACGATATTTTTCACTATTGATTTAGGGGCCTATAATTTTTATCAAACCAAAGGTCGTACAAATGTATTCTATTTACCCTTAGGTACAAATCCTGCTGTTTTTAAAAAGACAGAAGTTGATAATTCATATATAAGTGATATTCTCTTTTTAGGCTATCCTTACCCCTCTAGAGTAAATCTTGCTAAGTTGATTTTGGAAAATACAAATTACCAACTCACATTAGTCGGTAAAGGCTGGTATAGACAAATACCTAAAAGATGGCGTAGATTAAAGCAACTCCGTATAATCGATGAGTGGATTCCACCTAATTTGGCTTCCTATTATTATAATGGATCTAAAGTAATAATTAATGACCATCGCGAAATAGATTTTGCACATAACAAAAATTCTATAAGAATAGAAAACAAAAGTGTAAATAATCGAACCTTTGATATCTCCTCCTGTGGGGCATTTCAACTTGTAGATTATAAAGAAGATTTATATAATCAATATAAAGAAGATGAGATAATCCATTATACTAGTCCAACAGACTGCATTAATAAAATAAATTATTATATACACGAAGATCACCTTAGGAAACTCATTAGTGATAAAGCCCAGTACCGTGTAATAGCTAACCATACAATTAATTCAAGGATTTCAAATATTGTAGATATTATAAAAGGCATATAATTCTATTATAGAAAAATTAAAAAGGCAACCCTACTTTCAATACAGAGTTGCCTTTTACATAGTTTCTTTTCAATTCCAATATTTCCTGTTAAATAAACGATATGTCATTAATTAAAAGTAACTCAACACTTGTCAACCCTAGTATCAGCTAAACCCTTCTTTTTATCTTTTTGAGATGGATAAGAAACAATGGGTTCCATATCTCCTTCCAAAGGAAAATATCCTGTTAAATATTCAATAGGTAAATATTAAAAGACTCATGATTAATTTTTATTTAGTATCAAGATAATTTAGCATTATTAGAAAATCTTGCACACCCATTAAGTTTATTATTTATATTCTAGAAAACAAAAAAGCTTCTTCCTCAAGGAAAGAAGCTTTTCTAATTAATAAAAAGGCAACGAACAAATTTAGCTAAATGCATTCATAAAACAAAAATTATATAGCAATTCTTTAAAGTATTTCTTCAAAATTAATGCTAGCAACTTTGTAATACAATAACTATTTAATTCTTTTGTTTCTTTTCTAAATTAGATGATGAATTTATTTATATCCCTTAATTACCTCCCTGCTTTTTACGCTTGGAAGGCAATTAAAGAATATTAAAGAATATCTAATGAAACCAAGATAGCCACGAGGATTTGTAGTAACACTTGAAGATTTACAGCTATATCAGTGTCTGTCGTTGTAACTTTTACATTTGTAGAATTTTCGATGATTGTTTTTTGAGCATTTTTTTGCTTAATACTAGCAAATTGTTTTAAATCCTGAACTACACTATTTCCTTCAGGAGTATCTCCAATTGTAATACGGATTACTACAGCAATTGCTACCTGTAATGCTGCTTGAATCGTAACTGCAACTTGAGTATCTGTGGTGTGTACAGTTACACCTTCAGAATCTTTAACAATAATTTTCTCAAAAGATTTTTGTTCGGTCTTAGCAATTTGATCTGCTTCTTGCATAATGTCAGCTCCACTGAATCTTTTATTTTCACAGTGGTCTAGTGCTCTCCATTTTTTCTCACCCATTTTTTTTCACCTCTTTTAGTTTTTAATTAAAGAATGTCTATAAGAACGATTATCGCAACTAGGATTTGCAGTAATAATTGAATGTTAAGGGCAACGTCTGTATCAGTAGTTGTAATTGTAATATCTTTAGAATTTTCGATAAAGATCTTTTGTTTATTGGTTTGCTCTATGTCAGATAGCTGCAATAAATCTTGAAGTACACCATCATTTTGAGCAGTATCACCAATGGTAATACGAACCACTACGGCAA
>Ga0209463_1002099_pt1 | contig 11305 bp, 10 predicted proteins | sample AgamicMgSfrz_FD_187169 | JGI IMG/M metagenome (GOLD analysis project Ga0209463, IMG submission 187169) | Agave microbial communities from Guanajuato, Mexico - Mg.Sf.rz (SPAdes) (version 2) | ecosystem: Host-associated > Plants > Phyllosphere > Phylloplane/Leaf | place: Guanajuato, Mexico... | reverse complement strand
TATATAGTTTTGGCTCGGTAGCTCAGTCGGTAGAGCAGAGGACTGAAAATCCTCGTGTCGGCGGTTCGATTCCGTCCCGAGCCACTCTCAGGATATTAAGTGGGCCCACTTAATATCCTTTTTATTTGTGTAATTTTACAAAATTGAGTAGTTATTTTAAAATAGAATGAGGAGCCTCTAGCAGTTGAAGCTAGAGGTTTTTCTATAGATCGTATAGGATTCCGTGTAAAAGTGGATCATACATGAGTCTGTGAGAATAGAGGAGAAAGCACTTAAGCAAAAGATGCGGTCATATAGGGACATACTATGTAGACATCAATGTGTTTAGGGATATTGACCATATTTTTATAAGGAGGAAATAGACGATGATGGGAAAGAAAATTTTAGTAGTTGATGATGAAAAGCCGATTGCGGATATTTTGAAGTTCAATCTAGAAAAAGAAGGTTTTGAAATTGTAATGGCGCATGATGGTGATGAGGCGATTGAAAAAGCGAATGAAGAACAGCCAGATATGGTTTTATTAGATATTATGTTACCAGGTAAGGATGGCTTAGAGGTTTGCCGTGAAATACGTAAAAGCTCAGAAATGCCGATTATTATGCTTACGGCGAAGGATTCTGAAATTGATAAAGTATTAGGGCTTGAGCTTGGGGCAGATGATTATGTAACAAAGCCATTTAGTACGAGGGAATTGCTTGCTCGCGTAAAGGCTAACTTACGTCGCCATCAACAAGGCGGTGCTGCAGAAAAAGAAGAAAATACGGAAATGGTTATTGGACCAATTGTTATCAATCCAAATGCGTATAGTGTAACAAAACGTGAGGAAAATATTGAACTTACACATCGTGAATTTGAGTTACTACATTATTTAGCAAAACATTTAGGACAAGTTATGACACGCGAACATTTATTACAAACAGTTTGGGGTTATGACTATTTTGGGGATGTACGTACAGTGGATGTAACAGTGCGTCGTTTACGTGAAAAAATTGAAGATAATCCAAGTCATCCTACTTTAATTGTTACTAGGCGTGGGGTAGGGTATTACTTGCGTGACCCAGAGCAGGAATAGTATATGAAGAAAGTCGGTTTTTTTCAATCTATTCATTTAAAATTTGTACTCATATATATGCTATTAATATTGATAGCTATGCAAGTTATTGGGGTATATTTCGTAAGAGAGCTAGAAAAGAGTCTTGTACAAGGTTTTAAAGATTCGTTAACGCAGCAAACGAACTTATTATCGTATAACTTGAAACAAGAGTTTAATAAAAGTTATACAAAAGCAGAGACAGAGTCAACAGATGAAACGATTAAAACTTCAATTCGAAAATTTGCCTCTGATCGAAAGAAAGATATCCAAGAGGTAAGTGTATTTGATTCGAATAGAAAGCTGCTTGCTATTTCAGATGAGTCAAAGCAAAACAAGGTAAATAGAACATCAACTGATATAGCTGTTCAGCGGGTGTTGGTACAAAAAAAGCCAGAAGTGAAAATTGAGAAGGATGGTCGTACAGGTCATCGTGTACAAGTTATGCTTACTCCTATTCTAGCTGATAACGGCAAAGATGCACTTGGTGTTATTTACATTGTTGCATCTATGGAAGATGTTTATAAACAGATGAAGGATATTAATCAAATCTTTGCAACCGGAACCGTTATTGCATTACTCGTAACAGCTGTACTTGGAATTTTGTTAGCTCAAACAATTACGAGACCAATCTCAGATATGCGAAGACAAGCAATTGAAATGGCAAAAGGGAACTATTCAAGAAAAGTAAAGGTGCATAGCCATGATGAAATTGGGCAATTAGCACTATCTTTTAATAATTTATCAAAAAAATTACAACAAGCTCGTTCTTCAACGGAAAGTGAAAGACGTAAATTATCATCCGTTTTATCACATATGACAGATGGGGTAATTGCTACTGACCGAAAAGGGGACATTATTTTATTAAATGATCCTGCAGAAAAGATGCTAAATGTTTCGCGTGAAACCGCGCTCGATCAATCTGTTTTAGAAGTATTAGGGATACAAGAAGAATTTACGCTCGATCATTTATACGAAGAGCCTGATTCTGTTTTATTAGATTTTAGTACGAGAAATGAGCCATATATTTTACGCGCAAGTTTCTCTGTTATTCAAAAAGAGACAGGGAAAGCGAATGGTTTAATTGCCGTATTATATGATGTAACTGAGCAGGAGCGTATAGAAAGGGAACGCCGCGAGTTTGTGGCAAACGTTTCTCATGAATTAAGAACGCCATTAACAACAATGCGCAGTTACTTAGAAGCACTTACTGACGGTGCGTGGCAAGATCCGAATATTGCACCGCAATTTTTAACAGTTACACAAGAAGAAACGGAAAGAATGATTAGACTTGTAAATGCGTTATTGCAACTATCTAAACTTGATAGTACAGAACATCGTTTAATGAAAGAATGGGTCGACTTTACTGACTTCTTTAATAACATTATTGATCGTTTTGAAATGTCTAAAGAGCAAAATGTAAGTTTCAAACGATCTTTCTCTAAAAAATCTCGATTTATTGATATGGATACGGATAAAATTACGCAAGTATTGTATAACATTATTTCGAATGCATTAAAGTATTCACCAGAGGGTGGAACAGTAACATATCGCTTACGTGATCGCGGGGAATTATTAGAGATTAGTGTAAGTGACCAAGGAATGGGTATTCCGAAAGAAAACGTCGATAAAATCTTTGAACGTTTTTATCGCGTAGATAAAGCACGTTCAAGACAAATGGGCGGTACAGGACTTGGGTTAGCAATTGCGAAAGAAATGATTGAGGCACATGGTGGCTCGATTTGGGCGAAGAGTGAGGAAGGAAAAGGGACAACGATTTATTTCACTTTGCCAATGGCAGCGGATGAAGAGGACGATTGGGAATGAGTATGGAAAATGTTAAAACAATAGTTTTAATTAATTTAGTTGTAATTAGCCTATTTCTTACTTTTAACTTATGGACGTATGTGCCAGATTCCACGTCTATGCAAAACGCGAAATTTGTGCAGGGGAATGAAGGAATTACTCAAACTAAAATCGCTGATGTTGTCCGCCCTACTTCTATCATCGTGCATAAAGATAAAAATCATTACGGAAGCAAAAGAGAGGGAGATATAGAATCAATCTATAAACCTTTGGAGGCCGGGGAATTACATGGTTTCAAAGAGATATCGATTGCTAAGGCTGACTTCCTTTCTTATGTGCATGGTGAAGGGAAAATTGAACTTATTTTCCCTACCAATATCCCATTTGATGCAGTTAAATCTATGTTTAGTATGAAAGAAAAAAGTATAGATAAGCCGAAACACTTTAATCGAATTATTCTCGATCCTTCTAGAAGTAGGGACCAGGAAATTAAAATTAGTTTCGTTTCTGATGGTGATAACTCTAGAATATATGAAGCAAAATTAAGTGGTGTGTATTTAAAAGATATTGTAAATGCACAAAATCAATTTATAGTATCAGCGAAACCTTATTTTGACTATCAAATTAATGATATGAAAAAGCTATTTTTACCAGATGGAACGACAGAATTAAGTAATATAACATATATTTCATCTAATTTAGCAGTTGATACATTTAAGAATGCTCTTTTTAGTGACCCACGTTATTTAAGCCCGATTGTCGAGCAATCGAAAGAAATATTTACAGATGGTATTAGGTCCATGGAGATTGAAAACAATCAGCATATGCTAAAGTATAAAAATTCTTCTGTTTCAAGCGACAAAACGACAGATAATTTAATGCTTTTACAAAAAAGCTTTGATTTTGTAAATGGTCACAGTGGAAGCCTGGATTCATATCGTTTGGACTATATGAATAAAGGGCAGACGGTATTCCGTTTACATGAAGATGGATATTCCGTATTCAATACAGATGGATTAGCTGAATTGAGGCAAGTATGGGGATCAGAAGAGGTAATGGAATATGAAAGACCATTGTTGTCTTTAAATACGAAAGGTATAGAACAGAAGGTTACTCTTCCATCAGGGCACGTTGTGATAGCATCCTTAGAAAATAATGCCGCTGTAGATAAACGACTCATTAAAGACATTGGTATTGGATACAAATTATCACTAGATGGGCAAGTAGCTCGACTACAGCCAATTTGGTATGTAAAGTTTGTTGAAGATGAAGCTGGCAAACAAAAAATATATGAGTGGAGTGAGGGAGGACTAAATGGATTGGGATCGGATTAAAACCATATTTATTGTGACCTTTTTTGTTTTGGACCTCTTTCTCATCTTTCAATTCATTCAAAAGCAAGATAGTAATCAATTGGAGCTTATTGCAGAAACAAAGATAGATCAAGAATTAAAAGCAAACAAAATTACTATGGGTAATTTCCCTAAAGAACCGAAAAAAGAGTCATTTATTAGAGCAGAAAACAAGGCATTTAAAGAAGAAGATGTACAGTCTTTAAAAAATCAAACAGCGCATATACAAAATATGTACAAGATAGAAAGTAAGCTAAAAGAGCCCTTTTTAAATACAAAATCATTATCCAAAGATAAGTATAATGATTTTTTGAAGAACTATGTATTGGATGGACAAAAGTATGAGTTTGGGGCAATGAAAGACTCTAAAATTTACTTCTTCCAAAAATATAAAGATAAGCCTATTTTCTATAACGAACAGGCAATGATTGTCGTGGAATTAAATGAAAAAAATGAACTTGTGTCTTACACGCAGACGATGCTAACTGATTTAAAAGAAATGGGCGAAAGTGAAAAAACGAAACAGCAAGAAATTATTACGGCCCAAACGGCTTTAGAAAACCTGTATTTAAAAAATAAAGTTCATGGGAATACACATGTAAAAGAAGCACAAATTGGTTATGCCACCCTTACCGCGTCTACTTCTAATAACCAAGTACTCGCTCCAACCTGGAATTTAAAAACGGAGCAGAAGCAGGACTTCTTTGTAAATGCAATTGAAGGACAAGTTATGGAATTAGGTGAAAGGGAAAATCAAGTGGTTGATGAACATACTGGAGTGAGAAAGAATGGGGTTGCATTTTAGCGTACTTGCAAGTGGAAGTACAGGGAATATGCTATATGTAGGAACGGATGAAAAAAAATTACTCGTCGATGCAGGTTTAAGTGGTAAAGCAACAGAGGCTTTATTTAAACAGGCAGAACTAAATATAAATGATGTATCAGGTATTCTTGTAACGCATGAACATAGTGATCATATTAAAGGATTAGGTGTATTGGCACGTAAATATGATTTACCTGTTTATGCAAATGAGAAAACATGGAATGCAATGGAACACTTAATAGGAAATATCCCAACTGAGCAAAAGTTCATTTTCTCAGTTGGGGATGTGAAAACATTCGGTGATATTGAGGTCGAGTCATTTGGGGTTTCTCATGATGCGGCAGAGCCGATGTTCTATGCCTTTCATAACAATAATAGAAAGTTAGCCCTTATTACAGATACGGGATACGTAAGTGACCGTATGAAAGGTGTGATTAAGGGGGCGAATGCTTTCGTGTTTGAAAGTAATCATGACGTGGAAATGCTTCGTATGGGTCGTTATCCATGGAGTATTAAGCGACGTATTTTAAGTGATGTAGGGCACGTTTGTAATGAAGATGCTGCATTAGCGATGGCGGATGTAATTACAGATGAGACAAAACATATTTATTTAGCCCATTTAAGTTTAGATAACAACATGAAAGAACTAGCGCGTATGTCAGTATCACAAGTATTAGAGGAAAAAGGATTTGGAGTGGGAGAAGCCTTCGAAATTCATGATACAGATCCAAAAATGCCTACAAAAATTCAATACGTATAATTCTTTATTTTAGTAAACAATAAAGGTGAATATAGTTGTTTTCAGGAAGATGGGTGAACAAATATGTCCTTTATTGATGAAGAAAATTATCGTATGAAACGTGCAAAGAAAAAGAAGCATAAAGGTATTGTTATTTCTAGCATAGCAGGAACAATTGTAGGAGCTTCGTTATTTGCATTTGGAGCTCCTTTATTTTCAAATGATGGGGGCGCGCTTCCGCAAGCTGAAGCAAGTGGAAGTAATATGGCCGAAGCTCAAGGAATTAAACAGATTAGCTTTGTGGATGCTGTTGATCGTGCGTCTGAAGCCGTTGTTGGCGTTATTAATATCCAACGAGATAATTTTTCAGAGGCAGATTCAGAAGCTGGCACAGGATCGGGTGTCATTTATAAAAAGACAGATGGCCAAGCTTATATTGTAACGAATAATCATGTTGTTGCTGGAGCAAATCGCATTGAAGTAAGTTTAAGTGACGGTAAGAAGGTTCCAGGAAAAGTATTAGGAACCGATGTAGTCACAGATTTGGCTGTACTAGAAATCGATGCAAAGCATGTGAAAAAGGTAATTGAAATTGGCGATTCCAACACTGTTCGTAGAGGAGAACCAGTCATTGCGATTGGAAATCCGCTCGGGCTGCAATTTTCTGGGACTGTCACACAAGGCATTATTTCGGCTAATGAACGTATCGTCCCTGTAGATTTAGATCAAGACGGACATTATGATTGGCAAGTAGAAGTATTGCAAACAGATGCAGCAATTAATCCAGGTAATAGTGGTGGTGCACTTGTAAATGCGGCAGGTCAATTAATTGGTATTAACTCAATGAAAATTGCAGCAAAAGAAGTAGAAGGAATTGGACTAGCTATTCCTGTTACTAGAGCTGTTCCGATTATGAATGAGCTGGAGAAGTACGGAAAAGTAAGGAGACCGTATGTTGGAATTGAACTTAGATCATTAAATGAAATTCCAAATTATTATTGGTCAAAAACATTGCATTTACCAGGCAATGTAACAGAGGGAGTTTGTATTTTAGATGTGAAAAGTCCTTCGCCAGGTGCAGATGCTGGTTTAAGAGAACACGATGTAATTGTAGCAGTAGATGGAAAACCGGTTCGCGATATTATCGGATTCCGTACGGCCTTATATGATAAAAAAATTAATGATAAAATGACTCTTACGTTTTATCGTGGTACAAAACGAGCAACAACAACCGTTAAACTAGGCATTCAAAAGTATTGAAAACAGGAGGGCCTACCTCCTGTTTTCTATTGTAGAAAAGTGAGGTGAAGAATATGAATTTACCTTGTTGTTTAGAACATGTTGAATTAGCTTTAGATATTATTGTGGATGAGTGTGAAGTTGCACCGGTTATTAACAATGTGGATAACTTAGAAAAAGAGAAAAAAACATGTGAATTTTGTCAAAATGAGGCGACATATGTTGTATCGAACACAGATTCTCACACAATATGTGGGTAATAATTGTGGATATGTGGATAAGTTATGTGGATAACATGTTTGTAAGGTGGGGAATAAGTGTGAATATCTCTATTATTTCAATTGGGAAATTAAAAGAAAAATATTTAAAACAAGGTATAGCAGAATACTTAAAAAGATTATCTGCATACGCAAAAGTAGAAGTAATTGAATTACCAGATGAAAAGGCACCAGAAAATTTAAGTGAAGCAGAAATGTTAATTGTAAAAGAAAAAGAAGGTATACGTATACTGGATAAAATTTCTGATGATACGCACGTAATTGCGTTAGCGATAGAAGGAAAACAAAAGTCATCAGAAGAATTTGCAGTAAGTTTAGATCGTCTTGCTACATATGGAAAGAGTAAAGTTGCGTTTGTAATTGGTGGATCACTTGGACTAAGTTCAGAAGTAATGAAGCGTTCAAACGAGTCACTTTCCTTTTCAAAGATGACGTTACCACATCAATTAATGCGATTAGTGTTGCTTGAGCAAGTGTATAGAGCATTTCGTATTAATCGTGGGGAACCGTATCATAAGTAAAATTACTTTTTCTATATAAAAAGAGTAAAAAAGGCCATTGGACAAAAATTACCGATGGTCTTTTACATATTAATAGGTGGTATATAGATTTCCTAAAATAAGTATGTTTCTATTTCTAAAAAAGTGTGCTGTAATATGAAGAGGAAAAAGTATAAGTAGTCATAGAAGTGAGGAGTTAAAGGTGAAGAAGTTTAAGAAATTTTACTTGGAGATTACGAGTGTATGTAATCTTGCGTGTAGCTTTTGTCCGCCGACGGAAAGGCAGAAGCAATTCATTTCTGTGGAGGATTTTGCTAAAAGATTAGACCAAATTAAACCTCACACAGACTACATTTATTTGCACGTGAAGGGTGAGCCGTTGCTACATCCGAAAATAGATCAATTGTTAGATTTAAGCCATGAAAAAGGGTTTAAAGTTAATATTACAACGAACGGGACGTTAATTAATAAGAGAAGGCATAGACTGTTAAATAAACCTGCTCTAAGACAAATGAATTTTTCATTGCATAGTTTTGATGGACACCCAGGTTCACAGGATAAAGAAGGCTATGTAAGAAGTATACTTTCCTTCATTAGAGAAGCGACAAGTCAATCGGATTTAATTGTTTCACTACGTTTATGGAATTTAACGCAGGATAATAAAACAAATGCTGAAATCCAGAAAAATAGAGAGTTATTATCCATCATTGAAAATGAGTTTGATTTATCTTATCAAATTGAAGAGAAGCTTACACCAGGAAAAGGTATAAAAATTGCGGAACGTGTCTTCATTAATCAAGACTATGAATTCCAGTGGCCAGCATTGCACGAAGAAGAGGATGATGGAAAAGGATTCTGTCATGGTCTTCGAAATCAAGCTGGTATTTTAGCGAACGGAACGGTTATTCCTTGTTGTTTAGATGGTGAAGGGATTATTAACCTTGGGAATATTAATAATGATTCATTTTCTAACATTATAGAAGGTGAGAGAGCGACAAACATTGTCGATGGATTTTCGAAAAGGGTTGCAGTCGAAGAACTATGTAGGAAATGTGGATACCGTAAAAGATTTGGAAAGTAAATATGAAATAAGCCCTCATAAAGCGAGGGCTTATTTTTTTATTCTTGATAAGAGCGCTCTAATTGATCGATTAAGGAACCGACGTAAGAAACAGCTTTACGGATTGCATCTGGTTTTGACATATCTACTCCGGCGTGTTTCATTAATTCAAGTGGTTTCATCGTACCACCAGCGCGAAGTACATCTAACCAACGATCAACGGCAGGTTGCCCTTCCTCTTTAATCATTTGAGCTACCGCAGTAGATGCAGTGAGGCCTGCGGAATAGGTGTAAGAATATAAGCCCATATAATAATGAGGTTGACGCATCCAAGTTAAGCCAGCACCTTCATCAATTTCTACAGAATCACCCCAGAATGTCGAAAGTACATTTGTTTTTATTTCAGTTAAAGTTGTGGCTGTAAGTGCTTCTCCTTCTTCTGCTAGAGTGTACACTCTTCTTTGGTATTCTCCCTCAAGTAAGTGAGTAACAAAGTTATGATAATATGTGCCGAGTAGTTGCAGAATCACCCATCTGTGCATTCTCTTATCGTCAGTAGTCGCTAATAAATGCTGGGCTAATAATAATTCATTCATTGTAGAGGGTGCTTCAACAAAGTACATGGATGGACGTACATTCATAATACGCTGGTTTTTATTTGCTAAATAAAAATGACCAGCATGCCCAAATTCATGGGCTAATGTGAAGCATCCACGCATCGTATTTTGCCATGTAATTAAAATGTATGGATGAGAACCATATGGGCTTGAACAAAATGCTCCAGTTGATTTGCCTACGTTATCTGCAAGATCGACCCATCTTTCTTTGAATCCTTTTTCGATAATGGAACTATATTCATCGCCGAGTACTTGTAAAGAGTCTTGAATAAGTTTTCCAGCTTCTTCGTAAGTAATTGCCGGATTAAATTCGGGATCTAAAGGTGCATGTAAGTCGCAGAACAGCATTTGATCGAGTCCTAATACTCTCTTTTTTAAATCTGCAAAACGGCGCATATGAGGCGCTAATTCTTTATAAATAATATCAAGTTGATTGTTATACATTTCAAGTGGGACTTTTTGTGGTTCTAAAAGCATATGAGTAACAGATTCAAATTTGCGTAAACAAGAAAGTGTTACTTGTTTTTTTACTTCAGTCGCATATGTTGTTGCCACTGTATTTTTATATCGTTTCAAGGTGGAAACAAATGATGAGTATGCTTTTCTACGTATGTCTACGCTTGGAGAAAACTCATATTTGCTCTCAAATAATGCAAATGAGACAGGTAGTTCCTTTCCTTGTTCGTCTTGTATAGAGGTAAAATCCATATCGGCTAATTTAGTCATACCGTAAATTTTGTATGGAGAACTATGTACTTCGCCAAGCGCAGCAAGAACTTCTTCTGTTTCGGGAGAGAGCGTGTGCGGCCTTTTTTGTAGTATGTCTAGTAATGATTTACGGAAAGGTTCAAGTTTTGTTTCTTCAGTTATATATTTTTCAATTGTGCCTTCATCGAATGAAAGGATTTCATTGTGAATAAAGGAAAGTGCAGTATGTACTTTCGTCCATAAAGCAGCAATTTTGGAAGAGTTCGCTTGAATAACTGGATTTGTACGATCAGCAGATTCTTTTAAATTTGCATAGGAGTATAGTTTTGTTAACTTCATTAAAAGCTCTTCTTCTAAAAGTAGGCAATGTAATAAGGTAGTGGGGCTAGTGTGTAATTGCCCTTTAAACGCATCAAGTTTTTTTATATCATTTGTTAATACACGTAATGCAGTTTCCCACTCTTTATCAGATTCGAATAAATCAGAGAGGTCCCATGTTAGTTCAGTAGGAACTTCTGCACGAATATGGCGTTTCTCAATTACATCTTTCATTTATTATATCCCCCTTATTATAAGTATCTAAAAACATGATACTAGAAAATTCAGTAAAATGAAAATATTTAACATTTTTATACATGAAAAGAAGGACAAGTATAAAAATACTTGTCCTTCGAGTTAAATTTTAAAATTAATATACTTTATCACCGTTGAAAATAGAGTTTTTCACGACTACATAATCTACAGTACGAATCGATTCTAATTTTGTTCCACCAGCGTAAGAGATAGAAGATTGAAGATCTTGTTCCATTTCGATTAAAGTGTCTTCTAAAGAACCTTTATGCTCAACGAACATTTTCTTACCTTCAACGTTTTTCTTCTCACCCTTTTGGAATTCAGAAGCTGAACCGAAGTACTCTTTATAAAGTTTGCCGTCTTTTTCGATTGTTTCCCCTGGAGACTCTTCGTGACCAGCGAATAGAGAACCGATCATAACCATAGTCGCCCCAAATCGAATAGATTTAGCTACGTCGCCGTGTGTACGAATACCACCGTCAGCGATAATTGGCTTACTTGCAGCTTTTGCACACCAGC
>Ga0209463_1002098_pt1 | contig 11306 bp, 7 predicted proteins | sample AgamicMgSfrz_FD_187169 | JGI IMG/M metagenome (GOLD analysis project Ga0209463, IMG submission 187169) | Agave microbial communities from Guanajuato, Mexico - Mg.Sf.rz (SPAdes) (version 2) | ecosystem: Host-associated > Plants > Phyllosphere > Phylloplane/Leaf | place: Guanajuato, Mexico... | reverse complement strand
ATCTCGAGATGATCAAGTCCTCTACCCAATTTAAGCACGGCACCTTCAATTCCGCCATCACTGACCAGCAGGTTCGAGCCCCTGCCGATCACCCTCCACGGCACCCCATTTTCTTTGATGACCTGCATCGTTTTTTCTATATTTTCAATGGATGACGGCACGATGAATAAATCAGCCGGTCCCCCAATTTTCATAGTTGTATGATTTGCAAGCGGTTCCTGTTCAAGAACTTTGCCGATTTTCATTTCAGTTAATTGCTTTATCACATTATCCATGATAAACCTCCTTGTTGTTCCAAAATTCCAAGTTATAATTTTCATTTCCTCTTCCATGAGGTCACTTATATTACAAGATTAATAACGCCTTTTTAGCAGAAAAATGAACAGAAGCAAGCCCCAGTACGGCCTAACCCTCTTATACTATAGTCTAAACAAAGACGTATTGCCAATATTTATTGTGGATTCCCCAACATTCATACATGGTAATATTTAAGCGGCATTTCATTTATTTCTAATTTTCGGCAAGCCCCCCCAAAAAAATCGTTTTTCCTGGAGGGGTTTTCAACGTAAAAAAGGGAAGCCCTGCGTTCAACAGGACTTCCCTTTTGCCAAACCACATTTTTTACTTATTTCAGAACCTCGAATATCGGCTAATATTCAGGAGCACCCCAATCGCCATCAACATGAGCGTCAGCGATGAACCGCCATAACTTAAGAGGGGCAAGGTGATACCCGTAACCGGCATAAGTCCCGTTACCACCCCTATATTGATCATCACTTGAATGGCGACCATTGCAATGATTCCCACCGCTACAAGGCTCCCGTATAAATCAGGGGCGCCAAGTGCGATCCGAATGCCCCGCCAAAGCATTAGCGCAAATAATAAAATGACAAGAGAGCCCCCGATGAAGCCAAGTTCCTCGGAGAGTATGGCAAAAATGAAATCAGTCTGCGGTTCGGGTAAATAGAAAAACTTTTGGCGGCTTTGCCCGAGACCCAATCCGAACAACCCCCCTGGCCCGATTGCATAAAACGATTGAATCATCTGAAATCCACTGCCCAAAGGGTCTTCCCATGGATCCAGAAAAGACGTGATCCTTTTTATCCGGTAGGGCGCTGACAAAATCAGACCGATAAAACCTGCTACCCCAATTAGCCCCAAGCCGACAAAATGACTGATTCTTGCCCCGGAAATAAAAATCATGACAATGCACGTTCCAACCATTACCGTTCCCGTTCCAAGGTCCGGCTGTAACATGATCAAACCAAATGCCAAAAACACTAAACCCAAGGATGGAAGCATCCCTTTTTTAAAGGAGGTGATCAGCTTTTGCCGTTCTGATAAAAACTTAGCTAAAAAAGCGATCATCGCCAGCTTCATGAACTCAGAGGGTTGGACCGAAAAAGCACCTACACCAATCCAGCTCCTCGAACCATTTCTCGCCATCCCTATACCTGGTACAAGCACAGCCAGTAACATAATGAAACAAATGATGATAAGGATTTTGGCCCATGTCCGCCACGTCCAGTAATCCACATTCATGATGAAAAACATGGCTATGACACCGACGCAGGCAAAAAGCAACTGCCTTTTAGCAAAATAAAACGAATCATCAAATTTATATGTTGCCCAAATGGCACTCGCGCTGTAAACCATGATTAATCCAACAGTCAAAAGACTTAAGGTGACGATAATGAGAATGAGATCAGGATTCGATTTTTTTAATGGCACGGACATCCACCTCTAGGAAGTTTTTAGCCTACGAATATAAACATCAGTGCTGATTGCTTGTCAGCACTTTAGTCAAAAAAAAAGCGATAACGGCTCATTATCGCTTTTTTTCATGGTGTCAACGTAGAAGCAGGTTCACTTCTCTCTGCGAAAGCTCTTACTTAAGTTTATGCACGGCCTCCATAAACATGTCTCCTCTTTGCTCAAAAGTTTTATATTGATCCCAGCTTGCACAAGCCGGGGAGAGAAGAATACAGTCGCCTTCATTTGATAATTCAAATGCAGCCGGCACGGCCTTTTCTACATTATCGACACGTTTTATATTCGCTATTCCTATTTCTTTGGCTACCCGTTCAATTTTTTCCGCCGTTTCACCAAAAGTTATCACGGCTTTGACATTTTTCATCGCCGGTATCAACTCATCAAATTCATTTCCGCGATCCAGACCGCCTGCTAATAAGATGACCGGTTCCGTAAAGGATGTTAACGCTTTGGATGCTGCAAGAATGTTCGTCGCTTTCGAATCATTATAGAATTTACGGTTATCGATCGTTGCCACGAATTGCAGACGGTGCTCCACACCATAAAATGTTTTCAATACAGTCTGAATGGCTTCATTAGCTACACCTTTAAGCTTAGCCGCTGAAATGGCGGCGAGCACATTTTCCAAATTATGCTTCCCGGGAAGGGCTATCTCTGAAACTTCAATGATTTTTTCCCCTCGGAAACAGGCGGCACCATCTTCCACATAGGCGCCATTCTCATGTTTCACTTCAGCTGAAAAAGGTACAAGTTGAGCCTTGGTCTCTTTCGCCATGGATAAAACAAGATCTTGATCTGCATTATAAATCATGAAATCTGATGCTATTTGATTTTTCGTGATGGCAGCTTTTGCTTCGACATATTCCTGTTTGGAACTGTGATAATCCAAATGTGCATCATACAAATTTGTCACGATTGAGATTTCAGGACGAAATTCGTCTATTCCCATTAACTGAAATGATGATAATTCTATGACGATCGAGTCATCTGGTTTTGCATGTTCAGCAACACCAGATGCCACTGTCCCGATATTACCGGCAATCAGCGGGGATTTTTCACCGGACTTCAACATTTCGTATATCAATGTTGTCGTGGTCGTTTTCCCATTTGTACCAGTGATTCCTATGAAAGGTGCTTCACTTATCTGGTAGGCCAGTTCAACTTCCGTGATAACAGGAATCCCTTTTTCCAATGCCCCTTTTACGATAGGGTTCCGATAGGGGATTCCCGGATTTTTCACGATCAGCTCGAACCCCTCATCCAGAAGCTCGATTGGATGACTGCCGCAGATGACTTTGATTCCCTGTTCAAGAAGTCCTTGAGCCTCAGGATTTTCCGATAATGGCTTCATGTCATTAACCGTCACGAAAGCACCTAATTTATGTAGAAGCGAAGCTGCCATCACTCCGCTTTTTGCCAAACCCAATACTAATATCTTTTTCTCTGAATACTTTGCAGTCTCTTTCAATTATATCCACACCTCTAAATAGATTCCGAGTACCGCACACAGCAGCCCCACTGTCCAGAAAGTGACGACGACACGCCATTCCGACCAGCCGGAAAGCTCATAATGGTGGTGAAGCGGACTCATTTTAAATATACGTTTACCAGTCGTTTTAAAAGATCCTACCTGAAGGATGACCGAGAGCGTTTCAATGACGAAGACTCCGCCAATGATTACCAGGAGGATTTCAAGCTTCGTTAACAAGGCGATGGTTGCGATCGCTCCCCCAAGGGCCAAGGAACCCGTATCCCCCATGAAAACCTTTGCCGGGTGTGCATTGAATACTAAAAATCCGAGTACTGCACCGACAACGGCCACCGAAAAAATGGCGACATCATATTGTGACTGACTCCAGGCCAAAATGGCAAAAGCACCAAAGGCAATGGCTGATGTCCCTGAGACAAGTCCATCAAGCCCATCCGTCAAATTGACGGCATTCGAAAAGCCTACCAGCCAGAATATAACGATGAACAGATAAAACCAGCCAAAATCAAAAGCAAAGTCAGTGCCTGGAATCGTCAATTCAGGATTAAAACGGTCTGTCTGCTTGAAGACGAAGTAAAAGATGACCGAAATCACAATTTGTCCAAGCAGTTTTTGCTTGGAAGTCAGTCCCAGGTTACGCTTCATGACCACTTTGATGAAATCATCAAGGAAACCTAATAAACCAAAACCTAAAGTAACGAATAATAATAAATACGTTTCGGTTGAAGGTGCCGAAAATTTCAAAGTCATGACTAGTGTAGCGATGGTAACAGATAATAATATGACCAAACCGCCCATGGTGGGTGTTCCCGTTTTTTTCAAATGCGATTGCGGGCCTTCTTCCCTAATACTTTGCCCGAATTTCAATCTTCTTAAAAACGGGATGAAAATCGGCGAAAGAAGAACGGTTACTAAAAACGCCACCAAAATCGTATAAAAAATCACTTGTTCCAACATTCCTTATTCCCTCATTCCTAACACAATTCAAATATTAAATTCTGCTTGATGTCTTTTCCTATTTTGTTGCAGGGCAATTTCAGCGTTGGTTCAAACTGAACCCAAACGACTTTGAATCGCCTTTTCCGCTTCCTCACGGTCATCGAAGTGAAGCACTTCGTCACCGACCAATTGATAGGTTTCATGACCTTTTCCAGCAATTAATATAACGTCGCCCTCTTCCGCCTTGGAAACTGCGTAAGCTATCGCCTGCCTGCGGTCTTCAATAACCGTATATTCTTTGCCTGCTACACCTGCTTCCATATCCCGGAGGATCTGGGCAGCATCTTCACTGCGTGGATTATCCGAAGTGAAGATCGGGTCAGTCGCCAAGCTGCATGCAATTTGCGCCATGATTGGACGCTTTGTCTTGTCTCGGTCCCCGCCGCAGCCCACTATCACGTAAATTTTCTTTCTAGCAAACTCACCAACAGTCTTCAGAACATTTTCCAAACTGTCCGGAGTATGGGCATAGTCAACAATGACCGGGAAGTCCTGATTCGCTGAAATGAGCTCAAAACGGCCTGCAACACCTTTTATATCCTCGATGGATCTAATTGTCTCATCCAGATCGTTACCAGCGCACAAAGCAGCAGAGATGGCAGAGAGTACATTATAAACACTGAATTTACCAATTAGCTTCAGCTGAATGTATCGCTCTTCTTTACCTGCTGTCAAGGTGAACGATGTGCCATTTGCATCAATTTTTATATCCTTGGCCCTGATATCCGCTTCATTGTCTATGCCGTATGTAACGACTGTAGCGGCAGTCGCCTTAATGAAATCGGCAGTTGCCTCATCATCAGCATTAAGCACAGCATATTTAGGGCGATTTTCTATGTAAGCATTGCCAAGCTGTGAGAAAAATAAGGATTTTGCCTGCCTGTATCTGTCCATGGTTTTATGAAAATCCAAATGATCCTGTGTGAGATTCGTAAAGACGGCAATATCATAATCACAGCCATGGACACGCCCAAGCTCAAGTGCATGCGATGAAACCTCCATAATGGCCGTGGAGACGGATGCTTCGGCCATTTCATGAAAAGCCTTCTGCAGTGTAACGCTATCTGGTGTCGTATTCTTGGTTTCATATACCGTATCGGCGATTTTTGTATACATCGTGCCAATCAAGCCTGTTTTTTCATGTCGATCCTCGAAAATCTTTTCCAATAAGTGACTGGTCGTCGTCTTTCCATTCGTTCCTGTAATTCCGATCAAGCGCATCTTTTGAGTCGGATGGCCATAAAATGCATCGGCAAGAACCGCCATCGCCCTGCTCGAATCCCTGACTACGATCACGGGAACATCGAGGTCAAGCGGCCTTTCGGCAATGACTGCTGCAGCTCCATGCTCTACAGCAAGTCGGGCAAAATCATGACCATCGACTGTATAACCTTTTATACAAACAAATAAACTTCCGTCTATGACTTTACGGTTATCATTTTCAATGGAGGTGATTTCAGGATTTTCTCCTTCATACGTAAATAAGGAGTGTAAATAAGATAGTAATTTGTGAAGCTTCATTTTTCCATCCCTCTCAACTTAATTTGAGGATTCATTATATGTGATTAGCCTTGGCTTGTCGAGAAACCAATTTCAATTATACGGGGTTATCCCGACTCCGTAAACAAAGCGGCTGATGAATCTTCAGCCGCTTTAACTATTCATATATTATATTATACTTATTCTGTATTTTCGCCAAGATAAATTCTTATTGTAGAGCCTTGTTTTACTTTAACACCTGGATCTGGGGCTTGATTTATGACTTTATCCCCATTTCCGGCAATATCAAGCTTAAGGTCGATGAGCTGGGTTTGCAACTCTTTTTTGCTGAGACCCACGACGTCTGGTACCTCGACCATGACGGGATCCGTCCAGACCGTCTCCTTCTCAATCTGGTTTTTCCTTGGCTTGACGCCCATGGCCCTAAGTGAATCCTCCATGATATTCCCAACGATCGGTGCAGCAACGACCCCGCCGAATTGTACCGTTCCTTTCGGATTATCCACAGCTATATAAACGACGATTTGCGGATCATCCGCTGGAGCGACACCAATGAATGAGAGAATATAATTATTTTCAAGGTATCTGCCATTTTCAGCTTTTTGGGCTGTACCCGTTTTCCCGCCGACGCGGTACGACTCCACGAATGCTCCTTTACCGCTTCCTTGGGCGACAACGGATTCAAGCGCTTCCCGGACTTTCTTCGAGGTTGCTTCTGAAATCACCTTTTTCTTCGCCTGAGGGGTCTTTCGCATCAGCACTTCCCCATTTTTTGGATTCACGAGTTCCTTCGCGATATATGGTGTATACAAAGTCCCTCCATTCACGGCCGCCGATACCGCTGTCACCTGCTGAATGGGCGTTACGGCTACACCTTGTCCAAACGCAGTCGTTGCTTGCTCAACCGGACCCACTTGATCCATGTTGAACATGATTCCTTTTCCTTCTCCGGTTAAATCAATTCCCGTCTTTTGACCAAAACCGAAATCATTTATATATTTAAACAGCTTGTCTTTACCAAGCCGGTTCCCTAATTCCACAAAACCCGGGTTACATGAGTTCTCGACCACTTCAAGAAAAGTTTGATCCCCATGTCCTCCGCTTTTCCAGCAATGCAGCGTTGATCCTGACACTTCCACATGTCCGGAATCATAAAAATGTTCCTTTTGTAAGTCGACCTTCCCTTCCTCAAGCGCCGCAGCAAGCGTGATGATCTTAAAAGTCGATCCTGGTTCATATATACTCCAAACTGGTAAATTACGATTATACACTTCCGAGGGGACATTTTGAAAATTGGCAGGGTCGAAGGTTGGCCTGCTGGACATTGCCAATATTTCCCCAGTGTTCGGGTCCATTGCAATGGCAATTATACCATCTGGATCATATGTCGCCTCCGCATTATCGAGCTCCCTCTCCACAATTGTCTGGATTTTGCTATCGATGGTCAGCTTCAAATTATCACCATCAACAGGGGGCTTATAGTCATCGGCCATATTCTCAAGCCTTTTCCCTTTCGCATCGGAGTAAAATTTAACGAATCCTTTTTCCCCGCTTAGTTCCTTATCATAAGACAATTCAATACCCATCAACCCTTGATTGTCAGAGCCTGTAAAGCCAAGAACATGTGAAAGGTATTCACCAAATGGGTAATGGCGCTTTGAATCTTCAGCGATGTATACACCCTTTATCCCTAATGCTTTAATTTCCTTCGCCTTTTCGTGAGATATCTTTCTGCCTTCCGGAATTCTGACGCTCATCGCCTGTTTCGTTAACCATTGATAAGCCTTTTCCTTTGTCATATCCAATATTGAAGCAAGCTGTTCCGCCGTCTCCCCAGGATTCTCAATCTGTCTAGGGATGACATAGACTGTTGGCGCAGATATATTCGTTGCCAGCTCGACACCATTCCGATCCAGGATTTCTCCTCGTTTGGCTTCAAAAGGAATATTCCTGCTCCAGGAATCTTTAGCCAGCCCCGTCAACTTATCCCCTAGATAAAACTGTACAATTCCCAATCGGATATCAATGATAAAAAAAACAACGATACCGATCGCCAATGCGATTGCCAGCCGTTTTCGGACAGTAACATTCGAAACACGCAAAAACAGGCACCTCCATTTCATACATGCTTCAATATATGCTTGTCTACTCGATGCTAGACTAGAAACTTTGAAAGAAATAAAGAGGGAATCCAAATGGATTCCCTCTTTATCTTCACTCTGTTTTCTCTTTTGTCGGTATATCTTCACCAGCCCCATCAGGCTGGGATAATTCAATATTGAAGGTTTCCCCTTCATTTACCTTTTTCCCGGCCTCAAGACTCTGTTTACTCACGTATCCAGTACCTTCGGTTTTCAGATCCAGTTTTGCAACCTTAGCCAATTTCATGACATCGCGCAAGGACCATCCCTTCATGTCAGGAACTTTCATTTCGCCTTCCGTCCTGAGGATTATCTTTTCACCCTGTAAGAGTACACTCCCCGCTTTCGGGGATTGGTCGAGCACTTTACGTCCACTTCCGATCGTACTTACATCATAACCAAGTTCCTTCAGTTCTGTAACAGCTGAACTCTCGGTTTGATTCGTATAGTCTTTGATTTTATTTGCTTTTTGTTTTTTAACTTCAGAAGGTTTTATGTTTAGATATTGCAGGCTATTTTGCATGACAGGATTAAATATCTCTGACAATGGATCAGCCCCAACATAAGATACACCTAACTTGGGCTGCTTGACCGCCACATACATGACCAACTGCGGATCATCTTTTGGAGCCATTCCTAAAAAGGAGAACACATAGTTATTTTTCCCTTCTAAATATCTACCTGTCGGACCCGCAATTTGTGCAGTACCGGTTTTCCCCGCTACTTGATATCCATCAATGGCATATTTTTTCCCTGTTCCTTTTTTCGCGGAAATTACCGTTTCCAAATAATCACGTACTTGTTTTGCAGTTTCTGCCGAAATCGGTTGCCCTGTCACTTTCGGCTTAGTCGTTTTCAAAATTTTTCCGGTATCCTGATCGGAAATGCTTTTTATCACGTACGGCCGCATCATTTTTCCGTCATTGGCTATTGCGGATGCAGCTTGGATTTGTTGAATCGGTGTAACGGTCGAACCCTGTCCAAAGGAGGTAGTCACTTTTTCAAGCTTATACTTGTATTGAATTTTACCGGTTATCTCGTTTGGCAGGTCAATTCCCGTTTTTTTATCAAATCCGAACTTAGTCAAATACTCACGGAACGTATCGGCTCCTATTTTATCCATTGCAAGTGTGGCAAAAGCGACGTTCGAGGAACGTTGAACCCCTTCCAGAAAGGTCATGCTCTTTCCTCTTTCGATTCCGCTATGATCCCCGATTTTACCCGATCCGGCTTTGTAGGTTCCTGCAACAAAGCTTTCATTCGGATTAAAGACCCCTTCCTCAACAGCCGCGGCAAGGGTGAATGTTTTCATGGTTGAACCCGGTTCGAAGGTTTCTTCAATTGCCAGGTTACGCCATGTATCCGTTAGCCCGACTTTCGTTGTCGGATGGAAGGTGGGCCTTTGCCCCATCGCCACAATCTCCCCCGTTTTGGGATTGGAGACAATCGCTATGATTTGTTCGGGATCATATTTTTCCTGCACTTTGCTCATCGAGTCTTCCAAGAATGTTTGTATTTTCTTGTCGATCGTAAGCATGACATCATTGCCATTATCAGGAGCAACGACCTTTTCCTTCTTATCCGGTAAGAGGAAACCCCATGAGTCACTGTCATATGTCAGCTTCCCATCCGTTTCCTGCAATTCTTTATTGAGGTACCTTTCGATGCCGAACTTACCAGCCATTTCTCCCGTTTCTTCATCCTTTTCTACATAGCCAATCAGATGGGAGGCGAAAATCCCATTCGGATAAAAACGTTTATTCGTCCTTCCGAATGTAATTCCCGGCAGTTCCAATTTTTCTATTTTCTGCTTGACGACCTGAGTCAAATCCTTGCCGGCACTGCCAAATTCCACTTGGTATGCCCCTTTTTTCGTAAGTCTTTCATAGATGTCCTGTTCATCCATGTCGATATATTTAGCAAGCTCATTCGCCGTCTTCTCCGGATCCTTGACATGCTCCGGCTCCTTTTCACTAAGTACTGCCCTTAAGATATAGGAGGAAGTATCTTCGGCGATGACTTCACCTTTTGTATCGAGTATACTTCCCCTTTTTGCTTCTATGACCTGTTTTTTTTCATATTTCTTGTCGATTTTCGAAGCCAGTACCTCCCCGCCAGCTGTACCCGTCACCTGAATATACAAAAAGCGGCAGACTAAAACAAAAAAGAGCAGGCCGAATAAGAAGAATAATCCGGCTGCCCCATGCTTCATATTTTTTTGTTTCTGCATTATCACTGCACACCCTTCACATTATTCTCATTTAACTTGAACCCTAGCGCTGCAGCTTTTTTCCAAATTCTCTCGTATGTACTAAGTTCAGCAACCTGCACTTTCAAATCATCATTCACTTTACCCTGTTCTTCAATCGACGTTTCCACTAGCTGGATCTCTTTATTCGTTTCATAGATGGCCGCTTGATTAGAGACTATTTTCACTCCCATGAAGGTAACCATGATAGCAAGGGCACATAGTAAGAAAACTTCACCAATGGATATCTTCGCTTTACGGATGACCACTGTTTGCTGTGCCTGTTGCTGCTGTTGGTCTTCATATTGCTGTTCTTGTACTTTTTTGGCTATGGAACTCATTCATGTTCCCCCTCACTGATTTTTTTCTGTAATCATTGCTTTTCGGCGATTCTTAGCTTAGCCGACCGGGAACGATTATTCCCTTCCAATTCTTCTTCTGAAGGTAAAATCGGTTTTCTCGTAATTATTTTCATAGTTGGCTTGAATTCATCCGGGATAACTGGAAGTCCAGGTGGAAGATCCGGCATGCTACTGGCCTTTTTAAATACCGTTTTACAAATTCTATCTTCGAGCGAATGGAATGTAATGACAGATATTCTTCCCTCTTTATCCAAAAGCGAAATGGCCTGCTCCAGGGAATCTTCAAAGACACCAAGTTCGTCATTCACAGCGATCCTTATTGCTTGGAACACTCGTTTCGCAGGGTGTCCGCCTTTACGTCTTGCCGGGGCCGGTATCCCATCCTTAATTAATTCCACAAGTTCGAACGTCGTTTCAATCGGTTTTATTTCACGTGCCGCTTCAATTTTCCTGGCAATTTGTTTCGAAAACTTTTCTTCTCCATATTGGAAGAAAATTCTCAGTAAATCATGGAATGACCAAGTATTCACGACATCATAGGCAGAAATGGCTGCACTTTGGTCCATCCTCATATCCAATGGTGCATCATGGTTATAGCTGAAACCACGCTCCGGTGTATCCAATTGCGGGGATGACACACCTAAATCATAAAGGATCCCGTCCACTTTCTCGATTCCCCGGGCATTCAACTCTTCTTTTAAGTATTTAAAATTATTAGGAACAAGAACAATACGCTCGCCATAGCTTTCCAATTTTTCCTTAGCATTCCGAATCGCGGTTTCGTCCTGATCAAA
>Ga0209463_1002096_pt1 | contig 11314 bp, 11 predicted proteins | sample AgamicMgSfrz_FD_187169 | JGI IMG/M metagenome (GOLD analysis project Ga0209463, IMG submission 187169) | Agave microbial communities from Guanajuato, Mexico - Mg.Sf.rz (SPAdes) (version 2) | ecosystem: Host-associated > Plants > Phyllosphere > Phylloplane/Leaf | place: Guanajuato, Mexico... | reverse complement strand
AAGCGTCTACAGCTTTTTTCGAATCTTGTTTTGTTAGTTCTGATTTTGTTGCAACTGCATCGATTAATTCAGCTTTTTTCATATTTAAATACCTCATTTCTTACTGGATATAGTATGTATAGGTAAAGAATATATCATATTTGCTACATATTGGTCAAACATATGTTCTTTATCTAAAGTAATTTGAAAGATACATTATAAAAAACGTGTTTGAGACTAGCTCTGTAGTGAAATGAAACATGTTTATGTTGGAATTTATTCATCCATTGCAAAATTCAGCCCTAAATTGTTTTAAAAATATGTATGTATATATTAAATTTGGCTTAAACTGATAAAATATTTTCCAATCCCTGAGTTTTAAAAAAGCCTTTGATCCTGTTGAGCAAAGGCTACTTTTTTGACAAGTTTCTTCTACTTTTTATAAATACAGTTATATGCGTAATTATTACTAGATGTGACAACAAACATTGGTTGTCCACTTTGATTTCTATGAAAGACTTTCACACCACAACCTGGGCAAGCAAAAAATCCTCTGGATTGCATGTAGCTGAATTTTGTAATTTCTTCGGGTTTAAAAACACCCATTTTCGTTCCACAATGAATATATACAGCTTCTTTTACATTTGACATTGGATCACTCCTCAATATACGTTGAGTAGCTTTCTATTTTTAGTATATAAGAGGTGAGTGGATAATTTAACCTTTCAAAACTAATTTAATATGAAATTCAGAAGATTATTTCAATCTGAAGTTAAAGAGTAAAAGATAAATCATTGATTTTTTTAAAATAGTCATGACATGAACCATTTTTCTAACATAAACAGACCGCCATTTAGGACGATCTGAGAGGATTGGTGAAAATTTATTCATTCTTTCTGTATTTATGGCTATAAGGGTTAAAAGGGGTAAAATAGGAAACTGAATAATCTAAATTAATTATTTCACTATATTCAAATACTTTACCGTTTTGAAGAATTCCTCTATTATTGATTTTCATCGCAGCCTCCCCTTTTTTACAATAAAGAAGAGCAGCCTCTTCTTTATTAACATTTACAGCAGTATATGTTGTGATGAAGTGAGATATTTGATAATCACATTCTTGTACATAATCATGTACGGACTTTTTTATTTTATCTTCATTTAGTTCCGGAAAATAAGAATATGGTAATTTTGTAGTTTCAATTTGCACTTTTTGATAATCGACAATCCGAACTCGTTTATATTCCCAAAATTTTGTATTATGTCCGTTTATATCAAAAATCTTTTCTAAGTTCTTATCGGGTTTGATTTTTTTTAAATAAATGATTTTAGATTGAATATCTTTGAATTTTTTTTCGGTTAATGAATTATAAATTAACGGACTTTTATATCTGGTTTCATTTACGAAAATTCCTGACCCTTGAATAACTTTGATACATCCAATATTAACAAGTTTTTTTAATGCTTCTCGAATGGTATATCGCGATACCTCATATTGTTCCGCTAGATCCCTTTCGGTAGGCATTTTTACACCAGCCTTGAATTTATTCTGATAAATCTTACTTAGAATGTCGTCTGCAATGAAATCGCGTTTATTCATGATTATTTACCTCGAGAAAAAAATTCTTTAATTTATTTTTTCATATTCTTTGCTTGAAAGGAAGTTTTTATAATTAAAATGCCTCTAGAGCGTAAATGCTCTAGAGGAACTTAATAAAAAATTAGCTCTATACTTATGGTGTATGAATAGTTCCATTAGGAATCCGTGCTTGAGTCCATTCATGTTTGCGATAAATGACTGGATATTCTTTGGACATATCTTCATTAAATTCTACGCCAATACCTACTCTTTCAATAGGATAAATATATCCATCCACTACTTCAACAGAGTTAGGAAACATTTTTTTCGTAGTTTCATCTGGCTCTTGAATCTCTTGTATTGCTGCATTATGAAGATGAATATTTAAGTGCGCATTGACAGCGACTCCAATCGGGGTCATATCAGAGGGACCATGCCAGGCAATTCGAATACCAAAATTTTCACATAATGCAGCGAGCTTAAGTGCAGGTGTAATTCCACCGATTTGTGACACATGGCAACGAATAAAATCAATTTGCCGATTTACAATGAGATTTCTCCACTCCATCGGATTATTAAATAATTCTCCTGTTGCTATAGGTGTTGTACAATGTACTCGTAATTGAGATAACCACTCATTTTGATCAGGAGGTAAAATATCTTCTAAAAAGAAAAGCTTAAATGGTTCAAGCTCTTTTGCCAATTGGAGTGCTTGGTTCGGAAATAGTCTTTCATGAACATCATGAAGAAAATGAATTTCATAACCATATTTTTCACGTAAAGCTTTAAACATGGTCACCACATCTTTCATATAGATGTCTGGATCATAGTATTCTCCTTCATTTAAATCCCTTGTTAAGTGCATACTGTGGTTTTTGCCGCCATACAAACCTAATTGACAACGAATATGACGATATCCTTTTTCTATTAGTAAATCTACATTAGAAAAAAGTTCCTCTATTGTTAATCCATCGGCATGCATATAGGCGGCAATAGCGTCTTTGGATTTACCTCCAAATAATTGATAAAGTGGCATATCTGCTAATTTAGCTTTAATATCCCATAGTGCCATATCCACTCCAGCAATAGCGTTATTAATAACAGGACCATTTCTCCAATAAGAGTTGACCATCATCATATGCCATATGTCTTCAATATTGTTCGCATCACGGTTTATTAGAAGGGGTTTTAAATATTCATCAATAATAGTTTGTACAGCTAAAGGGCGTTGCTGAAAAGTTGCACACCCATATCCATAAATACCTTTATTTGTTTCTATTTTAACAACAATAAGATTATGTCTATATGGATTAGTCACAAATGATTTTATATTTGTTATAAGTGTAGGTTCCAACTCTAATTCTTCCTCTCGTTTTAAATTGCATTTGTCAACTCGAAGCAATTTATACCTAAATTAAAACATAGTGAAAACTTTAGTGTCAATTTGGTATGGGAAGTAGCTTTGTTTGAGTAATTTACCATACCAATTTTAAATGATTATTGGAAGTAAACCTTGATATATTAGGATTAACCTCGACTTTTTGGTTTTTGTTAACCGCTTTCAAGGATCTTTATATCGTGCTACTATTGACGTGTCAATTCGAATTGCAATTTAGAAGGTATTGTTTTGAAAATCACCATTTTTTCTCTTAAGGAGATGGAGCAAATATGAAAGAAAAAGATACGATAAAAAAAATTATCGAATATGTTGGTGGAAAAGAGAATATAAAGAAAGCTTGGCATTGTATGACTAGGCTTCGTTTTGATTTATATAACGATTTCTTAATACAACATGATAAGGTTAAACAATTGGATGGGGTTATAGGAGAACAGCTGCAAAGCGATCAATATCAAATCATAATTGGGACAAATGCACAGAGATATCATGCAGTTTTAATAGAAGAACTAGCGATTGACGAAGTACAAGAAAAAGAACATGAAAATAATAAGAAAAAAGGTCTCTTCTCTCGATTACTGGATGTTGTTTCAGGGGTATTCGGTCCGATTGTCCCCGCTATCGCAGGTGCTGGGATGGTTAAAGGTGTTATTGCAGGTTTAATTGCATTAAAGGTATTATCAGCAGATACTGAAACAGTAAAAATCTTGGACTTAATTGCGAGTAGTGTCTTTTATTTCTTACCATTTTTCATCGCGGTTTCAGCTGCTAAAATATTTAAAACAAATCAATATCTTGCCATTTCTATAGCAGCTGGCTTTATGTATCCAACTTTGAATGACGCTGCTAAATTAGGTGAGGTAAGTCAATTTCATTTTATAGGTCTACCAGTACCGGTTATTAACTACTCTGGAATGGTTATACCTGTAATTTTATCTGTTTGGGCACTAAGTTATATTTACAAGGTTGTTGATAAGTATATGCCTAACGTTTTAAGAAGTGTATTCACTCCTACATTAACTTTGCTTATTGGTGTACCTTTTGCGTTAATCGTATCTGGACCATTAGGAGGTTATGTCGGTAAGGGATTAGCATTTTTTGTTCAGTCATTATTCGATATCTCTCCTATCTTAGCAGGAGTTGTAATGGGTGGACTTAGACCAATTGAAATTGTATTTGGTGTGCATCACGCTATGACTCCGATTGCACTGCAAAACTTTGCAGAGAAAGGTTATGACATGATAATGCCAATGATGTTTATGACAAACATGGCTATTTGCGGTGCAACACTTGCGATGTTCTTTAAAGCCAATAACAAAGCAGAGAAGTCTATTATTCTTTCTGCAGCTATTTCTGCTCTTTTAGGTATTACAGAGCCCGCTTTATTTGGGGTACTAATTAAGAACCGAAAAGCGTTTATCGGCTGTACCATTGGTAGTGCTGTAGCCTCAACATTCTTTGCTATGATGGGTGTTAGAATTTATGGCTATATCCTTTCAAGTATCGTAAGTTTAGTTGCTTATGTTGGACCTTATTTTCTGGATGCTTTAATTGGAATCTCTTTGGCAATTGGCACTTCATTTCTAATTACTCATTTTTCAGTAAAGAAATATTATGATAGTAATTCATTAAACAATACTACTTTTAAAAAAATTGGATAGTTAAATTATAAGGGGTGCGTTCATCTACCCTTACGCTATTTCATAAAAATTAATTTTTTTAAAGTAATTTTCTTTGTTTTATACACATTAGATTATCCTGAATGACTACATGAAAGTAAATGCTTGGCTTCCTTTTGGTAGTTGAACATTTGCTTTGGAATAGCTCCGGAGAAATAATCAATTATAGGGAGAGGACATATGAGAAAAATAGCAATATTAAATAAATTAATTAATAGTGGCGTAATTGCAGTTATAAGAGCAGATTCAAAAAATGAAGCTTTGAGTGTATCAAAAGCAATCGTTAAAGGCGGTATAACAGGATTAGAATTAACTTTTACAATACCAAATGCAGAAGAGTTAATTCGTGAGTTAAAAGAAAAGTATGCAAATAATAAGGAAATAGTAGTAGGAGCTGGCACAGTTTTAGATGCTACTACAGCGAGAATTGCAATTATGGCAGGGGCAGAATATATTGTAAGTCCTTTCTTTGATCAAAAAATAGCAGAGTATTGTAATTTATACCAGATTCCATATTTTCCAGGTTGTATGAGTATAACGGAAATTTCCAATGCCTTAAAAGCAGGTGTTGATATTATAAAACTATTTCCTGGGAGTGCATTTGGTCCTAGCTTTGTAAGTGCAATAAAAGCACCATTACCGCAAGTTAATATCATGCCCACTGGTGGTGTCAGTTTGGAAAACATGGACCAATGGTTTGCAAATGGATGTGTTGCTGTTGGAGTAGGGGGTAATTTATTGGCACCTGCGAAAACAGGTGACTTTGATAAGATAACAAATTTGGCAAAGCAATATATACAGCAATTTGAGGCTATCAGAGGAGACAAATAATATGAGTAGAGTTTTGACTTTAGGAGAGATTATGCTCAGATTATCCACTAGTACCGATACCAGATTAAGTGAATCTAAACAATTTCAAGTTCATTATGGTGGCGGTGAGGCTAATGTAGCGATTAGTTTGGCCACTTATAACCATTTTGTGTCTTTCACGAGTAAAGTTCCGAATAATTTGTTGGGACTAGCTGTGAAAAGACATTTGCAGCAATATGGAGTTTCAACCCAATTATTACGTTTTGGCGGAACTAGACTAGGGACTTATTATTTAGAAGATGGAGTTGGAGAACGTGCTTCTTCAGTAATATATGATCGTGCTCATTCTAGTTTCTCTGAAATAGATTCGTTTGAATGGTCAATGGATGAGCTTTTTGAGAATGTAGAATTATTTCATGTTTCAGGCATTACACCAGCGCTATCAAATAACTGGGCAACGCTAACCCAACAATTAATGAAGGAAGCAAAAAAACGTAATGTGAAGGTAAGTTTTGATATTAATTATCGTGCTAAATTGTGGAGTCACTCCAAAGCAAAAGATGTACTATCAACGTTACTTCCTTTCGTGGACTATTGCTCTGCTGGAAAATTAGACGCTATTCACCTTTTAGGCATTGAAAACCAAAGTATTGGAGAAGACAATCTTACTTATTATTACCAACAAATGAGTGAGCGTTATCCTAACATTCAGGTGTTTTATTCAACTTTAAGAGAAATTAAATCAACTAGTGATCATACATTGATAGGAACAATCTGGAATAAAGGTGCTCTTTATAATTCGAAAAAACATTTTATTTCGCCAGTTATTGATCGCGTAGGCGGTGGAGATGCCTTTTCTGCTGGTGTTTTACATGGATTATTAACAAAACAGAGTTTTGATTATACCGTATCATTCGCAACAGCTGCTTCCGCATTAAAACATACAATTTATGGGGACTGTAACCAATTTTCCATAGAAGAGATCGAAGAATTTATGAACCGTAAGGACCAAAGAATTATAAGATAAATTTGGAATAACAATACTAGGATAGAAAAAGAGTCCTTTACAAAAATGCTAGGCTGCTGGACAAAAGGATAAAAAATTATAGAGTTCCTGAAGTATTACAAAATCAATAAGATTTCACACTGCGGTCTTATGTATACAGAAGATTTAACGAAACATTAAAATATAGTTAAAATCAAGTTAAACGTAAATTAATTCATAAAAAGGATTAATTTACGTTTTTATTTTAATAACATTAAAAATTTTAACAATTCAAAGAAGGCTCTTAACTCTATTCCTTTATATAATAAGTAATCATTTAATTTTGAAATGGTTCTTTAAACTCTGTATTGTTAATACTGCCTCATTTTTTACTACTTCGTGTTTGTCTTCTAATGCCAATTCAGTTATTTGTAAAGCTTCTTCTTTACTTAACCATGTTACTTTTGCTAATTCCTTAATCAATCTTTTGCGTACACTGAAAGAAGGACTCTCTATAAGGCTAAGGATGCTCTCTTTGTTACTGAATAAGCGATTTTTATCCATTTAAAAAACTGCATTTAACAAATGACCAGGCTTAATTTCTTCTCTTATATCGTTAGTAAACTCAGTGGACAGTCCTTGATTTAAAGTTAAACATTTAGCTAGGCCTTTTATAGCCTTTTGGCGAACATCATCTCTCACGTGCATAGCAAAATGAAGCCATCTATCAATGGTTAAAAAATCATTCAAAAATAACAATTCAAGAAGTTCCGGAATCGAGGTGGGCGGTACTACGTGACACTTCGGACAATTTCTCTTTGTTTTACAGCATGCTTATTACCAAGATGAAATGTTAGTAAGGAAATTCCACCTGTCATGACTACAGTTAACAAAGTCCATACCTCTTGTGCCATTTTTATCATTCTTTTACTATTTTTACAAGTAATAATATTTTATCATCTAACGATCACCTACTGCAGTAGGGTTTCTCTTTTATTTTTTGATTAGACAAGCAAGCTTATCAAAATAGCTACATAGTATCTAAAGAATTTCGACTCCATTACCTAATTGGTATCTATTTCAGTAGCGTAATACATTAACATTTGCGTAATTGAAGCTACTCTAAAAAGGTGGCTTTTTTAGATAGAAATATAGGTTTTTAAATCCAAATAACAGGTTAATATTGACTTATAAAGCAATTGAAGGGTGTAGAAATGGAGGGGGAGTAAGTTGCTTAACAAAGAATATCCATACTATTTTATAAAGTTAGGTAGGTTATATTATGTAAATGAATCATATAGAAATGTAAAAAGGAAAGAAATATCTAGTTATGAATTTACGAATAATGAATTGGTCACATTTCCCTTTGACACACAGTCCATTGCAAAACAGACCGCAGATGAATGTGGTGGTTATATTGTAGTTAGAAACGCTACATTTGATGATTATATTAGTCAAGAAGAACGTTGGAGTAAGTATATAGATTATAAAGAGAAAGATATATGTAAACTCTATAACTTAAGTAAATAGTAAAATACTTTTGCTATAATAGCTTCTACATTTATACAACTTGTAGAAAAATCTCCTATTTGTCGTCAGTAAGAGTAAAGGTTAAAACCATAATTTTTATAAGTTAGTTATACCATTTACTTTCTTGTATAAAATACATTAACTTTGTATGAATAAAAAATATACATTATTAAATATATATTGACATTTAATAAATATAGATTTTATTTTTAGTTACCATTAATATAACAATTTCTTAAAAGAGAATTAGAAGATAGAGTGGTATATAACAAGAAATAAAAGCGTCTATTTGTAGTCAATAAGTGTAATTAATAAAACATTGATTTTCATAAGCTAATTTTTATCTTTTCTCTAATAAATAAAATTAATTGTTACTCACTACCATTTCTCTATAATCAATTAGTTATTAATGATGTAGTTATATTTGAAAATATATGAAAAATACCTAAAAGGAATATAGGAATGTAATCATGCATATTACATATTACTCTATGTCACACTTCATCTATCAACCTTGCATAAAAAAAGTGCAAAAGGGAATACTGTTTGCAAAAGAGAAAAAATAAAGGGGTTGACGTTTTATGGAAAATAATGCACTTAATGAAATGGACCGAGTTGATCCGAATTTACGTGATGAAATGTTGGCTGAACTGTTTCTGGATCAAATGATGAATGATTTCAAAAGAAATAAGATCCTCGAGGAGATTGATCATTCCTTAAAGAATCAAGACAAAGAAGCTTTTTTACGTTTAACAGAAAAACTTAAATCCGTGTCTTAATAAAATAAGCATTATATAATAGAAGAAACTCGTCAAATAGAAGCCTTTGCTTTAATAAGCAAAGGCTTTAGTATTATACTTGAGTTTGAATATAATGTATGTAAATGATGAAGCGTACATTACAACATTATATTTAATTTTGGTTATTTATCTGTTCGTTCTGTATGCCACCATAATGAATCTTTTGGATTTTCAACAGCCTCTTTATACTCAGCCTTAGAAGCAACTGTTGGGTAAGAACCTTTTAAAGATTTACCTGCAGTATCCTTAAATAGCGTTAACACAACGATTAAACCAATTAAACTAACTGCTAATAAATAGAAGCCAGGCGCCAATTTATTTCCTGTCACATGGACTAACCAAGAAGCAACTAAAGGCGTTGTGCCACCAAAAATAGAGACAGATATGTTGAATGTCCATGATAATGTACGGTATCTAATGTCAGTATGAAACAACGTAGGTAAAGATCCTGGCATAGTACCCTCGTATACAGATAAAACAATACCTAACATTAGGAGCCCTATAAATAAGAAAGGCATACTTCCCATATTAAGAAACTGGAAAGAAATAATTGAAAGTACAATTCCTAATACTAATCCAATTGATATAACTTTTTTATTTCCTAACTTATCTCCTAGCTTACCAAAAGTGATAGCGAAAGGTACCATAATAATCAATACAATTGCTGTAATAGGTGTACTTATAGTATCACTTATACCGATAATTTTATCTAAATAAGAAGGCATATAACCTAACAGTAAGTAATTAGTTATATTGAAAAATGCCACAAATACGATACATAAAACGATATCCTTCTTACATGTTTTAATGATTTCTACTAAACCTGGTTGTTGTTCTTGGCTTTCAGAAAGGTCATTTTCAAAAATTGGTGATTCATCTAAATGACTTCTCAAATATAAACCGAATAATCCTATTGGAATGCTCAAAAAGAAAGGAATTCTCCATCCCCAACTATACATTTGAGCCTCAGATAATGTCCAGAAAAGCACTGTAGCTAAAATAGAAGCTAGTATGTAACCTGACAACGTACCAATTTCTAAACCACTACCTGCTCTTATACGTTTATTATCTGGAGAAGATTCTGCGATATATACCATTGCACCAGCATACTCTCCACCTACAGAAAAACCTTGTAGAATACGAGCTAAAAGTAATAATATAGGAGCCCAGATACCAATCTGGTCATATGTAGGAAGTACACCTATTATTAAAGTAGATAAAGCCATCATTAAAATCGTAGTCGTTAATACGATTTTACGACCAAATTTATCACCAATTTTACCAAAAATAATTCCTCCTACTGGTCTGAGTAAAAAGGCAATCGCAAACGTAGCAAAAGTGAATATTAACTTTAATTCATCATTTTGAACTGGACTGAAAAAATTTTGGCTAATAATAACTGCCAAATAAGAATATAAAGCAAAATCAAACCATTCCATCGCATTCCCTACGCCTGTAGCAAACACACTCTTCTTAACCTGTTGTATATCTACAACGTTAATTTTCTCTTTGTTAAATTTCATTACATCAACTCCAACTATGTTATTCGATACCCAGGTGTATTCTTTGGAAAATACCGACCCGAACTTCCCTGTTATTAATAGTAACATACTTTTTTGTGACATTCAGAGAGGATGCTTTAACAGAACTAGGGTTAGTATACAACTTAGCTTTAACATTCCCGGAGCATTTGCAAGATATCAGGCTAAAATGAATGCCTGTAAATTTAAAACAAGTGGCTAATTAAAACGACTTATCGTTTCCAATGGTGGATGATGAGAAGTTGAATGTCATAAAAGGATTTGATATGTTTTGTAATGGGAAGGCTGCTTCTCATAGAGACCATTAAGAATCTTCTTATTTTCTTGTTGGTGAACGAAAAACTACTTTATTAAAAGCAACAAACGAATCCATTTAGTCCCCTACATCAACAGAAATTAAGAAATTTGTGCAATATAATATGTAAGAAAAAACTTAAAATCTCACTTAAAAAAAGCAACAAAATCAAATAAGATTTGGCTTCTTTTTTTGTATTTAGTTTTGAGAAAGAGATATTGTGGTAATTATAAATGAATATATTATGTTTACTGTTACACTTAGCCTTTCACTTTCAGATGGAATGAAAGATAAAAAGTGTTATTTGATAAGATTTATTGAAATGAACGGAGAGTATTTAAATGCAAGATGTAAAATTTAATTATCTAACTGAATTATGCTTAAGGTATCAGCAACACGACTTTTACGTTCAAGAAATTCCATTATCTATTTTGTCAAAAGTAGATAAAAGATTCGAAATTCCACAGAACGAGAAAATTATTGCTGTTCTTGACTGTACAATATTAGGCTCTGGAAAATCAGGCGTTTGTTTTACCGATAAGGGACTAAGGTGGCGTAGCGTAGGTAATGAAGTAGGCAGTATTGAATGGATGGAATTTAGTGAAGTAAACCAATTCAAGGTTCAAAATGAAGTAGAAATATATTTTGATCAAAAGAAAGTCTTTTTGTTGGGTGGAGGAAGTAATTATCCAATTCCATTATTCATAGAGCTTTTGACAA
>Ga0209463_1002094_pt1 | contig 11327 bp, 10 predicted proteins | sample AgamicMgSfrz_FD_187169 | JGI IMG/M metagenome (GOLD analysis project Ga0209463, IMG submission 187169) | Agave microbial communities from Guanajuato, Mexico - Mg.Sf.rz (SPAdes) (version 2) | ecosystem: Host-associated > Plants > Phyllosphere > Phylloplane/Leaf | place: Guanajuato, Mexico... | reverse complement strand
CACTTGGTTTGGGACCAAGGGGTCGCAGGTTCGAATCCTGTCTTCCCGACCACGTATATAATTATTAAAAATGGGGCCTTAGCTCAGCTGGGAGAGCGCCTGCCTTGCACGCAGGAGGTCAGCGGTTCGATCCCGCTAGGCTCCACCATGATATTTAGGAGGAATACCCAAGTCCGGCTGAAGGGATCGGTCTTGAAAACCGACAGGCGGGTCATACCGCGCAGGGGTTCGAATCCCCTTTCCTCCTCCATTTTAAAAAATGTAAATATTATTATCGCGGGGTGGAGCAGTCTGGTAGCTCGTCGGGCTCATAACCCGAAGGTCGCAGGTTCAAATCCTGTCCCCGCAATCTGGTCCGGTAGTTCAGTTGGTTAGAATGCCTGCCTGTCACGCAGGAGGTCGCGGGTTCGAGTCCCGTCCGGACCGCCATTTTACATATAGGAGTATAGTTTAAAGGTAGAACAGAGGTCTCCAAAACCTCCGGTGTGGGTTCAATTCCTACTACTCCTGCCAATAATATTATGAAATATCATTCTGATTTTTAACCTTGCAATTCCATTTATAAGCTTTTATGCGGGTGTAGTTTAATGGTAAAACCTCAGCCTTCCAAGCTGATGTCGTGAGTTCGATTCTCATCACCCGCTCCATTACTTTATGGGCCTATAGCTCAGCTGGTTAGAGCGCACGCCTGATAAGCGTGAGGTCGATGGTTCGAGTCCATTTAGGCCCACCAGATATAATACATACACTTTTGTTCCGCAGTAGCTCAGTGGTAGAGCAATCGGCTGTTAACCGATCGGTCGTAGGTTCGAGTCCTACCTGCGGAGCCATTTTTTATAACTTAAATAAACTGAATATTCAATCATATAAAATGCATTTCTTTATCTCCTATGGATAGATCAACGAATTCTTAAGCCGTATGTCCACGGTATTTTCTGCTGGAAAAATTGCAGATTGTGAGAGTGGTAGAAAATTATGTAGCAGCAACTTAATAGTAGCGGGCATTGTCGAACTATTCATTCGCTGAAAAGTGACAGGTACACACTTTTAAATTACTGAAAAGCCACAGATATAATGAGTATTTTTTGCTAGTGGCTAGACGATTATATGGGGAACTTCCATTAAAGTCACTGAAACAACAATGGGAATTTACTAGAAGTTACGTATATGGTTCCTGTGGAAACAAGTGAAATGTATTGTTGTAATTTTTGGGATATATTGTTAATAAAATAATTGTTTTTTCGTGGAGAAATCCAGTTACCAAAAAAGGTAACTGGATTTTTATGTTGTAATATATGGAATATATTTTAACGGACTAAACCAACTGTTAAATGATCACTGACAAAACCGAGCTGTTGTTACCCATATAGAGTAAGCTGACTTGTGTGTAGTCTAAGATTATAAGTTAGTTGTGAATTTGAAGTTCGCTTAATATGGTAATGGCTGATTCTTACATAGTTTGACCCTGTCTGCAGTTATGATGTCCTGTAAGGGCCTTTTTTTATAACAAACGTTTTTATCAGTATTTTACGGTGAGAATATAACCAGCAAGGGCTTTCTATAATAATGGTTAGTTCCTTTATTTAAAAAACATTAACGAACGTATTAAATTGGTATTTTTAAATTCCTAGTTGACATATATGAATTGAATGATTAAGATGTGAATAGAAAAATTATATTTTGTTTATAACCGATTGGACAACCAAAGGTCTATATAATTCAATATTTTATAAATGTCTTTTTCTACGAATTATATCCCCAGCAATTATTAACCATCCAATGTCCATCTATTTTAGTTCCTCATTTTGAGCAAGAAATAAATGGGATACTTACTTAATAATCGGAAACCAAAATGTGATCTTTCTATTTTGAACATGCAGGAATTTATTTCTTCATTAAACAGCTTCTACTTTAATAGTTATAACTAGTGTGTACATTCTCAATTTTAAAAAAATTGTTGCAAGTTAAAAACACTATGTTATAATTCACACTATAAAAGTAGGGATTATATAGTTGAATTGTTTGAAAAGTTTTACAAGTATATTCTGGATATCAACTTAGGAGTGTTAACAAGATGGGTTCACATGTTTTAGACTTAAGAATGTTGCAAAATAACTTTAGTACAGCGGAAATGCGAGCTGTATGGAATGATGAGAATCGATTACAGAAGATTCTTGATGTTGAAGCTGCATTAGCATTGGCAGAGAGTGAACTCGGAATTATTCCAGAAAAAGCGGGTAGCGTAATTAGAGACGCAGCTAAAATAGAAAACTTCGATATTGATAAAATAGCGGACGAGGCTGCGAAACTAAAGCATTCATTAATGGCAACCGTTAATCATTTGCAATCACTTTCTGGAGAGTATGGAGAATTTGTTCATTATGGAGTAACTACTCAGGATGTAACAGATACAGGTGTGATTCTCCAGTTGAAAGAAGCAAATCAGATACTTAAGCGGGATGTTAAGAAAGTAGCAGAGCTTTTAATAGGACTAGCCTCTCAATATAAAGAAACACCAATGCCTGGAAGAACACATGGAATGCAAGGATTGCCAACAACCTTTGGTTTTAAGATGGCGGTGGTATTAAGTGAGTTTGAACGTCATTTAGAAAGGCTGCTTGCTGTTGAAAAGAGAGTATTCACTGGAGTGCTTGCTGGGGGCGTCGGTACCTATGCTGCATTAGGCAATAGTGGTCCAACAGTAGAAAAAAGAGCTCTAGAGCTTCTGGAGTTGGACACGCCGGATATTTGCTGGCATTCATCCCGTGATCGGATTTCTGAATATGGTTCAGTACTTGCATTAATTAGTGGATCGCTCGGAAAGTTAGGGAATGAATTTTATAATTTAATGCGTACAGAAATAGATGAAGTAGAAGAACCATTTAAAACAGGGAATGTTGGATCGACAACGATGCCTCATAAACGCAACCCGGCTATTTTTGAAGGAATCGCAAGTTTAACCAAACCTATTCTGCATAGTGTTGCACTGCTTCATGAATCGTTAGTGATGGAACATGAGCGAGATGCAATGAGCTGGAGAAGTGAATGGATAGCTTTGCCGGAGATTTGCTTATATCTTTCTTCTCAGTTAAAAAGTACGGTAACTGTGTTAGAAGGACTAGTAGTTAAACCTGAAAACATGATGAGAAACTTAGAAATGCAGGGTGGTCTCATTCTATCAGAACGTGTCATGTTCGCGTTATCTGAAAAGGTTGGTAAACAAACAGCACATCACCTTGTTTATGAAATTGCAATGAAGTCATCCGAACAAAAAGTTCCATTTAAAGAGCTGCTGTCGGCAAATGAAAAGGTAGCTTCGGTGCTTTCTAAGGAAGAAATTAATCAGTTACTAGATCCAAGCCAGTATACAGGTCTTGCAAGCCAAAAGGTAGATGAGGTAATTCAATCTATTAAGAGTGGAGGGTTATTAGGTGAGTAATTTGACCTTTCATCAAGCCACTAATAAGGATATTAAAGAATTGCTAGATTTATCCTTACGTGGTTATGCTTCGATCCGTGAGCTTGGGATTAATTTTGCAGCAGCCACTGCTGATGAGAAGCTAGTAGAAAAAAATGTGAATGAGAATATTTGTTTTTATATGAAAGATGGAGACGAGATGGTAGCAACTGCTTCCATCCGAATGCCATGGAGCAGCCATCATGGACCTTTTGAAATTCCACATATTTGGTGGGTTGCTGTTGCTCCTGAATATAAGAGGAAGGGTTATGCATCAAAACTATTAGATTTTATTGAAAATGATTACTTGCGAGACACACTTCATTGTCCTTCCGTATCACTGGGGACAGCAAAAGAACATCCTTGGCTTGCAGAAATGTATCTAAAGCGTGGCTATGAAAAGGTTGGAGAGTCTGATTTAGGTAAAGGACATGTAACGATATATTTAGAAAAACTATTATTAGCAAAAACATATAAGAAAAGGTAGGAAAACATCATGAAAAAGAAATTACTCTTAATGATTACTATGGCGGTTATGCTTTTATTAGCAGCGTGCGGAAATGCAAATGAAGAATCAGGAGAAAGTGAAAAGAAAGTTCTTCGTGCAGGATCAACAGCACAAAGTTATCCAAACGGCTATGAAGAAGACGGTAAATTAGTTGGATTTGACGTAGAAGTTTTTGAAAAAATTGCTGCAAACTTAGGATATGACGTAGAGTGGGTTAAAACTGACTTTGCAGGGTTAATGGGTCAATTAGAAACAGGGAAAATTGATACTGTAGCAAACTTTGTTGCTGTAACAGAAGAAAGAAAAGCAAAGTATAATTTTTCTGAGCCATATGCTTATGCAGGGGCTACAATTGTTACAAATAAAGACAATGATTTTGATAGTTTAGATGATTTAAAAGGGAAAACAGTTTCAGGCGTTCTAGGTTCTAATAATGTTGTAAATCTAGAAAACTTTGATCCTGAAATTATCGCAAAAACATACGAAACTCGTGACGGAGCAATGAATGACGCAATCAATAATCGTGTTGATGGCTATGTTAACTCAAAATCATCTTTAATTGCTGAGATTGAAAAAGGTGACCTGCCATTGAAATTTGTTGGTGAACCATTTGTTTACGAAGATGTTTCTTTCCCATTCGCAAAAACGGAAGATGGTGAGAAATTAGCGGAAGCATTTAATGCGGAAATCAAAAAGCTACGTGAGGATGGAACTTTAACAGAACTATCTAAGAAATATTTTGCCGGTGAAGACATCACGGTTAAGGAATAATTTGGAGGAACAAAATGAATCTAGAACTTGATTTTGGTTATTTTGTAGAAATTTTTCCGGCGCTATTGAAATTAATACCATTCACCTTATTTCTTGCTGTTATATCTATGGTTTTTTCCGTCATTGGCGGTTTAATTCTTGCATTAATTACTAGGTCGAATATTCCTGTGTTAAAGCAGCTTGCAACTATTTACATTTCTTTTTTCCGGGCAATTCCAACATTAGTGCAGTTGTTTTTAATCTATTACGGATTACCTCAAATTTTTCCTGCTTTAACTGGAATGACCGCAGTTACTGCAGCAATTTTGGGGCTCAGCTTAAAACAATCTGCGTTTTTAGCGGAGATTTTCCGAGCTGCATTGAATTCTGTAGAAAAAGGACAAGTAGAGGCTTGTTTATCTGTTGGGATGACAAAAGCACAAGCTTTGCGCAGGGTCGTATTACCTCAGGCAACTCGTAATGCAATTCCAGCGAGCAGCAACGTTTTTATTGGTCTAATCAAAGAGACTTCCCTAGCTTTTACATTAGGTATAGTAGAATTATTTGCACAAGGAAAAATTTTAGCAGCAAGTTCCTTGAAATTCTTTGAAACATACTTAGCATTGGCATTGCTTTATTGGATTCTGATTATAATTGTTACTTTAATCCAACAAGTGATCGAAAAGCGAATGGAAAAACCGTACATCAGTTAAAGGAGTCTTACCATGATATCTGTTAAAAACTTGAAAAAGAGTTTTGGTAAAAATACCGTTTTAAATGGTGTTGATTTACACGTCGAGCGTGGCGATGTATTGGCTATAATTGGACCATCTGGATCTGGTAAATCAACATTATTACGCTGCTTAAATTTATTAGAAGTACCAGATGAAGGCAAAATCCATATTGGGGCAACAAATGTGGATGTAGCTACAATGGGAAGAAAAGACGTCCATAATTTGCGACAAGAAACTGCAATGGTTTTCCAGAACTATAATCTGTTCAAAAATAAAACGGCTTTGCAAAATGTTACAGAAGCATTAATTGTTGCAAAAAAAATGGATAAGCAAGAAGCAGAGAAAATTGGAAAAGAGCTGTTAGTTAAAGTTGGACTTGAGGATAAGTTTCATCAATATCCGTCTACTTTATCTGGCGGACAGCAGCAGCGTGTCGGGATTGCTCGTGCGCTTGCAGTAAAACCACATGCGATTCTATTTGATGAACCCACATCTGCCCTTGACCCAGAATGGGTATCTGAGGTACTTCAAGTTATAAAAGATATTGCTAAGCAAAATACTACGATGATTATCGTCACACATGAAATGAAATTCGCTGAAGAAGTAGCAAATCGAGTCATCTTCATGGCAGACGGAAATATTGTCGAGGAAAATGAACCAAAGGAATTATTCCATAATCCAAAAAGTCCAAGAACGAAACAATTTTTAAAATCACTGGAAAGAGATGAATAAATCATGAAAATGTCTCATGAACTACTAGAGGATTTAATAGGAAAAAGAAGATATTTACATGAAAATCCAGAACTTGCCTTTGAGGAATTCAATACGACTGTTCATATCAAAAGATGGTTAAAAGAACACAATATATCGATTCTGCCACTTGATTTAGAAACAGGTGTAGTTGCTGAAGTAAAAGGAGCGTTTGAGGGGCCTACGATTGCAATCCGCTCAGACATTGATGCTTTACCAATTAAAGAAGAAACAAAGGTACCATTTAAATCGAAAACGGATGGAAAAATGCATGCATGTGGTCATGATTTCCATACTGTTTCCATATTAGGAGCTGCGATACTCCTTAATGATCAGAAGGATAAATTACACGGAACAGTGAGGTTTATTTTTCAAGCAGCAGAGGAAGTAGCTCAAGGTGCGAAGATAGCGGTTGAAAAAGGTGCTTTAGAAGGTGTGTCTTCCATTTTTGGAATGCATAATAAACCCGATTTGCCAGTGGGAACCATTGGTGTGAAATCAGGGGGATTAATGGCAAGTGTAGATAAATTTAAAATTAAATTCAATGGTGTAGGCGGACATGCGGGCATTCCTCATAATGCTATTGATCCTATTGTTATTGCCAGTCAATATGTAACCTCTGTGCAAACAATTATTGCTAGAAGATTAAATCTGTTTGATAATGCTGTCATTAGTATTACTAGTATTCATGGAGGAAACACATGGAATGTAATTCCTGACGCTGTTATGCTTGAGGGAACAGTTCGGACATTCCAGCCTGAAGCACGAGCTGCGATTCCTGGTTTAATGAAAAACTTAGCTGAGTCTATTGCACAAGGGAATGGCGGTTCTGTTGAGTTTATTTGGGATGATTATTTACCAGTAGTAAATAATGATGCTAAATTAGAAGAAATCGTGAGAGTGACTGCTGCAGAAGCGGGCTATAATGTTGTCGATGCTGTGCCAAGTGCCGGTGGAGAAGACTTTGCGTTTTACCAAACTTACATTCCAGGCTTTTTTGTTTGGATGGGTGTAGATGGACCTCAAGAATGGCATCATCCAGAATTTGATTTAAAAGAGGACGCAATTAAAGTTGCATCTGAATATTTTGCTAATCTAGCAGTAAATGTATTGAATAAGTAATAAATTCTTACTGGCTTCATCAGTACGGAATAATGCTTTGCAAGCGTAGATGATGATTTTATCCTTGCAAAACATTGTCTATAAATTATTGAAGCGGGATGGAATTTGTTTTTGATACTTATCTAGAATAGTCTCATTTTTCAAGTGTTTCATACTTCTTCTAGTTATAATCTTTCTTCTGTAGACAGAAGGAAGATTATATTTTTTTGTTTTTGTTCATATCATCAAAAAGGGTAAAACCAAAGGAGGAAATACAACATGAAAGACCAGCAAAAAAAGGTGAAATTAGGTTTATTTCTAGCTGGAACTGGCCATCACGTTGCTTCATGGAGACATCCAAATGCTATTCCGAATGCCTCTATGAACCTATCATATTTTAAAGAAATAGCACAAACTGCTGAAAAAGGGCTATTTGACTTATTATTCTTGGCAGATAGCTTATCAGTGGATGAAAATTCACATCCTAATATTCTAACTAGATTTGAACCAATGACATTGTTATCATATCTAGCGTCTGTTACAAAACAGATAGGCTTAGTTGCAACTGCATCCACTACATATGAAGAACCTTTCCATGTTGCCAGGAAGTTTGCTTCATTGGATCATATAAGTGCAGGTCGTGCTGGATGGAATGTGGTGACAACCTCGCTAGCCTCAACTGCAGAAAATTTTAATAAGACTGAGCATTTAGAGCACAGTGCCCGCTATAGAAGAGCAACGGAATTTATGGAAGTAACCAAAAAATTATGGGATTCTTGGGAAGAAGATACGTTAGTAATTGATAAAGAATCTGGGCAGTTTATTGATAAAAATAAGTTCCATCAAATCAACCATCAAGGTGAATTCTTCTCTGTCAGAGGGCCGCTAAATATGTCAAGACCACCACAAGGTCATCCTGTAATTGTACAAGCAGGGTCATCAGGAGATGGTCAGCGATTTGCCGCTAAATATGCAGAGATTGTCTTTACTGCCCAAGCAAACAAAAACGATGCAATAACGTTTTACAATGACCTGAAAAGTCAACTGGATCAATTCAACCGAAAGAAAAGCAATTTAAGTATTATGCCAGGATTTATGCCGATTATAGGAGCGACAGAAGCAGAAGCACAAGAAAAATATGAAGCATTACAGGAGTTAATCATTCCTAAAGCTGGACTTGCCATTTTGGGCAGGTACTTCGGCGACATAGACTTTGAAGGTATTCCATTGGATATGCCATTTGCAGATATCAAACTACCAGATCATTATAATGGTATTCAGAGCAAACATGAAATGATTTTAAAGAAAGCTACTGAAGAAAGCTGGACATTACGTCAAACTTATCAATGGGTTGCAGGTTCACGTGGACATCATATAGCCATTGGAACACCATCTCAGATTGCTGACAAGATGGAGGCTTGGATAAAAGAAGGTGCTGCTGATGGATTTAATATCATGCCTGCTCTTTTGCCTGATTCTCTATCCGACTTTGTTAACTATGTAATTCCAGAACTGCAATCTAGAGGGATCTATCGTACGGAGTATGAAAGTAACACATTACGTGGAAACTTAGGGTTAGAACTGCCAGTTAATTCACTTTCAATATAAGTTACTAATAAAATAATACAAGACTTGAGCAATTAACGGTGCAATCCTACTTAGGAAGAGAAACTTTTCTAAAAGAATCATTATTTTACGTGCTGAAAAAAATGTACTCGACAAAGAAAAGCTTTATTTATATCAATTCGTTCCTATTAATAGGCTTAACGTCCGTATTATTATTGTTATTCCTTATGATAATTTGGTGATGAAATACTCCTGAGACTTTGATACAAAAATGGCTGCTAAACAGCAGCCATTTTTGTTTTTAATACTTACGGTCATGATCTTCTTTAAGTTTACCTGTTGTTTCCTGAATTTTACCTTTTACTTTATCCTTTTTACCATCTGCTTGCATACTCTTATCGCCTTTCGCGTTACCAATCTGATCTTTCACTTCACCTTTTACTTGTGATACTCCACTTTTTACTTTATCCGCTATACTTTGTTTATTTTCTGCCATGATTATCCACTCCTTTATAATTACTTGTTATGTTATTTTGTACCCAGTTAATTTTTTTGTTAAACGTAATGGGAAAAAGGAGATAGATTCTAAGAATCTTAATTAAATTTAATATACTTATTTTTAATAGCAATATTTACTAATATCTTTGAAATGTACTGGAAACCTTGGAAATGTATTTAATAAGGTTAAATATAAACTGGTACCTTTAGTTGAACAAAGGTACCAGTAGAAATATTAGTCTTTTTTATTTATAAATAGAAACCCTATTTTGGATGTTAAGTATAAAGTAAAAATAATCATTAAGGTTCTTGATATTACATACCCATCAATAGCTAAATCATATCCCCGAGGCATAAGAGATTTTGGATAAATAACAAAGTAAATAGAAATAGCTAAAGAGAGAATTAGCAAAATATAAGCAAAAATTGATTTGTTTTCCATATGAGTTTCCGCCTTACATTAGAATTAATATCCAAATAATAACACTGTTTGTATTAATAGGAAATAGTTTTAAATACAATAATTAAACTATGACTTGTGCTCATTATTTGGTCACTCCGAAATGGAAAATGAAAGTTTGATATGGAGATATAGCAAAAACTATCAAAAACTGTAATTGCATTACCAGAAGAAACTGTAATTCTTTTAAGTAACACTGATATAGAAGTAATAGAAGCTCGCCAACCTTCTTATTTAAAGGTGAAGAGAAAAATAGTATCCTTTCATTAACTGGATAGCCTTTTTTATGTGAAAAACGGGAGAGGGTAATTCCATAAGGAATAGTGTTAAATGACATAAAAGTCGTTTATAAAGGCTGTCCTGTTAGTCCATTAAAGGGTGGATTATGGAGGGTTGGAAAATATTAATTCTAATTGGTGGACTGGAAGAAGAAAAGCTATGTATAAATTAGTGATGTAAGTTTATGATTTTTATGTAATAATTATCTTGTAGAAATGAAAAGGTACAATTCATACATAGTGAAGGTGGAGATCATAATGGCAACGGGAACACATACTGTAGTAGTTCCAGTAGATGTACAAGCAGTTTGGGATTATGTCAGTGATCTTGAAAAATGGGCAACGTCAGTACCAGCCTATAAAGAACATGAAATCATAAATGACAAGCAATCTATTTGGACATTTGAAGGTAGTGTGAAAGGTATTAAAAAAACAATCCAAGCGCAGGTAGATATTACCGAATGGAATGAACCTTCAAATATTAAGTTTGGACTAAAAGGTTTATCAGATAATTTTACCGGAAGCGGTAACTTTACTGCAGAGGATGTTAATGGTAAAACATTAATGACTTGTACGGTGGAAATCCATGCAGGCGGATTATCTGGTGCGATGTTAACACCAATCATTAAATTGGCTGTTCCGAAAGTAGCATCTCGTTTAACAGAATCTATCGCACGTAAAATAGCAGTATTATCATAGTTTTTAAAGATTGAAAGCCAATTCATTTTTAGGGATACCTTCTCTGAAGTATAGATGGTAACATTCTGTAGTGGCCAATATAATGAATTGAGCTCTACTAGAAATTTTATAATTAGCGGAAAGGGGGCTGTCCAAAAAGGATGGCCTCTTTTTTCCATATTCCAGAATCACTTTTCTTTTGGAACGAAAGAGCCGCGTTAGTTGAACTAAAACACCAAGGATAATTTTTTTGTGAAGTTTAACAGAGCAAATTTTTAAAAATAGCTATATAGCATATTTATAATGGCTTGACTTTACTTGAGTACCTATGTAATACTACAGTTGTAGTATTACATAGGTACTCAAGTAAAACTCCTTAAATAAGGGTGTTATTTCAATTCGTACATAAGATTCTAATCAAATGATTAGGAGGTTTACAAGATGAAAAGATAGGATGTAAGAGTTAAAAGATTCGGCTGCTATCCAGAAGACAATAAATTTTTAGAAAGAGGTTGAATTCTAATGAAATCATGGAGCAACATTTTTA
>Ga0209463_1002093_pt1 | contig 11343 bp, 14 predicted proteins | sample AgamicMgSfrz_FD_187169 | JGI IMG/M metagenome (GOLD analysis project Ga0209463, IMG submission 187169) | Agave microbial communities from Guanajuato, Mexico - Mg.Sf.rz (SPAdes) (version 2) | ecosystem: Host-associated > Plants > Phyllosphere > Phylloplane/Leaf | place: Guanajuato, Mexico... | reverse complement strand
AAAACGCTTACTTAGTAATTTTGACAGTGTTTAGTCATTCTGAAAAAAATAAAAAAAGGAATTGACGAACTGAAAATAAATGATATACATAAGAAAACATACAAGCAAATAAGTACAAATCGATTTGGGTTCCGAAAATAGGGCTCAAAATAAATTGTTTATGTGTGTAAGCGCTTACTAAAGAGTTTGCGATAAGGATAAAATAAAATTATTTATTTAAGAGTTTACTAGTTTTATACATTTAAATTTTTCGGAGGTGCAGGAAATGAATATTTTATTATGTTGTGCAGCAGGGATGTCTACAAGTTTACTGGTTACTAAAATGGAAGCGTTTGCGAAAGAACAGGGTCTAGATGCTAAGATTTGGGCAGTAAGCGCAGATTCAGTGAAGAATCATATTGACCAAGCTGATGTCTTATTATTAGGACCTCAAGTTCGGTACTTGTTAAAACAAATGAAAGAACTTGGCGAATCAAAGGGTATTCCGGTGGATGTTATTAACCCGATTCATTATGGAACTTGTAACGGTGCAGAAGTTGTAAAGTTTTCTCAAGGTTTAGTTAAACGCTAAAGGGGTGTTTAAAATGAATAAGTTTCTTACTTTTTTAGAAAATCGCTTTATGCCATTTGCAGGTAGATTAGCTGCTCAACGGCATCTAGGAGCACTTAAAGATGGTATTATTTTAGCAATGCCACTCATTATCATAGGTTCATTATTTCTAATCTTAGGGTTTCTCCCTATACCGGGTTATGCTGAATTTATGGCAAAAGTATTCGGAGAACACTGGCTCGATAAATTGTTATATCCTGTAGATGCAACATTTAATATGATGGGATTAGTAGCGGCATTCGGTATTGCGTATCGGTTAGCCGAAAGGTACGAAATGGATGCATTAACAGCCGGTACACTTTCATTATCAGCCTTCTTATTAGCAACGCCATTTAATGTTCCTTTTACACCAAATGGTGCGTCAGAAGCAGTATCAGTAGGTGGAGCAATTCCCGTAGCATTAATGGGAAGTAAAGGTTTATTTGTTGCAATGATTATTGCAATGTTCTCAACTGAAGTATATCGTTTTATCTTAAAGAAAAACATCGTAATTAAAATGCCTGATGGAGTTCCACCAGCAGTAAGTAAATCATTTGTAGCTTTAATTCCGGGCTTTGTAGTTGTTACAATTGTTTGGGTTGTACGTTTAATTGTAGAGTATTTTGGAATTAACAGTATTCATGATTTAGTCGGAATTGTATTAGGAAAACCACTTGGCTTGTTGGGTGGCACACTTATAGGTTCAATTATTGCATTTGGTCTTATTCAATTACTATGGGCAGCGGGTTTACACGGTATGAATATCGTTAGTGGTGTAATGTCTCCAATCTGGTTAAATGCTACAGGTGAAAACATGGAAGCATTTAAAGCAGGTAAAGAATTACCTAATATCTTCACACAACAATTCTTTGAAATCTTTGTTAACATAGGCGGTAGTGGAGCTACTATTGGTCTTGTAATTGCTATGTTAATTTGGGCAAAGAGTCAGCAAATGAAACAACTAGGGAAGCTCTCTGGAGGACCTGGACTATTCATGATTAATGAGCCAGTTGTATTCGGTATGCCTATTGTAATGAATCCATTACTAATCGTTCCATTCTTCTTAGCTCCAATCGTCAACATTATTTTAACTTACTATGCCATGGATTTAGGATTTGTTGCAAAACCAGCAGGTATAGCAATACCATGGACAACACCACCGCTTATCGGAGGATACTTAGCAACTGGTGGACATATTTCAGGAGCAATTATGCAGTTAGTAAATATTACTGTAGGGTTCTTTATTTACTTACCATTCTTTAAAATGTGGGATAAATTAAAATTAGCTGAAGAGCAACAAGCTGAAGTTGTAACTGAAGAAAATACAAACGCTTAATTTTTTTAATATAAATGTAAGCGCTTAAATTAAATTAGGAGGTACATGTTATGAACATTGAAGAAATTTGTTTTCAACTCATCTTACATGGTGGGGATGCTAAGAGTCACGCGATGGAAGCTATCTTCCATGCAAAGGACGGAAATTTTCAAGAAGCAGATGAGAGTTTAAAAGCAGCTTCTGCTGCTATTCAAGAAGCACATCACCAACAAACATCCCTTATACAAGGGGAAGCAAGAGGAGAAAAAACAGAAATACGCATCTTGCTAATTCATGCGCAAGACCATTTAATGAATGCTATTACCATTAATGATATGGCAAAAGAATTAGTAGAAATCCATAAACGATTACATACCGCAGTTTAAATACAAAAAAGACAATTGAATAGGGATTTCTAAAAACGGAGGTCCCTATGTTTATTAGTAAATTAATATAATAGATTCTTACTTTTATAGGAGGTTATTAAAATGAAAAAAGGGTTAAAAATTGCAACAATTGGCGGAGGTTCTAGTTACACACCTGAGTTAGTGGAGGGGTTTATTAAACGTTACGATGAACTACCTATTCGTGAACTTTGGCTAGTAGATATTGAAGAAGGTAGAGAAAAATTAGAAATCGTAGGTAACTTAGCAAAACGTATGGTTGAAAGAGCGGGTCTAGATATTGATGTTCATTTAACATTGGATAGAAGAGAAGCTCTTAAAGATGCTGATTTCGTTACAACTCAGTTTAGAGTTGGTTTACTAGACGCTCGTGCGAAAGATGAAAGAATACCATTAAAATATGGTGTATTAGGTCAAGAAACAAACGGACCAGGTGGCTTATTTAAAGGTCTACGAACAATTCCAATTATCCTAGATATCTGTCGTGATATTGAAGAACTATGTCCGGATGCATGGTTAGTAAACTTTACTAATCCAGCTGGTATGGTAACGGAAGCTGTACTTCGCTACAGTAACATTAAAAAAATTGTAGGTCTTTGCAATGTGCCGATTGGAATTGAGATGGGTATCGCAAAATTACTTGATGTTGACCATTCTCGTATCCGTGTAGATTTTGCTGGGCTAAATCACATGGTTTATGGATTAGATGTCTATGTAGATGGAGTAAGTGTAAAAGAAAAAGTAATGAACTTATTAACAGACCCTAAAAACAGCAGCTTTGTTAAAAACGTAGAAGGTCAGGGTTGGGAACCTGAGTTTATTAAAGCTCTAAATGCTTTAACTTGCCCTTATCATATGTACTACTATAAAACAGATGAAATGTTAGCTAAAGAGTTAAAGAACTACGAAAAAGGCACAACAAGAGCAGAGGTAGTTAAAAAACTAGAAGATGAGTTATTTGAATTATACAAAGACCCTAATTTAGCAATTAAACCACCTCAATTAGAGCAACGTGGTGGAGCATACTATAGTGATGCAGCGGTTCGTTTGATATCTTCTATTTACAATGACAAACGCGACATTCAACCAGTTAACACAATTAACAATGGTGCTATTGCTAGCATTCCAGATGATTCAGCTGTAGAAGTTAGTTGCATCATTACTAAAGAAGGACCAAAACCTATATCTGTTGGTGACTTACCAGTAGCAGTGCGTGGATTAGTTCAACAAATTAAATCGTTTGAGCGTGTAGCTGCTGAAGCTGCTGTGACAGGAAACTATGATACAGCGTTATTAGCAATGACAATTAACCCGCTTGTTCCTTCTGATAAAATAGGTAAACAGATTCTAGATGAAATGCTAGAAGCGCATAAAAAACATTTACCACAATTCTTTAATAACTGATTAAAAGGGAGCTTTATGGCTCCCTATTCTTATGTAGGGAGGTTTACTTAATGATTACGTTAATATTTAATGCAGATGATTTTGGTTATAGTAAAGGGGTTAATCTAGGAATTATTGACGCTCATCAGAATGGGGTTGTTACATCCGCTACGCTTATGATGAATATGCCGGGAACAGAACATGCTATTGAATTAGCAAAGCAGAATCCAAGTTTAGGGTTGGGTATACACTTAGCACTAACTTGTGGAAGACCGCTATCTCATCGTATTGAGCCAAGTACAATTCTGGATGCTAGCGGTAATTTTTATAAAAATGCACAGGATTTAATTAATCACAAACTAAATCCAAAAGAAATAGAGTTAGAGTGGAAATTGCAAATTGAAAAGTTCTATTCCTATGGTTTAATACCAACGCATTTAGATAGTCATCACCATGTACACACATACCCAATTATTCGTGATGTGATGGAAAAGTTAGCTTTAGAATATGGATTACCCGTTAGAATTCATCCAAAGCTCTCAAAAGCAATGTCTTTTTCAGATAAGCTCATTACACACTTTTACGGAGAAAAAGTTACGCATAAAACTTTAGACGATATTGTAGCTAATGCGGAAAGTGGTGAAGTAATTGAAATAATGACCCACCCAGCATACATTGACTCCATTATTATGAAGGGTTCTTCTTATTGGAGAGAGCGCTTAAAGGAGTTGGAAGTATTAACAACTTGGAAGGTACCCAACAAAGTAACATTATCTTCTACACGTATTTAAGTTTTAAGAACTAATAACATAATTATCTTTAATGGGACCCTAATAATACGCTTAGGGTCTTTTTTTATAAAGGACAACATATTTATTCTAAAAAACATGTATAGTAACCACACTTACTAAGAACTAAGAAAGGAAGAGGGAAATGAGCTTAAGTAAAAAACAAGAAGAAACTTTAAAAGTTAGCAAAGAAGTAGTGGAATATTTAATTAAACAGTATATAGAAGAGCAAGGATATAGAGTTAAAAAAATTGAGTTTCAAACACAAGAGAAAACAAATAAGACATATTTAGCGAACCAATTATCTATCTCTTATTCAATTAATGAGGATAAACAAGCGGATGCATTTGCCGGAGCCACAGTTGTAGTAGATAAACTTTAATTTAGTATTTGTGTGTAATTTAGTAGCTATACTGTGTCTATTATGGTGTGAAAAAAGAGCGTATCTCATAGATTTAGAGTTACGCTCTTCGCTAAATTTATTTTCGTGTAAATATCTTAAGTTTTGTTACTAGTTTTTTTTCTGAGCTCCATCTTTTAATAACTTAAGAAATGCATCAGTTTTATCATAATCTTTAATATAAACGTAGATATTCTTAACGGCATAAGAATTAACAGATGGTTCTGCGGTTTCAGCAGCTCCAGCATGAGTCTTATATTCTTTAATCTCTATCTCATCAGTTTCTATTCCAGTCACAAACTCCTCAGCATTAAGCATTCTAACTTCTTCTGCTTCACTCTGTATTAGACCAGCCTTTTTAAAAATTTCGTACGCTTCATACGCTGTTAAATTTCCATTTGTGTACTTATGTTCTAGTGCTTGTACTTTTTCTAGTTCTGATTTTGGATTTGTAGTTTCTTCTGCTGTATCTTCAGCATTAATTAAACTTTGAACATTTTCTTCATCGTTGTTACTACAACCACTAATGGCACCGATAGCAGAAATCGCCATTACACCTACTAAGATAAGTTTTTTCCCAATTGCATTCTTGTTTTCTTTTTTCATTATATTTTCTCCTCAGATGTGTATTGCTACATATTAAATTGTATAGTAATCTTACAAGTTAACTTAGAGTAGCTTGTTTTCTAAATAATTATACACTGAAAAAAATAATGTGGAAATAAAAGTTAAGAAACTATAATTATAAAAAAAGCGTACCTTATAATGGTAGGTACGCTCTTTTGTGTCTATTTTCACTTAATAATTTCAGATTTGTAAAGTTTCCAGTTCATCTGTGCTTGTTTATCCCCACGAGAACCAACTTCACCTTTCACCTTAATTTTGTCACCTTTCTTAACAGAAGCAAGTTGCTTTTTGTCTGTTAATTCAGCGATAAACACATATGGTAATAGGTCTTTGTTTTCGCTACTTAAGGTAGCCCAATCTGCACCATTATATGGCTGTGTACCGGCATAAACGATAACAGAATCTGATAATGTATCAATCAAAGTTCCTTCCCATGTAACTTCTTTATCTACTACATAAGAATCGTACGTGCTGCTTCTCTCGTCATTAGATAAGTTATACAGTCCATCAGCATACGTTAAGAAATCACCTTTTGCTTCTAAGTTTTTAACGTATGTTTCTTGAGCGGGTGAAGAGTATTTTGTTTCTAAATCAGTTGAAGCCTTTTTATCTTCCAATACCTTAACAAAATTATCTGCATTATCTGCACCTTTTTTGATTAGGATAAAGATATTTTTAACTGCATACGAATTTAAGTCTGGCTCATGATATTTTTTAGCTTGTGCTTCTGTTTCGAATTCTTCAATGTCTACTTCGTCAGTACGTAATGCTTTTACAAGACCAGGAGACCCTGTGAATTTTTCAGTAACATCTGTAGCTTCAGTATTTACAAGACCAGAGTCTTTTAAAATAGTATAAGCTTCATCAGCTGTGAAACCACCATTAGCAGGTTTTTCTTCCTTAGTAGCTGTTGTCTCTTCATCTGTAGCATCAACAGATGTTTCTTTACTTGCTTGCTTCTCGTCAGTAGTAGTTGCTTTGTCTTTTGACTCAGTTTTGTTTTCGTTTTTTGCAGAATCCTCGTCAGAGTCATTGCTACTGCTACAACTACTAACGATAACAATAAGAGATACTACAATTACAAGTAATGCAAAGAGCTTTTTCCCTAAGTTCTTCTTTTTTTCTTTTGCCATTTTTCTATTCTCCCTCGATGTGTATTGCTACATGTAAATTTGTTTCTACGTATCTATTAATCTAACAAATTTAATCATAATAGCTAAATCCTACATAATTATACACCAAAAAGAAGATACTGGTAAACGGTAACGAAAGTACTGTTTAAATTTCAAAAAAAGTTAATAAAGGAAAAAATATCTTTAATTATGCTATAATACAGAAAAAGAGGTGAGACAATGGGCTCAAACTTTAGTTATGAGGTTGGCGATAAGATTTTGTACGATGATTTTGTGTGTTTTATTTATGAAGTTAGCAAAACTCATTATAGCGTTATGCATAATGATGGAGAACACATAGACCATATACATATTGGTGATTGCTGACTTTTTGAGTTAATTGAAAAAAATTCAAAAGGTTTCCCGAAAATTAGAACATATGAAACCAAAGAAGTTTATGTATTAAAACATTCTGAAGAGGATGAGAAACCAGAAATGCTAGAAATAGATGGTGTCGTATACAAAAGACTAGCACAAAAGGAGAGAGAGGCATGAAGATAGAACAAGGAACAGAAAAATATGTTATTCAAGATGTAACGGATGGAGGACATGTTACAAGAGATTCCCGCTATACATGTGAATGGAAAACTGTATGGAGCACAAAACTAGAACTTATAGAATTCTATTTTCAAGGGGACGAGAGCTTATGGCTCTTAGAGGATAAAGAAGACTTCGATTTTCATCGTGCAAGAAGAGCGGTAGCCAGGCATAAACGAGCTCTAAAGGAAACATTAGGCTTAGTTGAAGAGAAGCGACCAAAAGAACCAGTTCCAATTGTCTATTTGGAAGAGCATAGTTTAATTGAAACCCTACTAGTAAGGGATGCTATTATTTACGATAAAACAGTAACTATTCAAGGTCGAAATATAAAGAAGCACAATCTTAAGTATGCTGAATTAACAAATGAAAACTTGGAATTAGCAGAAGAATACAATCGTAAACTAAAAGAATTTAACCAGTATAAGCAGGAAACTTTCGATAAGTTATTTAATAGTAAAAGGTAAAGAACAATACTATCTTTTATCTAAGTAAAATTAGACCTTACATTGGAGGAATACTTTATGGAAAGCTATATTATTCAAAACGATGTAAATTCAGAAACGTTTGATTGTATAATTTTCTCCATATATTACGTTAGTCCAGTCGAAAATTTAATAGAAATAGAAGAACAATTAAAAGGGAAAAGGTTAACTGTACTCTTTGATTTGCTTATGAGCAATGGAAATAGTAATAACAGATATATTGTAGGCGAGTTCAATGGGACTCATTTTATATATCCATCCTTTCGAATGATTACACCTGAGGAAAAAACAAGAGAAATTCAAAAACAAAGCGCAGAATTTTATACAAAGTACCCAAATTATGTAGAAGACTCAGTTCTTAGTCAATATCAACAAAATATGATTAAAAAGGGCATTAAACTAGGTTAGCATCTGAATATTCAGGTGCTTTTTTTATGTTTTTAAATGTGAGTTGAAAAAGTCTTAAAAGTTTGTTGATATTTACAACAATTAGATTAGAATTTAAAAAACATATAAAGGAGCTAATAATATGCTTAAATTTACACTGAAAAATGGACAATATCAGTTTGAGGACATGCAACTATTAAAAAATATTGTAAAAGAGAGTCATTCATCCGGGTATGGAATTAAGAGTATAGAAGGTTTGTTTCTAGATGAAAACAGCAAAGAAGAAAGATATTTAATGTTATACGAAGGGTTTACTACATTAGAAAATCATAATATTCAACATTCTCTTTACACCACTACTAAACGAATTGACATTATAATTTCAATTTGGGGAGAAATAAGTGTCAAAATCAAAACATCTGATAAAGTTATTATTTACGGAACACCTAGAGGAAGTTTTTACTATCATGATAAAGAAGGATATAGATGCTATATAACTCCTGTAGATATCAAAGATGAAAATGCTATCCCTGTAGAAGGGACATGTGAAGATTGTGGCTATACATTTAGAGATTCTTCCCATTTTGTAGATAAGTGCTGTTCATCTTGTGTGAGATACAAAGGCATGGAATTAGTGAGAAAAAAATAGTAAAGTTATTTAGGAGTAGGCTTTTTGCCTATTCTTTTTCTTTATATAAACTTAGAGTACTTACAAAGACATTCATAAGGGCTTATAATATATGTATAGTTATAGTAATAACGAAGATTTTCTTCGGAAATATTATACTTAATTACAAAAGGGTTTGTATTTCTTTTGTCTATTATGCAAATAAGAGGTGCGTTATGCGAAAAATAATAATTAGTGATATACATGGTTTTCTTAATGAATTTAAAGAGCTCTTATCAAAAGTTAACTATAACAGAAAAGAAGACACGCTATATCTGCTTGGAGATTATGTGGATAAAGGAACGCAAGGTAAAGAGGTTGTTCAGTATGTAATGGAACTTTCAAAACAAGACAATGTAGAGTGTATCGGTGGAAATCACGACTGGATGTTTTTAAATTGGCTTGATGGAAATGACTATCGATTAAGCCCTTATGCAAATATTAAGAATGGTGGAGCCGCTACAATAAAATCTTTTTATTCAGCTTATGTATTAGGAGAAAATGATGAAGAGGCTCGACTATTTATAAATAATAACTATCCAGAAGAAATTCAGTTTTTAAGAGATTTACCATTTTATATTGAAGATGAGAAACATATATTTGTTCACGCAGGAATCGACCCAAAACAAGAAGACTGGAAAGATACTTCAGAAAAAGATTTTCGTTGGATTCGAAAGAAGTTTATTGCCGAACCTCATCAACATAGCAAGACGGTTGTTTTTGGTCATACATCGTGCGCAGTGTTAAATGAAGACGAGAGCAATTTTAATGTGTGGTTTTCAGAAAAGAAGATAGGCATTGATGGCGGCATTAAATTTGGTGGAAAGTTGCATGCTCTTATTATTGAAAATGAGGAGTACCAGGTTGTATCTGTGCCACCAGGGAGTTTAATTTAACGTATGCTTTCTTTACTAGGCAAAAAGAGAATAAAGAGGTGTGCATCATGTTAGCGCAAGAATACCTAAAGTTAGGACTAGAAGAGTTTGAAACCCTTCTTTGTACTAATCAGATACCATTAGACAATGTGTATTTTAGTGACGAAGACAAAGATATTGTTTTACTATCCGCAACCCATATAAATTACATACAACACTTTAAATTACTTATTAAACATGTAAAGTCACAATGGAACGAACACAGAATACATTTCGTTCTTATGACGGCTATTGAGCATTCTAATGTTGAAGCAGTATCTATTTTATTAGCTAGTGGTGTTAATCCTAATATGTATATTAGAAGCGGAAAGGCAATCAAATTTCCTCTTTTTCTTTCGTTAGAAAAACAAAGCTTAGAAATTATTAAATTATTATGTGCTTATGGAGCAGATGTCAATATTCAAAATTCAATAGGACAAACTCCACTTATGGTATCAACAAACCTATCTAAAGGATGTCCTTTTTTTAATTATTTTCTAGAGAATGGTGCAGATGTTCATATTTGTAGCACTGTTGGCACTGCTATGAAACATGCAATATCGGGAAACAGTAGGTACCAAGTAGATAGATTATTGGAACATGGTGCAAGTTTATATGACATCGATAATGATGTGAAGGGGTATAATGCACTTCATTTTTCTGCTAACCTAGGTTTTTATGAATTAACAAAATACTTTATTGAAAAAGGGATTTCAGTTAACAGCAAGACAAAAAAGGGAATGACACCTTTACTGTATGTTTGTGCTTATGGTCAAGTAGGTATAGCAAAGTACTTATTATCACAGGGGGCTAGAATTGAGTTAGAAACCGGTGATGATTTTACATGCATCACAAATATTATGTCTTATATTGATTTACCATTATTAAAAACATTTATGGATTGCGGATTAGATATAAAGAGGCTTTCAGATAAAACAACTTTGTTTTATATTGTGAAAAATGTGAGTGTCATGGACTTTTTAATAGCAAACGGATATGTAGATATCAACAAACGTTGCAACTTTAGAAAAGAGCGTTATGCAGCTATGTACTTTACAAAGACCACTGAACAATTAAGGCTTTTAGAAAAATACATATCTGATATGGAACCAGAACTAGAAGAAGAATTTTCAACTAGTCGTCTATCTCTGCTATTGAGTAGCAAAGATACATAAATGACAGAGAGAATTCATGCTGTGCTAAAGCGCTAAAGATAGTTATTTAAAGGGAGATAAACAGATGCAATCAATTACAGATAGTTATTTTGTTCCTATTCTCAATCATTCTGAATTTGAGAAATTAGTTAAAGATGGAGAAGTTAATTTAGAAGTCGAAAATGAGCATTCACTTACTCTGTTTTTATATGCGGCATCAACTGAAGAACTGAGCCCCCAATTAGAAATTTTACTTAAATACTCGTATGATACTATTTTTTCACAAAAGAAGGGCGAGGTGCATAACGCTTTATCTTTAGCTATATTCGCAAACAACTATAAGGGAGCTCATTTACTCTTAGAGTATGGGTTTCATCCAGACTTAGGTTCCAGAAAAGGAACGGGAATTAGCGCACCGCCTTTATTTTTAGCATGTAAAATGAAGAATTTGAAGATGATAAAACTTCTCTTAGATTACAATGCTGATGTAAACCAGATACACCATCATTACACTTGTTTAA
>Ga0209463_1002092_pt1 | contig 11356 bp, 7 predicted proteins | sample AgamicMgSfrz_FD_187169 | JGI IMG/M metagenome (GOLD analysis project Ga0209463, IMG submission 187169) | Agave microbial communities from Guanajuato, Mexico - Mg.Sf.rz (SPAdes) (version 2) | ecosystem: Host-associated > Plants > Phyllosphere > Phylloplane/Leaf | place: Guanajuato, Mexico... | reverse complement strand
AGCACCCATTCCTAAAATGGCATGGGCAACTACCGCTGCAGCGACAATTTTTAATCCGTGAATCCAGCCAGAATCTGCCACACTCGTTTCTTGAAGAAGGAGTGCGAAAATCATTAAGGTTAGCACGGAAGGAAGCGTAAAGCCAAGAAACGCCAGCAAACCGCCGAGTACACCGCCTCGCATTGTCCCGATGCCGATGCCGACCTGGCTGCTTGCGGGTCCAGGAATAAACTGGCAGATCGCGACCAAGTCGGCATAGCTTTTTTCATCTATCCATTTGCGCCTGCGCACATATTCTTCATGAAAGTATCCTAAATGCGCGGCTGGGCCACCAAACGATGTGAGCCCGAGCCGGGTCGACACAACGAAAACTTCCCATAGCACCCTGCCATCTGTTTTTTTCATAATCGGCTCCTTTAACTGTCAGCGTTTTTGTACTTAAAGTAGCATAAGTGGCAATCTTTCTTCAATAAGGATGGGATAACCTTTACAAAACATTAAAGGAAGACGGTTCAGCGGATGAAAATTAAAAGAAAAAAACTTACTTTTTTAATTCTATTAAATTTTCAAAAAATAATTTTATTATAGTATTGAAACAAAGCTATTACTCTAATATAATAAATTTTCAGAAAGCGAGGAAAATAGTATGAGTCAATCATTGTTTCGAAAAAAGAATATTAGGGATATGCTGAATGGGCAGCCAGCCGGCAGCGCATTAAAAAAGGAATTGGGTCCTTTTGATTTAACGATGCTGGGAATTGGTGCTATCATCGGAACGGGTATTTTCGTCCTAACAGGGACGGGTGCTTTAACAGCTGGTCCTGGGCTGATTATTTCCTTTGTAATCGCCGGTCTTGCTTGTTTGTTTGCAGCACTGTCTTATGCAGAATTTGCATCAACTGTTCCAGTTTCAGGTTCCGTTTATACGTATACGTACACAACACTCGGTGAGTTTGTTGCTTTTATTATTGGATGGGATTTAGTTCTTGAGTATTTGTTAGCCGTAAGTGCTGTATCAGTTGGATGGTCTGGGTATTTCCAATCATTGCTTGAAGGATTTGGCCTGCATATTCCGGCTGCTTTTACAGCTGCTCCAGGTACGATTGAGGGAACGACCACATATTTTAATCTTCCTGCATTTTTAATTGTTATGCTCATTACATTTTTACTATCTATTGGTGTAAGAGAATCAAAACGTGTTAACAATATTATGGTTATTATTAAAATAGCGGTTGTGTTGCTGTTTATCGTTGTAGCGGCTGGATATGTGAAGCCGACAAACTGGGATCCGTTTATGCCATTTGGTTTTGATGGCGTATTTGCAGCAGCGGCGCTTGTGTTTTTCGCCTTTATCGGATTTGACGCCATTTCATCTGCGGCAGAAGAAACAAAAAATCCGAAAAGAGACTTGCCAATCGGAATTCTTTCATCATTATTTATTTGTACCGTGCTTTACGTAACGGTTTCAGCCATTATGACAGGCGTTGTGCCTTTTGCGCAATTTGAAGGCGTTGCACATCCAATTTCCCTGCCGCTTCAAGTATCCGGCCAGGATTGGGTTGCTGGTGTCATTGACCTTGGTGCAATTTTAGGAATGACAACGGTTATGCTTGTTATGCTTTACGGCCAGACACGTGTAATGTTCTCGATGTCACGTGATGGTTTAATGCCTCCGATTCTGTCAAAAGTACACAGTAAATACCAAACGCCATACATTGCAACATGGGTTTTCGGATTGATTGCCGGATTGATGGGCGCGCTTATTTCTCTTGATGAGCTGGCGAAGCTTGTTAACATTGGTACATTGTCTGCTTTTATACTTGTATCGGTTGCAGTTATTGTGCTTCGACACAAGCAGCCGGATCTGCCGCGTGCGTTCCGCTGCCCGGCTGTTCCATTAATTCCGATTTTAGCAATCTTGTTCTGCGGATTCTTAATCCTGCAGCTTGGCGCAGCTACGTGGATTCGCTTTATCATCTGGCTGTTAATTGGTGTCGTTATTTACTTTGCTTACTCACGGAAGCATTCGAAGTTAAATGAAAAATAATAAAAGAAAAACCGTCCCAGGTTCGGGACGGTTTTTTGTTGTGCCAGCATATGTTATTTAATGAGACGAAGGCGGAGTAAAACGGGATAAATCACAATACCAAGAAGGAACAAACCAATCCCAAGTGTAAATGTGACCCAGTCGGCGGTTCCTGATTTAATTACCCAAATAGAGTAAACAAGAGCAATCACAGCGATTAGTCCGTGAAGAATACGCGCTTTACCATCCGTTTCGTACGTCTCGCCTTTGAAAGCGAGCTTGAACAAATACAACGATGAGATCAAATACGGAATCAAGTAAGCAAGTGTAGCGGACGTTGTTAAAAACGTAAATGCTTCGCTGATTGTACCAGAAATGGTTGAAAAAATAAAAATCTGTGACATGGCATTAGTGATTGTCAATGCACGTGCCGGACTACCTTTTTTATTGAGCTTCGCAAAGTAAGCAGGGAAAATACCCGTTTTCGCTGCGTTATACGGTACTTCAGAGCTGAGAAGAATCCAGCCAATTGTAGAACCAAACAAAGAGATAACAGCAAGCAGCGCCATAACCGTCGCTCCTGTATCACCAATTAAAACAGAGAGCGCATCTACAAACGGCTTATCAGACGTTCTTAACGCTTCCTGCGGCAGTACACCCATAATGATAAGTGTCAGTGCCATATAAATAGCAAGTGCGATCAGTAGGCCGAGAACGGTTGCGCGGCCGACGTCGCGCTGCGATTTAGCGCGTCCTGACAAAATAACGGCGGATTCAATGCCGACAAACGCCCATAGCGTAGAAATAGCTGCCATATTCACCTGGCTGAACAAACCATGAGATACGCCGTCACTGTCTGTGATCGGAGTGTATAGCTCTCCGAAATTTGAGATTTGAAACACAAAAAGCGCCGCTGTAATAAACAGCATAAAACCAATCACTTTTGAAGCAGTAGCGATAAAATTTAATTTCCCCGCACTTTGAATGCTTGTTACGAGAATAAAGTGTGTGCCCCAAAGCAGCAAGCTGCAGATCACAAATGTAACAACCTGTCCGACAGACACTTCCTGTGAGCCGATAGTAAATAAAATGTGTCCACTTCTCATCACAGGGAAAAACGTTGATAAATAGCCAGCAAAGCTAGTGATGATGGCTACGTTGCTGATCCAGTTCGCAACCCAATAGCCCCATACCATTGAAAATCCAGCTGTTTTTCCATACTTTGGCGATTCAAACAAAGCCCGCGCGTAGCTTTGCGGCCCGCCTGTCAGATCAGGCTTGCGGATTGATAATGTACCAAATACTAATGCAATCATTAACACACCAAAGCCGGTCAAAAGCCAGGCAATTGTTACGCCAAGCGGGCTTGCCATTTGCGCCAATGTGCTTGGCAGCATAAAGATACCGGAGCCGACCATGTTTCCGACAACAATGGCTGTCAGCAGCCAAAGTCCCCATTTTTTCTCCATTTCTTGTCCTCCTAAATAAAAAACACAAATGTACAGGACATTTGTGTTTTATCGTAATAATCCTCATGTTCTATCTCTTTATAGTTCTCCACAGAACGAATCTGTGACAGTTTTGCACCTGTTTGATGCAAACCCAGCCCGAAGAATAAAATGGATTCTCCAGACTTCGGCGATTATTCCTTTCAAATACCTTCACGAGCCCCATTCCGGCTTCCGGCATTTTACTTTTAATCATCGCAACCTCTACCTCATTGAGACAGCCATGAGGATTTTATATTCAATTTTTACAAACTTGAGAATAACAAATAACATTTAACTATGTCAATATAATATGAAAATTATCTGTTTCGCGTTAAAATATTTTTTACATTATTGTTATAATAAAATGAAGAGAATGTACGGAAGGTGCAGAGAAAATGAAAAATAAAAAAACACAATCAAAGCATTTAGCTAGTGCCTCACTCGCCGCGATGGGCGGAGGGTTTATTGCTACTCTTCCATTTCAGGAAACAACGTGGAGCGCCATTTTGCATGGAGGATTTGAAGCAGGACTTGTCGGCGGCCTGGCTGACTGGTTTGCGGTTACAGCCCTGTTCCGCCATCCAATGGGTATTCCGATTCCGCATACTGCCTTGCTGCCGAAGAACCGTAAAAAGATCGTATCAGCACTGGTAAATACGCTTGAAAACGACTGGCTTTCAAAAGAAAGCATTCAAGAAAAGCTGCAAAATGTGCAAGTAATTGAAAAAATAATGCCAGTTATTCAAAAAGAAATTTCTTCAGAAGCAGTGAAAAAGGAAATCAATACTATTCTTGATCGAGTGGTCCGCTCGGTGGATGTTTCAAAAATAGCACCGCTCATTGAAAAAGAATTGAAAAGCGCACTGTTGTCTATTGATACGGGACGAGTCATTGAAACGGCTGTGCAAAAGCTGATTGATCATCAATATGACGAAAAAGCGCTTGATTATTTGCTTGAGCGAATTGAAAGCTGGCTCAATAAAAACGAAACAAGCCGCCAGCTGGGCCGCACTGCTCTCAGAGCGATCGAAGGCCTGGAGCTCGACGGGTTTATGCAGTTTGCATTGAAATCGTTTCAGCAAATGCTGAGCGAAGAGAAACTTGGTAACCTGCTGCAAAACCTGCTGCGCAATGCGTTAATGAATGTGAAGCGGCCGGATGATTTGAACCGGCAAGCACTCCTCATGAAAGTGCAGGAGGAAATGCGGGGAATTACAGAAAGAGAAGAATGGATGGAAGTCATAGAGTCGCGCAAAGATTCGGCTATTCAGGGGTGGGAACTCTCGGGCAAAATTGAAGAGATTTTAGTATCTATCCAGCAAAAAGCCTCCGCTTTTATCAGGAGCGGCGAATGTATGGAGGCTTATATTTTTCCATTTATGGAGCGGGCGCTTCAAAGCGTAAAAGAAGATTCCGGCAAAATGAGCCAGATGGAAAACTGGATTCAGCACCAGATTAGTGTGCTCGTTGAAGAAAACCATTCAAAAATAGGCAAGCTTGTGGAAGAAAATTTAAACAAGCTTGATAACGAAACATTAGTAAATATGATGGAAAACCATATTGGCAAAGACCTGCAATGGATTCGAGTAAACGGGGCTGTATGCGGCTTTTTTATTGGTCTTATTTTAGCCGGGATACAAGCGCTCGTGTAATGTGCAGTTCCTCTTTACAAGAGTTGAGGATTCAACGTATGATGAAAAACGGTTGATTTTGACAATTTGGGAGGAATCATGGTGGCAGGACAGAAGAAAAAGCTTGAAGCGGAGCTGAGTGAAGCGCTTATTAAGCTCCAGCGTGAATTGATCGGTCGGGGGCCGCAGGAAACAAAAACATATATTGTGCAGGATATGGTCATTGCCCGTTTCAAAGGCGTCATGACGGTAGAAGAAAAGCATTTAGCCGGCCACCAGGATGGGCGCAAGCTCGTGAAGGAAATGCGCCAGGTTCTTCGCGAAATGTACAGCGCCCAGTTTGAAGAAATTGTGGAAAAGCACACCGGCTGTAAGGTGCTTTCAAGCCACAGTGATATGAGCACAAAAACAGGTGAGCGCATTGAAATATTTGTGATTGACCGCAATCTGGAAAAAGAAGTTACAACGGACTAAAATTCTATTGACTTTAAAAAGTGGGCAGAGTAGAATGATTTCATCAACAACAGAATGATCGGCCTAATCCCCTCAGAGGGAACGGAGGACCCAATTTTTTCGGGGCTAATTCCACAGTTTTTGTGGAAAGGATGAGAGTACTCTTTCGCCATCCTGCCCGTCAGCTAACTTCGTCGGCTAAAGCGAAGGAGGTCTAAAGACCACCTTTATTCAGGGGGCTTTTTTTTGTGGCAGTATACTGCGGCGAGAGAGGGCAGCTTGAGCAAAAATCAGGTCTTTTTATTATGCCTAATTTTAAAAGAACAGCTTGGAAGACAGAACGCAAAGAGGGCAGAAGTGCTTGCTGGGCGTTACGTAAACCAATGATGTTTTTTTCAACAGCAATTGCAGGAAGTGTTCTTTCTTGTTTTTGTTTTGTCTGAAAAAAACGTCATTGGTTTTTTTCTGCCAAAAAACAAGATAGAACCGGGATTGAAGAAGTTTACAATTAACAATTGGATGGTGAAAAACGTGGTTTCTTCTTTAAAACGGTTTTTGATTGGGCGGCCGTTAAAATCAACGGAGCTTGGGGAGCAAAAATTAAACAAAACAAAAGCGCTGGCCATTCTTTCTTCAGACGCCCTGTCGTCTGTTGCATATGGCCCTGAACAAATATTGATTGTCTTGATTACCATTAGCGCAGCCGCATTTTGGTATTCAATACCCATAGCCGTTGGCGTACTGATTTTACTAACCGCATTGATTCTGTCATACCGGCAGATTATTTTTGCTTATCCGCATGGCGGAGGAGCATATGTTGTATCAAAAACAAACCTTGGTATCAATCCAGGGCTGGTAGCTGGCGGATCTCTGCTCGTGGATTATATTTTAACAGTCGCTGTTAGTGTGTCGGCGGGAACGGACGCGATTACATCGGCTTTTCCGGAACTGCATGAGCACAATGTCAGCATTGCCGTTGTATTCGTTATTTTATTAACGCTCCTTAATCTGCGGGGTGTGACCGAATCTGCATCTGTATTGGCTTATCCGGTTTACTTGTTTGTGCTGGCGCTGTTTATCTTAATTGGGGTAGGGATCGTGAATATCGCGACAGGGGAAGTGCCACCTGATCTGCATACACCGGTTGGAACGCCAGTCGCGGGCATCAGCTTATTTATCCTGTTGAGAGCTTTTGCATCCGGAAGCTCGGCTTTGACAGGGGTTGAAGCCATTTCCAATGCCATTCCGAACTTTAAAAGCCCGGCTCCTAACAATGCTGCGAAAACACTGACTGCTATGGGAATTCTGCTTGCTTTATTGTTTTCAGGCATTGTGTATCTTGCTTACTATTATGGAATTACGCCGCTCGCCCAGGTCACAGTCGTTTCCCAGATTGCAGAAGAAACATTTGGGCGCACCTTCATGTATTTCTTTATTCAAGGAACGACAGCGTTAATTTTGATTCTTGCGGCTAATACAGGGTACTCCGCTTTTCCTTTGCTGGCGGTGAACCTGGCAAACGATAAATTTATTCCGAGAATGTTTACATTCAGGGGAGATAGGCTCGGGTATTCCAACGGCATTATCATTTTAGGGATTGCTTCGATTCTTTTGATTATCGCATTTGGCGGACATACGGAACAGCTGATTCCGTTGTACGCTGTCGGTGTGTTTATTCCCTTTACATTGTCTCAAACAGGTATGATGGTCAAGTGGCTTCGTGAAAAGCCAAAAGGATGGATCACAAAGTTTATTATTAATACAGCCGGCGCCTTGATCAGCTTTGTCGTTACGATCGTATTCTTTTTAACAAAGTTTGCGCAGGTCTGGCCGGTGCTGGTGTTTCTGCCGATTATTATTTATCTATTTTACCGTATCAGGAATCATTATGAAGCGGTTGGCGACCAGCTGCGCGTTACAACATGTGAGCCTGCTGTGCCGATTGAAGGAAACGTCATGATTGTGCCTGTTTCCGGCATTACCCACGTAGTAGAAAATTCATTAAACTATGCGAAATCTCTTTCACCGGAGCGCATTCTTGCTGTTTATGTAGCATTTGAAAGAGAAGACGAGAAAAAGTTTGAAGAAAAGTGGAAGCAGTGGCAGCCGGATGTAAGACTCGTCACCCTGCATTCCCACTACCGGAGTATTATCCAGCCGCTGACGAAATTTGTTGACACCGTGGAACATAAAGCGCAGGCATCAAACTATCAGGTGACCGTCCTGATCCCGCAGTTTATTCCGAAAAAAGGCTGGCACAATTTTCTTCACAATCAATCTAGCCTGCTCATTCGCGCTTTCCTGCTTTACCGGAGAAACGTCGTCGTTACAACCGTTCCATATCATTTAAAAAAATAAAAATGAGCCGCACAAAGCTGTGCGGCTTTTTTTGATTAAAGCAGCCGTTCACCGAGCAGGGAGGCAATAAGCGCAACAGCCGCGTCGCCCGTTTTATTTTTCTCGTCTAAGATAGGATTGACCTCAACAAATTCAGCGGATGTAATAATATCTGCTTCCTCAAGCATTTCCATGGCCAAATGGCTTTCACGATAGCTGAGGCCGCCTGCCACCGGCGTACCTACACCTGGTGCTTCAGTTGGATCCAGCCCATCAAGATCTAGCGATAAGTGAACATGGTCGGTGCTCTCACGAAGGTAGTCAATCGTCTCTTTCATAACTGTTGTCATGCCAAGACGGTCGATTTCATGCATCGTGTATACCTTTATGCCTTTTTCTTTAATCAACTCCCGCTCTCCCTGGTCCAGATCCCGCGCTCCAATAATAACTACATGTTCCGGTTTAACTTTTGGAGAAAACCCTCCAATATCTGTTAAAGACCGGTGGCCGATGCCCAGGCTCGCTGCCAGAGGCATGCCATGAATATTGCCGGATGGGGATGTTTCGGCTGTATTTAAATCGCCGTGGGCATCATACCAAATCAAGCCAAGATTTTGATGTTTTTTTGCAACGCCGGCAAGCGTACCAAGTGCTACGCTATGATCGCCTCCGAGAACAAGGGGAAAGCATCCCCGGCTGATTGTGTCTTCCACTTTTTTCGCTAATGCTTCACTGGCATCTGAAACCGCTATTAAATTTTTTAAATTGGCGGTTTCTTTTGGGATTGAACGCTCCTGTATTTCCACTTTAATGTCGCCTTCATCATGGACTGTATAGCCAAGAGTCCGTATCCGCTCCGTGAGTCCCGCGTAGCGGATCGCGCTCGGGCCCATATCAACTCCCCGCCGAGTTTGGCCTAAATCCATTGGTACACCAATGATTGATACTTGCTTCTTTTCCATGTAAACGTCCCCTTTGCCTCAGAAGTGACCTGCTCTTTTATTAAAAACATAAAAAATAAAATGGTTCAAGCGAACATTTTTTTGAATATTTATACTGTCTTATTCAATTCGGGAAGAGATTCCGGCTTTCTTTAAGCGGTATTGAAGGCTTTGCCTGCTTAGCCCGAGCTGTTTGGCGGTCTTGGAAATACTCCATTGATTCTTATGCAAAAAATGTTCAATGTAGTATTTTTCAAAAGCATCCAGCTGATGTCTTAAATGAGTATTGCTTTCTTCACTGCTGTGCAGAAACGAGGCGAGCTTTGAGGCAGGGGCGTCCTGATCCTTTTCCATTGATTTATGGCGGAAATGGTAAGGAAGATGATCATATTCAATCCATTCCTCATCCAAAAGCAGATTCATGGACGCTTCAATGACGTGTTCAAGTTCCCGTACATTTCCAGGCCAGTGATAAGCCTGAAGAGTTTTGAGTACCTCTGGCCTTACATCACGCACATTCATATCAAACAGCACGTTATACTTGGCGATAAACTGCTCGATTAAGAGTGGAATATCATCCGAACGTTCACGAAGCGGGGGAATGAAAATAGTCACTACCCCGAGGCGGTAATACAGGTCTTTGCGTAGATGATCTCTCGCAATAGCTTCAATTGGATCTTCATTGATCGTGGCAATAATCCGCACATCAATCGGAATTTCTTTTGTGCCACCGATTCGTTTTACCTTTTTTTCCTGAAGAACGCGAAGCAGCTTGGCCTGCAGGTGAATATTCATCGAGTTAATTTCATCCAGAAGGAGAGTGCCGCCTTCTGCTTGCTCAAACAAGCCGGCGCTGTCAATTGCTCCGGTAAAAGCACCTTTCGCTGTGCCAAATAGCAGCCCTTCGATTAAATTATCGGGAAGAGCGGCACAGTTTTGTGAAATAAATGGCTCCGATGCCCGTGCACTGCCGTTATGAATGCTCTGAGCAAACAGTTCTTTTCCTGTTCCTGTTTCTCCGGCCACCAGCACGTAGGAAGAAGTGCGGGTAGCCCGTTTAGAAAGCTCAATCACTTCCTGGATAGAATCGCTTTTGCCAATAATACTATCAAAAGTAAAGCGTGTATCCTCCTTGCGGGTGCTGCTGCGCATCAAGCGCTCGATCTTGGTGATATCCTTGGCAATTTCAACGGCACCTTGAATCTTGGTTTTTCTCCGGAACGGAAACGTATGATTAATGGTTGTAATCTCGGTTCCTTTGTTGTTGAAATAAGTTTGCTTTACATTGACGGTTTCTTTCCCCTGCTGCAAGGCTCGGACAAGCGTGCTGTTTTGGTTTTCTGGAAACATAAATACATCAAGCACGTTTTTGTGCAGCACATCCTGTGTGTCCATTGCTTCAATTTCGCGCATTTTTCGGTTGTAAATAATGGTTTTTCCTTCTTCATCAATTGCATGAATCCCCACATCCACTTGATCCATAACATATTCATATAAAGTATTCATAAAATACAGCTGATTCTCTTTCATTCCAGAGGCCCCCGTTTCAGTTGTATAGCTCTCATCCACTATAGAGCAAAAAAAATCGGCTGAAAAGGCAAATTTTTTCGTCATTTGCAAAATAATTTTGCGGGAAGAGAGGGGTTCTAAAGAGGCAAGAGGCTGCCTCCTGTTCGCTCGGAAGTTGGCATGTTTTTTGCAAGATACGAGAATGAGGATATTTATTTTGAATGGAGGGGTCAAAATGGTGATCGCATACAAGCACGAACCATTTACAGATTTTGAAGTCGAGGAAAACAAGCAGGCTTTTCGCTCAGCACTTGAATGGGTGAATAAACAGCTCGGTCGGGATTATCCGCTTGTCATTAACGGAGAGCGTATAGAGACGAAAACGAAAGCAGCATCCCTTAACCCGGCACGTAAAGAAGAATTGATCGGAACGGTTTCAATGGCTGGAAAACGGGAAGCAGAGCAGGCGATGCAGGCAGCACTTACTGCCTTTGGAACGTGGCAGTATACCGATCCGTCCGCCCGGGCTCAAATTCTATTTCGCGCCGCTGCTGCTATCCGTCGCAGAAAGCATGAGTTTTCAGCCTGGCTTGTGAAAGAATCAGGAAAACCATGGAAGGAAGCAGATGCGGATACAGCAGAAGCGATTGATTTTCTAGAATATTATGCCCGCCAAATGAATGAGCTGAAAAAAGGGTCTCCCGTCGAAAGTCGTCCGGGTGAGTACAATGAGTTCGGCTATATTCCGCTCGGCGTCGGCATTGTGATTTCGCCATTTAACTTTCCGCTGGCGATCATGGCAGGCACAGCGGCGGCAGCGATTGTAACAGGCAATACGATTTTACTAAAGCCGGCTGAAACCACACCGGTGATCGCGGCAAAATTTGTGGAAGTGATGGAGGAAGCAGGGCTTCCGCCGGGCGTCCTTAATTACGTTCCGGGTAGCGGGGCAGAAATCGGCGACTTTTT
>Ga0209463_1002091_pt1 | contig 11360 bp, 6 predicted proteins | sample AgamicMgSfrz_FD_187169 | JGI IMG/M metagenome (GOLD analysis project Ga0209463, IMG submission 187169) | Agave microbial communities from Guanajuato, Mexico - Mg.Sf.rz (SPAdes) (version 2) | ecosystem: Host-associated > Plants > Phyllosphere > Phylloplane/Leaf | place: Guanajuato, Mexico... | reverse complement strand
AACAAGTAGAGCATTACGAATTCGATGAGTTCCGGCGAAACGTTTACTTGAATGAAGCTGGCTCTGCGAAGGCGGAGTCACTGCTCGGCTGCGGCAATTTGTACGATCGTCATAATGGTCATTTGTTAACGTCATTAAATTGTGCGCTGCATGTGGAAACGTTACTAAAAAGAGACGTTGATTACATCGTCCGAGACGGTGAAATCGAGTTGATTGACGAATATACTGGCCGCGTGGCGGAAAACAGGTATTTACCCGACGGGCTGCAAGCCGCGCTTGTAGCCAAAGAAGGGCTAAAGTGGACAGAAGGCGGGAAAATTCTTGGCACAATTACCATCCAACACTTCATTAGCCTGTATCCGGCAATTTGCGGAATGACGGCTACAGCGCACGCTTCAGCAATGGAGTTTGAACATATCTATGCGCTGCAGGTCGTGCCAATTCCGCCGAATCAGCCAAACATACGGATCGACCACCCGCACCGAATTTATACTCACAAAGAAGCTAAACTGCTGGCGCTTGTACAAGAAATCCAGTCCGTCCATGCGATGGGACGTCCGATTCTCATTGGTACATCAAGCGTTGAGGAGTCCGATAAGCTAGCGGAAGCGCTGGCGAACGTTAACGTACATTGCCATGTTTTGAATGCGAAAAACGACGCAAAAGAAGCCGAAATCATCGCTAAAGCAGGAGAAATTGGTGCCGTAACGGTTTCTACGAATATGGCAGGTCGCGGAGTAGACATTCGGCTCGGCGGTGGCAATCCTGAGCAGGCAGAGGTTGTCGCCAAGCTGGGGGGATTATACGTGATAGGTACATATGTGAATGAAAGCGTGCGGATTGACAACCAGCTGCGCGGGCGTGCCGGCCGCCAGGGCGACCCAGGCGCCTCCGTATTTTTCGTGAGTTTGGAAGACGAGTTAATGGTTCAGTTCGGCATCCATACATTGGTTCGCGTTCCGAGGCAGGATGGGGCTCTTGAGGGGGCGGTGCTTTTCAGTAAAATCGAGCATATTCAGCGCGTTATTATGGGTCAGAACTTTGATATCCATCAGGAACTGAACAGTTATTCGGATATGGTCGAAGACCAGAGGCGAATTCTGTACGCGGAGCGGCTTAAAATTTTAAAAGGTGATCTGCCAATGAGCCCTTCGGAACAGAGGGTGCGACTTTTTTATATTGACGAATCCTGGGCTGAACATCTGACATACGTTTCTTACCTTCGCGAAAGCATCCACTTGGAGAGCATTGCTAGCCGCAATCCAATCGATGAATTTCATACGCAAATTACCCAGGCCTACGAGCAAATTCCGTCTAAAATCAATAAGGAAGCTGAGAAGATGCTCCGAAGACTCGGAGGTTCGAATGATCCAACGGAGTGGGAAAAGCTTGGTCTGAAAAGCCCAGCTTCCACAAGGACCTATATAATCAACGACCAGTACAGCGAGAATAGGCGCAGCTCATGGACTGGAACGACCGTCTTTGCTTTTTGGGGCCGCAAGATTTTGAGATTGGCACTATGGCCGGTATATAGGATGTCAAAATATTGACGCAGAGTAGTTTTTTATATGATTGAATCAATCGGGACTGAAAAAAGAAACTCCGCCTCCCCTCCATTCAGGGGTTTCGGAGTTTCTCTGTGTAGAGCAGATTTAAACAGTGATGTTCTTCATTTCATGAATTTTTTGGAGCATTTGGACAAGTTGCGTCTTCTCGCCATTATCCTCTGTGTGGAGATAACTCTCCACAAACCTGTAGCCAAATACAAGAAGGATCATTTCATAGACGCAATGGTCCGCAACAGGGGGTGCATCGGCATATTCAGAAAATCCTTGGTAATACGCGGGAACACACCGCTCGTAGTAATCGACCATGCAATTAACATCCGCTTCATCCGCAATCAGGCTTGCAAGATCCTCACCCAAATAGCCCCATCCGGTTGTATCCCAGTCGATCAGTGCGATTTTCCCATCGGCATAGATCAGGTTGGTCACCCAGAAATCCCTGTGGCATAGCACGAGGGGGAGTTTTTCAATGCGTGTAAGTATTTCGTCTGAATGTTCATCGATGTCGATGAGCATTTGCCGTATGTGCTGCGGAAATTCGCAGTCCTCCGAACGGATATAATCGTAGACGACGGGCCATGACCGGTAGTGCAGATACGTATTCTTCATGAGATCCGCATGGCTCAGGTTTGTCAGGCTCTGCAGTACAGTGGGCTGTTTCGTATACAGCTTGCCCTGAAAGCGTCCTAACTCCAACGCAGCCTGTTCATACATGTCACCGGTCAAGTCTAATCCTGTTACACCATCGATATATTCCAGCCATAACTGGAACTCATCTTCTTCGGTATTCATCTCGGCGTAATAACATGTTGGCCAACGCAAGGTATCAGAGAACGTTTCCCCCAAGTCAGACGCATAAAGATCATATTCCCGGCGCCATGAATCTGGATCATTGTAACGATTCCATTGCTTCTGAATTTTCAGCACGATACGGTAAGATAATTTTTCGCCTTCCGCAGTTTCGGCAATCCCCGTAACCAAGTGTACATTTCCCACAGTACCGCCCTGTAACGGCATGGTTTTGTAATCCGCCGAGATGATCTCTTTCTCAAACCGCCTGCTTAAGACATCGTTCAGTGTTTCGGATTTAATATTCATATCTTCGAACCCCCGTTTTTCTTCGTGTTCTTGCTCTGCATGGCGAGCGTTTTGTCCCTTGCCCTTTTGTCGATGAGGTAACTCGTTTTATCCTGGACATACTTGTTCTCATGCTGCTGGGTGAGATAATGCTCCCACCGCTCACGAGACAACGAACCGTCGGTAATCGCGGAGAGAACGGCACAGCCTGGTTCGGTCTGATGGTGGCAATCCGTAAATCGGCATTGAGGGAACCATTCCTCCACATCGGTAAAGCTTGCGCGAATGCCTTCATTGGCATCAAAAAGCCCAAGCTCACGCATACCCGGCGTGTCGATGACCATCGTACCGGAGGGAAGCATGAACAGCTGACGGTGGGTTGTCGTATGCCGCCCCCGGCTGTCGCCCTCCCGAATCGCCTGAACCTGCATGACGTTTTGTTCCATCAACGCATTGAGCAGAGAAGATTTACCGACGCCGGACATGCCTAGAAAGACGACTGTTTTTTCAGGCATGAAATAGGAATCGAGTTCGCTCAGCCCCAGGGCTGTATGACTACTGATCGCGTGAACCGGCACATCAGGGATACTTTGTGTGACTTCTGAGAGTGGGAGCGTATAATCTTCGACGAGATCAGCCTTGGTCAGAATGACGACCGGCTGGCCGCCGCTCTGCCTGGCCTGTGTCAGATACCGCAAGATGCGGGTAACGTTAAAATCCCTATTTAGAGAAGAAAGGATAAACACATAGTCAAAGTTGGTTGCGACGACCTGTTCCAGCACGGTTTTGGTATAGCCTGTGGCATGACCGGAGTAATCAGCCCGCGAAAATTTGGAACGGCGGGGCAGTACCGTAACGATGAGAGAGTTTCCGCTCTCGTTATATTTCAGCAAAACAAAATCTCCAACACACGGAAAGTCCACGCGGGTTTCCGCGCCGTGATAGAACGTTCCTTTGAGAACCGCTGTTACTTCACCACGCTCGGTCATGACCGAGAATCGCTCGCGCCGAAGCTCCGTTACCCTGCCGGGCAATAATCCGCCTTGAATTGCATCTATTTCTGTATAGCCATAGGTTTTTAAATCAATCATGTTTGTTTGTTAGCTCCTTTAATGTTGTTTTTCGGACGCAAAAATGCCACGGACAAGCAGCCTCTAAAGAAGCTGCTGTCGCGCGGCATTAGGACGCAAAAAAAGATACGACCTTCATCGTATCTGCAAACAGCAATATTCACGAAAGGTTACTTTGGAGGGCATAGCAAATAATACGGGAGTTTTCCCACCTTTTTTACGTATGCCTACTATTCAGTTTTAAGACAAAACCACCATATAAGTATTTGCCATTAAAAACATCTCCCTTCGTGTAAGGAACTTGCTTATCGCTAAGCTGTTTATAAAATAACCTTTTTTTCCAAAAAAATCAATGATGAAAAGAAGCAGGAAGAACGTATGATGCATGACCTGGCTAGCAGTGAATAAGGCCAAAAATCTTAAGTTCAACGATTCGGGACCGTAAGCCGCCATTGGGAGATCGAGTTCAGAATGTAAATTTGAGAAGTTGCGGTTTACAATAGGATGAAAATTAATTATAGTTATCAAAGAGTTGTTTTATCTACAATAAAAGGAGAGATCAACATGAATCCAAAATTACAAAAGAAAATTAGCAATTTAGAAAATATAGAGAGATTTCCAGCAGAGGAATTATTGGAGCTCTTACCTGTCAAAAAAACCGACAATGTATTGGACCTTGGAGCAGGCACTGGTTATATTTCATTTTCTATTGCTGAACGAGTGAACACTGTATATGCGCTGGATAATGATAAGGATGTCCTTGAATATTTGGAAACCCAAGCGAAGGAGAGAGGCATCGCGAACATTAAATCTGTTGCAGGTGATTTTAAAAAAATTCCGTTAGATAACCAGGTTCTTGATATAGCTATTGCTTCAATTTCTTTACACGAGGTTCAACCACTTGCAACAGCTCTGCAAGAAATAAACAGAATATTGAAAGACAGAGGCTTGTTCTTATGTATCGAATTAGAGAAGACAGAAACTTCAACGGGTCCAAGGGTTTCTTCGAAAGACATGGAAATTACAATCCTAGATGCTGGCTTCTCGATCGTTAACAAAATCTACCCGTCCACCAAAATTGCCAACCAGTCTATCTATATTATTCTGGCTCAAAAGTAAATGATGAGAGCAAAAATTGCAGCAATGATGATTTTATGTATAAAAGAGAATTTAATATTAAGCAACGAGAGACGAAGATTTAATATAAATGAAAGCGAGGCTGCCGGTATTATCGGCGGCCTCGTTTATCTATGGAACAGACGTATTACGAGTCTTTGAACAGTTAACAGGCTTATCCGGATGTTCTGAAGCATGAAAGCGTTTGACTTATTTGAATATCAATCTATAATTATGAAGGAAATTGGACATGGACGAGAGTAGACGAAGTGGCTTGATTTTTATCCGCCTGAATGGATTGAAATGCCGACGAGCTTCAAAGTAGGCCGAGGCCTATGGGGAAAACGAAAATCGGTATAGCTGTATGTATACTCACAGCAAGCTTCCATAACCAGGAGGCTTGCTGTTTTATTTTCAGAAGGAGACTAGGTCAGAATGACACTTAAAAAAAGGATTTTTTTATTGTTCTTTCTCAGTGCGTTTATCCCCTTTATCAGCATATTTGCGATCTCTTACTATACGATTGACTCCATTTTCGCAAATAAAATCGATGATGGCATTCGCAGCAATTTACAGCAGGTGACATCCTCACTGGAGAATTCGATCACCAATCTGAATCACGTCACACAGCAATTGTCTTACCGAGGAACCATTGGCAAAAAGCTGGATGAATTCCTGAAGCCTTCCTCGGATATCCTCAAATTGATGGAGGCCAGGGACGAATTAAAGAGCGAGTTAAGCGTGGTTACCTTTACCAATCCGAATATCGGTTTGACCTTATACTACTTCCAGAAAGATGGCACTACACAGTTCGGCAACTTTCCCATTAAGGATCGATTTTCTCCTGAGACTCTGCCTGTACTCTTCCAAACCTATGGCATTAAGTACTATGGTCCGCATATCAGCATGAACCGCTTCGATGACCAACTCGTTCTGTCTGCCATGCGAAGAGTACAGCAGCCCGAAAGAAACGACGTGTACATTTACGTAGAGTCCGGCTTCCGCCTTACACAGGATACCTTGAGATACAATCAGTACAACGGCACTTTATCTCATCTGATCCTGGATGGTGAAGGCAACATTGTGTACAGTGAGATACCGGAAGCCATGAAGGTCGGAGAGAATTTCTCCAGCTTGACGGCCGATCCTGCCAAGGACGGGATATCCCAGGGGTATCACTGGTTCAAGGAGGATTCGTCACAGAAATGGAGTGTCGTATCGGTTATTTCGCAGGCTCAATATCAACAGGAGAAAAACCAGTGGTTACTTCAAATATTGCTGGTCGCTTTATTTTTCCTCGGCTTTACCGTATTTCTGGCTTGGCTCCTGTGGAAGATGGTGTACAAACCACTCGGCTTGTTCCATTCGGAAATCAATGGGATGTCCAAGAATCCACAAACGACAGGAAGCCGAGCTCGCACCCAGATTCCCGAATTCGATTTTCTGCTCGGAGAATTTTCGAATATGCAGCATCAAATTGGCGACCTCTTCAAGGAAGTACAGCAGAAAGAGAAGATTCGTGCAGACCTGGAAGTGGAAAAACTTCTCTATCAGATCAACCCGCACTTTCTGATGAATACACTGGATACGGTGCACTGGCTGGCCGTTATGAACGGGCAAGGGGAGATCGACAAGCTGGTACAGTCATTGAACAAGCTGCTCTATTACAATTTGGGCAAATTAGGACAAGTATCCACGATGGAAGAGGAGATTGATGCGTTAAGGCAGTATCTGATTTTGCAGCAAATCCGATATGACTTTGAATTTGACGTTCGCATTACTGCAGATGAACAAGTGCTTCAAATTCCTGTGCCTCGCTTTATTCTGCAGCCGCTGGTTGAAAACTCGCTTTATCATGGATTGAGTGACGAGGGGTTTATTCAAATCGAAGTGACATGCAACACAACGTTGAACATTATGATACAAGATAATGGAGCAGGCATGACCGAGGAAGTTATTCATAAACTGCTGAACAATCGTGTAGCTGAACAAGAAAAAGTAGGAATGGGGATCGGTCTCAATTATGTGCACCGCATGTTGAAGTCACAGTACGGAGATAAAGCACAACTGGTGATCGAGAGTGAATTGGGAACGGGGACAAGCATACTGCTCATACTGCCTATTAAAGGAGAAGATATCTCGGCATGATTAAGGTACTGATTGTAGATGACGATAAGCTGGTTCGCAAAGGTATTAGCTCTGCGATGCCATGGAACGAGTTCAACATGGAAGTTGTAGGAGAAGCAAGCAACGGAGCGAAAGCACTGGATTTTCTGAAAAATCAACCGGTCGATCTGATGTTGACGGATCTTGCGATGCCGGTCATGTCAGGGATTGAACTGATGCGAGCTACGAGACAGCTCTATCCGGAACTGCATATCGTTGTCTTAACACTGCATCAGGATTTTGATTATATCCAGGAAGCGCTTAGGATGGGAGCCATCGACTATATAGCCAAAGTCCAGCTGGAGAAAGAGCAATTCGAACATGTTCTGCATCGGATACATACCCGAATTGACGGGTTGAAGAGTACGAACCAAAAGATGCCTTCGCAGAATGAAATCAATGTCTATTATCCAAATGTGTATGCACTTGTTTCTCAAGATCGTAAATCAGAACAGATGTGGCCAATGGAGCTGACCACCCATGGGGATGAGATTAGGTGGGAGGTTGAACGAAATGGCTGGATGTGGGCAGCATCCCACTGCGAAGAAGATCAACTGTTTAATCAATTGAAGGAGTCCCTGAACCAGGTTCCTCTAGGTACATTATTGATTCTGTCTGACGTCCAAGAGCGAACGTGGTCGCAAATCAAAAACTGGATTATGAATTATACAGAGACGTCTTTATTCTATGCATACAGCCCCAATGATCGAATCATTTCCGTTTCGATGAATGAGGAAGAAACATTTTCAATAGAGCCGCAGGATGAAGACATTAACCGGATTAAGCAAAGTTGGTTCCAAACACCATGGACGCACCATGACATTTACTATGGTCAACTCATTGAACAGTTCAAATCATTACGATTACATAAAGGACAGTTGATGGGATTGCTGTATTCAATCGTTATGGAGTGGAATCACCTTTTTGCCCAAACAACACTTGGAAGAATCCCCATGATCCATTCTTTCGATTCCTGGTACGAGGTTGAGGAATGGATGAAGCAGACTGCTGCAGGTATTCGAAAGGCCGATGAACAAACTTCGTATTCACAGGAAATTATCGATGCCGTGAAAAAAGCGGTGATCATCATGCAGAATGATTTGGAACAGGCGTATACAGCTTCAGCTCTCTCCCAACAACTCAACATCAGCCGAAGTTATTTCAGTCAATGTTTCAAAGACTTGATGGGAAAAACCTTTAATGAGTACTCCAGATTCATCCGGGTAGAGAAGTCCAAGGAGTATTTGCTCAATACGAACAACACGATATTCTGGATTGCAGAGCGAGTGGGTTATACGGATGAAAAATATTTTAGCCGCATTTTCCGCGAACTGACAGGCCTTTTGCCAAGTGAGTATCGACAGCTACGCAGAGAAGTTAAATAGCTGGCACCTTCTCAATGAGCAAACATCCATTCAGTGTAGAAAGGGAGTCCATACCCTGATGATCGATGTAGGATGTCATGTAAATGATACGAGAGACATTGTCGAGTGTTGCTCAATTAAGGCCGACAGTATCCTGTTTTAGGAGCTGCCGGCTCTTGTTTTTGGATTAAGAATAGGCATAGATAGACAAATGTTCTTCCGTAGGTAGGGTAAATGCTCACAAACGTATGAGAGCTATAGAATACCGGTTGAAAACTGTAACCATTTCTCTATCCAAACGGACGTGCAATCCCTATCTCGACTAATCTTCACTTCATTTTATACTGAAAGCGCAAACAAAAAATGAGAAACAGAATAAGGGGAATCGAACTAGATGAGAACAAAATGGTCCATGAAAAGCAAACCGTTGACGAAACGTCTCGCGGTGCTATCAATGTCTGCCTTGATGGTTGCAGCTCTTGCGGCGTGTGGAGGCTCTACCAATCCTCCTACTGCAGAGGAAGCAGGGAAATATGAGGTAACGCCGGGGGATCCGTTCAGTGCCTACAAAGACGAAATCACCGTCACCATGGGACGGGTGACCACAGCCAATCCGAAACTGCCGGCTGGAGATACCTATGAAAACAACGCGTATACTCGACTGGTCAAAGATACATTTAACGCTCAGATTACCGATCAATTTGAAGCCAATGGCGAAGATTATAGCCGTCAAGTTTCGCTTGCCATCGCATCTGGGGAATTGCCTGACATGATGCGTGTTGATTCCAAAGATGAATTGAAAGAACTGGTTGATAATGATCTGATTGAAGATCTGACAGCCATTTACGATCAATATGCCACGGATAACATCAAACAGATGTACGATTCCTATGACGGTCGAGCATTAGACAATGCGACGATTGATGGACGATTGATGGGCCTTCCGGCGACTTCCCTGGATTCGGCTCCAACGATGGTTTGGGTGCGCCAAGACTGGCTGGATCTGCTGGGAATTCAACTTGATGCAGACGGAGACGGTGCCATCTCGCTGGGTGAAGTAGAGAAAACGGCACAAGAATTCCTGAAAAGAGATCCGGGTCAAACCGGAAATCCGGTCGGTATTCCATTTGTAAACACACTGAATACCACCGATTACAATGCTTCTGCTTATACCATGCTGGGTGTTGCCTCAACGGAGGGCGCGTTCCCGCAATATTGGATGAATGGTGAAGACGGCAAAATCGTGTATGGTTCCACCACAGAAGAAACGAAGCAAATGCTGGGTATCATGGCGGATTGGTACAAGAATGGCATCATTGATCCCCAATTCGGAACCCGTACCTTTGATGATATTACTGCACTCTACGCCAATGGCCAGAGTGGTATCGCTTTTGGACCGTGGCATATCCCTGACTGGGGACTGATCAGCGTGAAGCAGATGGATAAAGATGCGAAATTCTCAGCGTATACGCTCGAGGATGCAGACGGCAATGTAAACGTGGCACACGCGAATCCATCCAATCAGTTCATTGTAGTGAGAAAAGGATATGAGCACCCTGAACTGGCCGTTAAAATTGTGAACCTGTTCTACGATAAACTGGCTAACGACAAGGATGTCGCAACTACGATGCCGGAAGCCGCCAAGTACCAGGAAACCGGGGTAGACGGTTCGACCAGACCTTTCAATATCGAAGTCAACTCGGCGACATCACTGCTGGATGATTACTCTGATGTCGTTCGTGGAATTAAAGGAGAAATTGGCCTGGAAGAGGTTCGCACCACCGAGTCGAAGAACAATATCGGAAGCATCAAAACGTACTTGAGCGACATGGATACGGATGACGTGACCGCTTGGTCAAAATATCATTCGCGGATCAACGGAGTTGGACTGATCGACAAACTGACACAGGAGAATAAATTCGTTTGGATGACTCCGGCTTACTCTGGCACTACACCAAGCATGAAACAGACGTGGGCCAATCTGACGAAGCTCGAGCAGGAATCGTTCATCAAAATCGTGACAGGTTCCGAACCGCTTGATTACTTCGATACATTCGTCAGCAACTGGAAAAAACAAGGCGGTGATCAAGTCATCCAGGAAATTGAAGACGAGATCGCAGCGAAACAATAAACATCCATGATCAGTAGCAGGGCTGCGATATGCAGCCTTTCTTCAGGAAAGGGGCTCATCCATGAAACAGGGGAAATTGAAAGCAAGAGGCAGGCTTGGCACGGGTGCCATGTACCATATGATGATGCTTCCGGGCATTTTGTTTTTGCTTGTATTCAGCTATATTCCAATGGTCGGTGTCATTACGGCTTTTCAGGACTACATACCGGCCAAGGGCATGTTCGGCTCTGAATTTGTAGGGCTGAAGCATTTTATTTATATGTTTAAGCTGCCGGATATCGGGCAGGTCGTCAGCAATACGTTGATTATTGCGATTGGAAAGATTTTGCTCGGAACGATGATGGCCATCATTTTTTCTGTTTTGTTAAATGAAATTCGTATCAAATACGTTAAAAAATCCGTGCAGACGATTGTTTATCTGCCGCACTTTCTATCTTGGGTTGTACTGGCATCCGTCGTTGTCAACATGTTCAGTTTGGACGGAATCGTAAATCAAATGTTGGCGTTCTTTGGCCTGGAAAATATTAATTTCCTTGGCAGCAACACCTGGTTTCAGCCACTAATTATAGGAACAGACGTGTGGAAGGAGTTTGGTTACAGTTCAATCGTCTACTTAGCGGCTATTACGTCAATTGACCCCGGTCTATATGAAGCTGCAGGAATGGATGGAGCCAGCTGGTGGAGAAAAGTATGGCATATTACATTGCCAGGTATGCTGCCTATTATTCTGCTGATGGGTGTAATGAGCCTGACCAATATTTTGAGTGCAGGTTTCGATCAGGTCTATAATCTGTATAACCCGGTTGTATATGAAACGGGTGATATTCTGGATACCTACGTCTACAGGATTGGTCTCGTTGGGCGACAGTAT
>Ga0209463_1002088_pt1 | contig 11372 bp, 15 predicted proteins | sample AgamicMgSfrz_FD_187169 | JGI IMG/M metagenome (GOLD analysis project Ga0209463, IMG submission 187169) | Agave microbial communities from Guanajuato, Mexico - Mg.Sf.rz (SPAdes) (version 2) | ecosystem: Host-associated > Plants > Phyllosphere > Phylloplane/Leaf | place: Guanajuato, Mexico... | reverse complement strand
ACTTAGGGTTTACTTCTTCGCTATCCCTTAATTCATAAGTATATCCTGCAATTATATTATCGTAATTTATTAAAGATTTTTGACATACTTCCTGTGAATAGCTTTTGTTTTCTTGAATGTTCATTATAATTCCTCCAATATTTATATTTATGTATGTATTTTAGTAGATAAATTCTTTTTTTGAGAAAATAATAAAAAAGTCTTATCGCAACTCGCAATAAGACCTCTAATACTTTATTTAAATGACGTTTTTCCGTCTTCAACGTGGACATAGAACTTCTGATTTCCTATCAGAATTTGTTCTCCATCTTTTAAACCAGCTTCATCATTTTTATTCACTGTTACACCTGAAATACTCAACTCTTCTAAAAACTCTTCTTTCAAACCATCTGAAGAATGTTGTAATAATTCTTTCGGTTTCATAATAGCAGGCATCTTTCCTATTTCATAAGAAAGGGAAAAATGTTTTTCGGAATTACTACTTAACTCTTTTAGAAGTGGAATAATTTTCTGAATGACATCACCATCTTTTTCAACTTTTTCAGTAATATATGCTGTGTCTTCCTGAAATTTCTTGCCCAATTCTTTATGTTCGCCAAAAAATGTAAGAGTGTTTCCCTCTCCTATTACTATTCCGAATTTCCAATCTTGAATTGAATTTATTTCAAAATGACAAACTGTATTTTCACCGCTAACGTTATCATTTTTCCCAGTGTTATACTGCTCATTTTTCGTTTTATAAAAGCTTTTAATAGGTTCTAACACTAATATATGTCTTTTTTTATTCTTTTTATTTAAGACCCTCTTCTTCACAATCTTCTTCCTTTCTTGAAGTGCACTAATTTCTTCTTTTTTCTAATCCTATTAATTCATATTATGTATGTCTACTTATTCTTAGCACCTCTCCATCTTTTCTAGATGGAAGTATTTTAGCATCGTTTTTCTACTATATATTAAAAAAGTGAAAGAATCCATCGTTCATTATTAGCATACCCATTCTTACCTCGAGGAAAAATATTAAAATAAAATAGAGTAATTTCTCCTGCTAATTCTTCTTATATCTCATAAGAACAAATTAATTAATCTTTTAGTACATAGTATATTTTTTAAGTATTTGTCCTATGGAATCCAATGTCATTGTACTATATGTAAAATAGTAAAGGATGTGAACAAATTGGGTTTCAGCTTAAAAAAAGGAATGTCACTAATTACAGAGGAAATCTCCGTAGCAATTGAAAAAGCAGTAATTTCTTATACCTTAAACAAATTGCTTACTAAAATTATACGAAAACACGTAAGCCCCTATAAGAGTATTGAAATCTTACATCTACAGTTTAAGGACTTGAAACTAAAAATAGAAAGTGACAGGAAGGTCCCAGGTTTTCAAAAGATCGATATCTATTTGGATAACAGCAGCAAGGCTTCATTATCTAGCACTACTTGCCGGAGAAGTACCAAGAAACTTTATACTACCTTAAATAAAAAGGTAGAAGATCAATTTAAATCTATAGTGATTGCCTTAGAGCCAAATGAACCAAGCGATAAAGACAATAGCTTCTCACAGTTTCAAAAGAAAATAATTTTCAAGTCAAATCAACCTAATTAGTAAAATCAAAAAGACACCGCTAATATGTTTAATCGGTGTCTTTTTCTATGTATTATTCGAGTGTTGCTAACAATTCTACTTTCTCAACATATTCTAGGAAATCATCATACTTTACATCCCGTGCACTAACTTCTGTTTCCTTTAAAGCTAATTCATAATCTGTATATCCGATTTCACTTTCAATGTGTATGTTGTCATACAACCACTTAGCTGTTAAATAAATTGGGTTTGCTTCTTCATCTATCCAAACTAAGTTTTCACAAGTGTACTTTTCGTTAGAAACTGAAATTCCAAATGTCTCTGCTAATTCTTTTTTAGCTATTTCAAAGATTTCTTTAGTATCATTTATAAAATTAGTTTGATTTGTGAATACATAGGTTTTTTCGATTTTCCAGCTACCTTCAAACGCAATAATTAATTTATAAACTTGTTTCCAAACATTCATTTTTTATATCTCCTTTAATGTAAAAGCAATACTGCTCTGTTTTTACGATTTTAACATCTGTAGTATGATTTATAAGAAAAAAATTAAAATTAAGCTTTCCTTTTTTATTATATTCAAAGGAATATATAATTAATTGAATTATACGACCAAGGAGTTAATAAGATATGGCAGCAAGAAATAACATAATGAACGACTATACGATCACTTTAGAGTGGCTACACGAAGTAACAAGAAACCATAACGGCAAATACTTAGTTATCGATGGATTCTACGATAGCTGGGATAATTTTAAAAATGAAAGATCCCCAAACTTAGAAACAATATTAAATTATATGTTTGACTGCGGTTATGAGTTAGTATCAATTCAGCCTATGGGGAATCCCACTTGCAAAGAAATGGTCTTCAAGCGGATTTAAAAGAAGTTTATAGACTATATCCCAATTGCTCCGTATAATATTTAAAAAACTTATTTATTTTTCCATTTTTTTAAGAACCACTGTATATTTTTATAGTTAAAAAAACTGATTCAAAGGAGCTTTTAAAAATGAAAAATACAGCAACAGTAACATACAAAATTGGGGATATCGAAATTAAAACAGAAGCAAAATATCCAAATCACACATCTATTTCGGAAGAAGGAAAGAGAAATATGGCCGCTATTAATGCTATTTCTAAAATTAAAAAGGAAACCGGCCTAGAGTTATACAAACTTGACGAAGATATAAATGAAAAAGCAGTAGTAGAATTTAAATAACAAACTGTTAATTGGAAGTACATAAATAAAATTAAAAAGCTCCTATCTTAAGATAAGAGCTTTTTATTATTTTAAAATATAAAATTTTTTTACCTAAGTTTACTAATTTATTTATATTCTCCTTCGAAAGAAGGTGATAATATGAAGAAAATTCATAAATGGACACTTGGAGCTTTATGTTTTTGTGGACTTCAATTTTTAACGACGGAACACACCTTTGCATTAACTGATAAAGCTGTGACTCCAGAACAATATGGCGCTAATGGTAGCGACAATCTACCAGATACCGCCGCTCTTCAAAGAGCTTTAAACGCTTCTACTAACGTAGTATTAAAGGGTGGAGCTACTTATTATATAAATAAGCCTATTTCTACTGATCATAGTGTTACAATCACTACAACCGGCGGGAAAGCCAATATTGTCAAAATAACAATGAGAAATAAAGAAGTTGCTTTTACTTTCCATAACGAAGCTGCTTATAACACCGTAATGTGGGACTCAGCAAAGAAAGGTCAAAATTTCATAACTGTTTACTCAACAACCGGCACCAAAGTTGGAGACTTAGTGCATCTGAAATCAACAAAACTTTGGAAATGGGATAATCGCGGATACTTAAGTAAGGGAGAACTTTTACGTGTTAGTAAAGTAGAAAAAAACAAAATCTATTTCGAAACTCCTCTAAGAGATTCTTATTATGTAACGGGAGAAAAAGTAACTGTAACGAGTTATCGAGACAAACAACTAATAATGAAAGATGTCTCCTTCTCCTACCCTCAACCGTTTAATTCTAACAAGCCCCTTGTACTAGTTGAAGCAGCTACTAACTCTAAATTAGAAAATGTAGAAGTGAGGAATTCAAAAACGTTAGGTATTCTTTTAGACCGTTCATATAAAACAACTGTAAATAGAATGTATGCAAATTTAGGAACTACTAAAGACATTAATTCTGGTTACGGTATTCAAGATTATGGCGGTATCTATACACGAATCACAAATAGTTACTTTACTAACGTTCGTCGCGGAATCGACTTCTCTGGTGTAACCCCTTCTCGATCCGGTTATGCCGCTAATAACACCGCTATCGGCCCTGTTAGATACACTTTAGCTTCAGGTAATAGCGGATACGGCACCCACTCCACAGCTGAAGATATCTTGTTCGAAAACAATACATCAGTTAACTTTAATTATGGTTATATTAGCAGAGGAGACAATATCACTATTCGTAATAATACCGCTTATGGTACTATGACCGCTATGGTGGCTGCTACATACGGCGATCATATCAACATATATAACAACTTCTATAAAAATGATAAAGGTGGGAATGCCGAACAGTTCTTACGTGTGGTTAAAACATTTGATGGAAGTGTCTCACTCCGTCACAACTATGCAGGAGTTTTAACTGGGGATTTTGTTCAAAATGATTCTCCATATTTAAAATCACTTCAGTTATATAGAAACCGCGCTATCTTTGTTCATAAAGCGTCTAATCCCGCTTATTTAGTTAAAAGCTTAGGATCCGTGAAACTTGAAAATACAGATATTCAAGATAATTTAATGACAATGCGCATAGGAAAAAAAGCTTTTTCTAGCGGCTTTAATCTAACAAGTAAGACAAACAATATAGATTGGAGATTTTAAAACTCAGGATTTTATCTTGAGTTTTTCTTTTTGAGTCATTTTAAAGAAGACCAGTATATTTTTAGCTAATTTTGTTTATAAAGATAGTGTAACTACCTTTTCCCCTTTAAGCTCTTTGTTTTAAAACAAGGAGCTTCTTTGTATTAATATCCAAATTTTCTATTAATATTTACTTTACGTTTAAAGGGTTCATTCGTTATAATTTCAATTACACAACAAGGTGTATGAAGGCGAACAGTAGGAAGCGGCCGTCTAGAAAATGACTACATAAGATTGGGTTGACCCTGACCTCTCAAAAGCAGGGCTATAGACTAGGCTACACCTTTTATTTACATATTAAAATTGACACCAAATAAAAAGCACTATTGCAAACGCAATAGTGCTTTTATATATACTCGTTCAAGACTTTGAGCTATTTACTAATCATTAAAAAACCCATCGAATATAAGCGGAGTAGGTTCAATAAATGCCTTCCCATTTATTTGTTCTCCTATTTTTTCCTTTATTCGCTTTTCTAAATTACTATCGACATTTGGGTTTGTCAGAGTCCATTTTCCTTTTACTTTAACCCATTTTGCTATCCCGATTGTCGAACCGTTTACATAGCAAACACTCACTACATCTTCCTTTGAATTCATTCTTGGCATATCAATTTTCAAAGTCATAGAACTCCCTCTTTCAGTATTTTATGAGCTACCGATATACAATTTTAAACATTGAAGGAAAATTATTAAAATAACTATACCAGAATATCCGAAAAATTACTTTACTTTTTTTCCAAAACAAAAAAACATCTTGCTATAATCTCCCCAATAACCAGTCTTTTGGGAGGCAGAATAATGATTTCAACATCAATAATAGTAGAAAGAACAGAAAAATTTGCAACTTTCACAATGGATAATGGCATAGCCGTAGCAGTAAGTCTTATTCCTAACGAAAATCGTAGGAATTGGTTTGAATTTAGAACGTCTAATATGCGCAAAGGCAAATTAATAGCAACGGATGGTGAAGATTTCTTAGGTGATGATGAAGAGCTTGTCAGACGTACTACAGAATACTTTAACAAGTATATGATTTTCAAACCAGGTACAATTTCAAACTCAATTAACGATAAAATACAGTGGTTTCTTGATGCACGTCTACCGTTAATCACCAAGAAAAAATCGGATGAGACTTATATGGAGTGTTTTTGTTATTGTTTATCCCACATTAAATATAAGAAGGATATATATAATCAAAAGTTGTTTTCATTAGAAGACATTGATAAATGTATAAAAAACTTCAGAGCAGGCTATACCAAAAAGCATAAAAGCGAAGATAAAAATAAAAGCAAATAATAGTTATTCGTAAACAAAAAAATCTACCCTATGTTCAGGTAGATTTTTAACAGGTTACACAAATTGGTTGCGAATTGCCTTTTTCTCATCTTCTTTTAGTTCACTTAAATATTTTCTGTACTCTCTAAAGAAAAATAAGCAGCTCTGTTCTGCCTCTAAAGGTAATTTGTCTTTGTAAACATCTTTTTCTACTACAGAAAGATAATCAGCTTCTAACTGTTCAAAGGAAAGATCATTCTTTTCTTGATATTCTTTAATTTTCTTTAATGCTTGTCGTAACTGTGTGGCACTCTGAACTTCAAACTTATTCTCGCCTTCCGCTGTATGCGTATTAGTAGGACCATTAGCATCCCAAAAACCTATATTTAAATAGGCTTTATAAGCTTTCTCTTCCATTTTTCTACGATCATAACTTTCAGCTTGTGTAAGCACAGTATTTCGATACGACCCTAACATTCCTTTTTCTATGTATTGCGGTCTTAAATCACTTACATATTTCCACATCACTTCAAATGCAGTATCTTCGTTAGAATCAACCTTCCAATCATTTAAGAAGTCTGTAGCGGCTACGCCGTATTTCTTGCACTCTCTTAGACACCATTTAATGTTGCTGTGACTTTCTTTTAATTGGTTAAACTCTTCAACTTCTGCTTCTGTTAAAAGGCATTCTTCTTTTGTTTGATAGTGCACTCGAACAACGATCTTGCTTTTACACTCTGGGCAACGTTTGTCACCCTTAATTTGTTCAAATATGTACTGACATTTTGGGCATTCCTTATTTTTAAATCTGACAGCCCATTTAAGCTCATTAGCAGTTAGGGGAACTTCTAGTTCGTCTCTTTTTTCCTTGCGAACAGTTTGTTGAGGTGCTAAAATTCTTTCTTCGACTTTCCCCAAAAGCACTTCTTTTTCCTCTTCTTTGTTGCTCACATACGGGAAATTTTTCGTCTCTGTTGTAACAAACAATGATTTTACTTTGTCTCTTAATCCCATAGTTATCCCCTCTTTCTTTAGACCTATTGTACCAAAACTAGCTTTTAAGAAAAGCTTTTTTTAAAGTAAATACCTTTTTTCTTCCATTTTGTAATATAATGACTTGAATAACAAAGGGTTTTAATGCGTCAAATATATTAATAAAAAAAACGGGGTTAAATTATGAAAGATACTATTATCAAAAAACTAAAAGAGATTGAAAAAGAAAAGAATGTAAAAGTACTTTACGCTTGCGAATCTGGTAGCAGAGCCTGGGGTTTTCCATCAAAAGATAGTGATTATGATGTCAGATTCATCTATGTACATACTAAAGAGCGTTATTTAAGTATTGATCCAATAGGTATAGGTTCAGGCGCGGAAAACGAGAATAGAGATGTAATTGAATACCCAATTAATGATTTACTAGACATATCTGGTTGGGACTTAACAAAAACGTTAAAACTATTTAGAAGTTGTAACCCTCCCCTCTTAGAGTGGATGCAATCAAACATACAATATTATCGAGCTTTCGCTACAATTGATAAACTAAGAGAGTTACGAGAAGAAATCTTTACTCCTAGAACGTGTATTCTTCATTACTTGCATATGGCCAAGGGAAACTTCAGAGAGTATTTGCAAGGAGAGCAAGTGAAAATTAAAAAGTATTTCTACGTGTTAAGACCAGTACTAGCAGCTAAGTGGATTGAGGAATACAATGAATTTCCACCTTTAGAATTTCAAGTACTCTTAGATAAAATGGTTCCAGCCGGCGATTTAAAGAAAGAAATAACAACATTATTAAAAAGAAAAATAAAAGGTGATGAACTAGATTTAGAACCTCGTATTGATGTTATAAACACTTTTCTAAATTCAGAAATGACTCGTTTAGAGGAGTATGGTAAATCGTTAGAGCGTCCAACCGAAGATGCATTTAAAAAGGTAACTGAAAAGTTTAACCAGTTGTTCAGAGACACTTTAGACGAAGTTTGGAACTAAAAAACAAAAAGGCTTATCCGTGTAAATAAAAGCGGATAAGCCTTTTTATGTTCCAAACCCCTTAAAGAGGTATATTGTTATTATTGTTTTTTGTCTCATTTAAATAATTCTCCACATATATTTGTTCTGCATCTGTAGCATTTTTTATTCCATCTTCCGGACTAAATTCAATACTTCTTCTTATTGCTACGCGATCCGCAATGTAACCCATCGCTAGCAAAAATAATATACAACCACCTGCCCAAATCCACATTGTCATTTTCACCACTCCTCTTGTTGTAAGTTTTCTAAGTTTTAATATAAGTTGCGGCTATTTATGTTGTAGTTTGCAATATTTTCATCTTTTGTATCTTTAGCTGATCCAGTGAAAGGATTAATTTCATACGTTAAATCTCTTCCAGCTTCTTTTTCTTCATCTGTTATTCTTTTTCCCAACGCTGCATAGTACCAGGTTGAAGCCCCAAAAGCTAAAACCCCGCCAACTATAAGAACCAAAAGTTCCATATTTCTCCCCTCCCAACCTATAAATATAAAATTAGAACTACATTAATTTGATTGGATACTAACCATTTTTCTTATAAAAGGTAAAGTATTTAAAAATACTCTACAATTTATCATACGTTGGGAACACACAAAAGGTTTCAGAAAATTATAATAATATTTATTTAAACTATTTTCTACAAAAACAATTATAATCCTTTCTGTACTACAACCTGAATACTAAAAAAAACAAAGGAAAAACTTTTTTTAAGATTAATATTTAAGGGTCTTAACTATTTAGGATGTAAATTATCTCAACAGGAGGTGCTTGAAATTCCAAAAGACAATGATTTAGAACGCAGTTTTGAAAGTTTTTTAAAGAATGCACATACAAATTATCAGCTTATTGGAAAAGAAAACAATATTTCCATCTCTCAATGTGCTATTTTAGAAATCCTTAAAAATAGCGGTTCTAAGAAGGTTACAGAATTAGCGGAGAAAATGGATATAACCCCTAGTGCGATCACTAGCCTTACTGAAAAACTCATTAACTCTGGGTTTATTGTAAGAGAGCGATGTGATGACGATAGGCGTATTGTCCGACTAGTTATTACAAAACTAGGCAGAGATTTTTCAACTAAAATTGTGTCGCAACGAAGCAAAATGATACAGAAATTGCATAGCGGCCTGTCTGTTGAAGAAGTGGATTTTTTAATTAAAATCTATCAAAAACTTGCTTTAAACAAGATGTAGTTTTTTATTTAGGAGGTATTCATCTTGACAACAAACATAAAAAAAATAATCGCAGTAAACGTTGCTACAGTAGCTGTTTTAGCCGCAGCTGGATTTGGAGGTTATCATTTTTATGATCAATCAACAAATTACATTAAGACTGAAAATGCCAAAATTGACGGTCAACAAGTTTTAATCACTTCCCCTGTCGCAGGTAAGCTAACTGATTGGAATGGCTTATTAGGCAAAGAATTTAAACAAGATGCTACTATCGGCCACGTAGCTACAGCCTCTTCTGAAAACCCTCAAGAAACTTCTTCAATTGATGTTTCAGTTCCAACAGATATTACAGTAGTTGCAAATAAAGCTTTACCTAACTCATTAGTGGCTCAAGGTACACCATTAGCTTACGGTTATAACTTTGACGACTTATATGTTACAGCAAATATCGATGAAACAGATGTTAAAGACGTTGAAGTTGGACAAAAAGTTGACTTATACGTTGATGCTTTAAAAGACGATACGTTAAAAGGGAAAGTAGAAGAAATCGGTCTAGCAACTGCTAGTGAGTTCTCAGTTTTACCTTCTAGCAACTCAGATGGAAACTACACAAAAGTAAAACAAGTAGTTCCAGTTAAAATTTCTATCGATGACGCAACTGGCGAAAATATTCTACCTGGTATGAACGTCACAGTTAAAATTCATAAGTAAGGAGGGATCGCTTTGTCCCAATTCTACTTGTTAGGTTACTTTGTTATTTGCGTAATCGTTATTGCACTGATGAATTCATTCATTCTTAAAAAGAAAAACAAAGCTACTTCTAAGACAGGAGAAGTAGTTGCAACAGACAACCTTCCTACTACTGCACAATCTAACAATGTAAATGATGGTGCAGCCCCAGCTCAAAAGCCTATAAAAGTGGGTAAAATTCTCTTTGTATTAATGTTCGGTATGTTTATCGCTATCCTTAATCAGACGGTTATGAACGTGTTGTTACCGCTTATTATGAACGATTTAAATACAAGCACAACAACAGCTCAGTGGTTAATTACAGGCTTTATGTTAGTGAACGGTATGCTTATTCCAATCAGTGCGTTCTTAATTGAACGTTATGGATTTAGGAAGCTATTTATTACTGCTATGATTTCCTTTACCATTGGATCGTTAATCTGTGCATTGTCTGGTTCATTCCCTGTTATGATGTTCGGGCGAGTGGTACAAGCAATTGGTGCAGGTATCCTTATGCCTTTAGGTATGAATGTATTTATGACTGCGTTCCCTCCTGAGAAACGTGGTACCGCTATGGGTACAATGGGTATTGCTATGATTTTAGCTCCTGCTATTGGCCCTACCCTTTCAGGTTGGATCGTTGAAAGTTACCACTGGAATGTAATGTTCTACGGTATGTTCGCTCTTGGTATTATTAACTTATTTTTTGCTACAGCTTGGTTCCATCCTAAGAAAGAATTATCAAATCCAGCTTTTGATTTCCAAGGCATCTTGTATTCAAGCATTGGATTCGGTGGACTTTTGTACGGATTTAGTGAAGCAGGTAGTAAAGATTGGTCTAGTCCTGAAGTAATTATCGGTTTAGTGTTAGGTGTTGTTTTCTTAGCTCTATTTACTTGGAGACAATTGACTGTTGAAAAACCTCTATTAGAATTAAGAGTTTTAAAGTATGACATCTACACGCTTACCCTAATTATTAACTCTATTGTAACAATGGCACTTTTCGGAGCAATGTTACTTCTACCAATTTATCTTCAAAGCATTCGTGGCTTTACTCCTCTAGAGTCTGGTCTTCTATTATTGCCTGGTGCACTTATTATGGGCTTAATGGGACCAATAGCAGGTAAATTATTTGATAAATACGGTATTCGTATCTTAGCGATTGTTGGTTTGTCTATTACAGCCTATGCAACATATGAATTTACGAAGTTAACAGGAGAAACACCATATAGCCACATCTTAGGAATTTATATATTACGTTCGTTCGGTATGTCTTTAATTATGATGCCAATTATGACAGCGGGTATGAACCAATTACCTCAACACTTAATTGCTCACGGTACTGCCCTAAGCAATACAATTCGACAAGTTGCAGGTTCAATAGGTACAGCTGTACTCGTTACAATTATGACGCAACAAACTACGGAGCACCTTTCAAACTATACAAACGCTTTAACTACTAATAACGCGTTCTTAAATAGTCAACTCAGTCAGCTAGGATCTAGCGGAATTATGTCACTATATTCTAAGGCGATAAGTACATCAACAATCAATGGTATTAATGATGCTTTCTTATTTGCTACATTATTAGGTCTGGTTGCACTTTTACTCTCTTTCTTCTTGCGTACACCAAAGATCAATAGAGAGAAATAATAAAAAGCCGTTTCTTTGGTTAAGAAA
>Ga0209463_1002086_pt1 | contig 11379 bp, 17 predicted proteins | sample AgamicMgSfrz_FD_187169 | JGI IMG/M metagenome (GOLD analysis project Ga0209463, IMG submission 187169) | Agave microbial communities from Guanajuato, Mexico - Mg.Sf.rz (SPAdes) (version 2) | ecosystem: Host-associated > Plants > Phyllosphere > Phylloplane/Leaf | place: Guanajuato, Mexico... | reverse complement strand
TTCTAGTACTGTATGAAAATCCTCTTTTTTATATTAAAATGGTAGACGTGTAAAATGACAATAAAGTTATTTAATTTTCGATATAAGATACTTCACTGTACTTAAAAATATAACAATAAAGTCGTTTAAAAATCTAAACATTATTCAACAATAGCGCCCGATTGTTGAATAATGTTCAATTTCAAACGAATAAAGCCATTAATATTAAATCTTGATAGCCACCATCCAATTTTACACCCTTTGCTTTTCTACCCTCTTCAAAGAAGCCTAGATTCTTATATAACTGGATTGCACTTAGATTATCTTCCATTACCTCAAGACAAACTTTTTCAATCTTACTGTTATTTTTAGCCCAATTGATTAACGTTTCTAGAAGAGCTCTTCCAATACCATAATTTCGATATTCAGGTAGTATGTTCATCGCAAAAGCCCCTTGATGACTGATTTTTTCTTTGTTTCCGTTCTTAAAATCTATTGCACCGACTAACTTACCAGAAACTTCAGCAATAAACTGTACATAATTTGGATTTTCATGATAAGATTTTAACGTTTTTTGAATAACATCGATACGCACCTTTTTTACATCCTCAACCGTACTTAGCATGTATGGAGCGTTTATTAAAGCTTTTGAAGCAGAATCTAGTATTCTTTCTGCATCCTGTTCTTTAGCTTCTCTAATTATTATTGTTTTTCCATCCTTAGATTTATAAGTAAAAACATTAGTTGATAAGATACTACACACACCCTTTCGGAATATAATTAGTTGAATTTTTTAACTATCGTGCAATTATTAAGTAAGAAAAAGTCGTATCACCTTTTTCTGCAATCGCTCTGCTTCAACTTAATGACGATTATTTCAAATATTTTTAATTTTTACAAGGATTTATTCTGTAATATAGCCCGATTGTTGAATAACATGACTAGCGTTTTTTAAACAATTTTATTATGTTTTAAACAACTTTATTATCTCTGTACAAGATGAATTAATGACTTGAGCTGTTGTGTAAATAATATACAATGACCTTTTCTAATTCCTTAGTTTGTTCTTTTTCCCATATACGAACAGCATCTACTAGAGTTTGTGTGTGTTTTAACCAATCTAGAATAAGATGTAGTTGTTCTTGTATTTGCCCAATGTTTTGCTCCTTTATGTTCTTATTCTGAATTCTATCAATTAATTGAAGCATATAGGGAAGTTTTTCTATGCATTCGCTTAAATCTCCGCAATAACCTGAAGGGAATTCATGTGTGCCAAATTCTAAAGTATTGATGTAATTAGAAACTAGGTATATCATAGCTTCTTGTTCGGTATCACCACCTAATTCAATCGCTTTTCGAAGGAATTTTTCTAAATCGTCTTCTCTATTGCTAGAATCCATATAAATTCCTATCCATCTAAAAGGTCTTGAATCAAATGGGTTGTTTTCTGTCCATCTATATAGAATGTCAATTAGAAAACTATTTAGTGAGAAAGTTAAGACCTCATCTTTTTCGTTTAATGCATCTAAAATAGTAAACAGCGAAATGGCAAACTCTTCTTGAACTTTTGATTCCCATTTTTTGCATTTGTAATAAATGTCCCTAAATGTTTAAAAGCTAATTTTCGAAGTCCCGCTTCGCGATGCTGACAGTAACAAATAAAATCATGCCAATGCTCATTTGTATTCATATGTATAATAATAGTTTGTAATGCAGTGAGAGGTTTATCCATTATAAGTCCCCAATCTATTAAGCACGTGTTGAAAATTTAGTGTTATTATATCATTACATAAATTAAAGTGGGAAGAATTTAAGATGGATTTTATTGGTCACGGGATCTAATCGATTGGTAATGTAGCGATTCTAACAGGACCCATTATTGACTTTGAAGATGAAACGAAAAAAGTTATTATGTTTATCTGAATATTGAGGGGATATGTTTATTTAATTTTTAGAAAACATAGACTATTAAATTTGTAAATGGTATAATCTTCTTATTATTGGAAATAAAATCAAAATATTTGAAAATAAAGGATAGGGTTGGTTTTAATGGGGGATTCTGATCACAAAGAAACAAAGGCAATATTAAAGTTATGGTTTATTTATATACCACTTGCATTTGGAGAATTTGTCTTTTCGACTATCATAGGTTATTTAAAAAAAAAGATTTTGTATTTGAAAAACAATTAACCTAATTTAATTGTTTTTTTATTTTCCTCTAATAAACCAAACAAAAATAGAGATTTTGAACAAGATGAAGTTTATGAAGGAAATAACGTTGATTAGGTGCTGAAAACGGGAATCATTCAAGCATGGTAATTCACCGTTTTTATAGCTTCCTATAGTGAGATGTTATGTTCACATCATATGTATACGATATTTGTAACTTAATATAGCATTACTGGAACTTCAAAATTAGTAGTTAAGGTTGTTACCTTTTAGAGTGTTATATATAACTTAGCTAAAAAAGCACAAATTATATAATTTGCGCTGTTCATTATCTGTTTTTTGGTAAAAAATTATAGTTTTTGTCACATTAATACTGTACGATACATAGTATAAAACACATACTGTATGACATATAGTAATGGAAATGAGGTGAGTGAATGGATACTTTATTAAACTCGTTAATTACTGAGTTAAGAAGAGGGACATTAACGTTAGCTGTTTTAAGTCAATTAAGAACGCCGCAGTACGGATATTCACTTGTCCAGTTATTGGAGCAATCAGGGGTTACAATTGATCAAAGTACTTTATATCCACTACTTCGCCGATTAGAAAAGCAGGAATTAGTGACGAGTAGTTGGGATAAAACGGAGAGTAGACCTCGTAAGTATTATGTTTTAAGTGATTATGGATTAGAAATATTTTTGCAGTTGAAAAAAGAATGGATAAAGGATTCGAAAGAACTTTATAACTTATTAAAGGAGGAGGAAGAGAATGAATTTAATTGATCTCTATATCCAAGAGGTTGCGAAGAGATTACCTGAAAAAAATCGTGAAGATATTACACTTGAACTAAGGTCAACTATAGATGATATGTTACCTGAAGATTATAATGAGAAAGATGTAAAGAGCGTTCTCGAAAAATTGGGGAGTCCGGTTTCATTGGCTAATGGTTATTTGGATAGACCGATGCATTTAATTGGACCACGTTATTTTGATGTATATACAACGTTGTTAAAAATGATTATACCAATCGCAGCTGTCATTGCACTCATATCAATGGTTGCAGAAAATTTTATAGGCTATAGTGGTGATCAAGCAGTATTAAATGTTATTTTTCAATTGATAGGTAAAGGCATTGGGGAAATTTTTGAAGTGGGCCTCCATGTATTTTTCTGGTTGACAGTTGTGTTTGTTATTTTAGAAAGAACAGATACAGACAAAGGTATCGAGCCGTTGACGACAAGTTTAAAAAAATGGACACCAGATGATTTGAAAAACATCTCGTATATTCCAAAGAAAAAAGCAATCTCGAAGTTTGAAGTTTTTGGAGGTTTAATGTGGACAGCAGTTTGGGCTACACTTTACTTTTATGCGAATCATCTTGTTGGCGTATATAACGGTACGGCAAATGGACTGAAGTTTGTCTCGCCAACTTTTAATCAAGAGGTTTTATTGCAGTACTGGCCAATCGTTGTAATTATGATCGTTTTTGAAATATGTATATCCCTTTATAAATTAGTGCAGGGACAATGGACGCAAAGATTGGCGATTGGGAATGCTATTCTTCAAGTAGCTGGGACGATAGTATTCATTGTAATTGTAGTAAATCCACATGTATTTAACGCAGGGTTTATTACGTATTTGGCAAATGCATTTACTATTTCCCTAGAGGGATTTAAAACGTGGTTAGTTGGCGGTGGAATTGTAATTTACACATTATCTGCTGCAATAAATATATTTGACGGTTTCCGAAAAGCTAGTATTCGTATGTAGATAAAAATCGGAAATTTCGATAAAATAAAACTATTAAAAAGATAGTGGATATAAGATGAACATGATGAAAGGAAGAAAACAATGATAAGGGTAGCAACGAAAAAAGATTTAGCATACATTTTAGATATTTATAACGATGCGATACTTTATACAACAGCTGTATATGCGTATAAACCTGTAACCCTTGAAAATAGAATAGATTGGTATGAACAAAAAAAGGCTGAAGGGTATCCAATTTTCGTATATGAATTAGATAATAAAGTAGTAGGATTTGCGACATTCGGCCCATTTAGAACGTGGCCTGCTTATAAATATTCAGTTGAACATTCTGTGTATGTAGATAAGGCATATAGAAAAAATGGCATTGGGTCTTCATTAATGAAGGAATTAATCAAAATTGCAAAGGAAAGAGAGTATATGACCTTAATTGCTGGAATTGATGCAGAGAATGAGAAAAGTATTGCCTTGCATCAAAACTATGGATTTGTTCATGCAGGAACAATAAAAAAAGCTGGTTATAAGTTTAATAAATGGCTAGATTTAGCTTTTTATCAGCTGGAACTTAACGGTCCTGAAAATCCTATAGAAGAATAAATATTTTTCGGTAGCAAGAAAAAATTCATGCTACCTTTTTCTTATTTTAATAGCTAATGAAAAGGTTTTTTACATTCAATGTTGAAATATTAGAAGTTAATATAACGATATAAAAAGAGGGATAGAAATGGAAACTGTTATAAATAAAATAAAAGAGGTACAATCTAATTATGTGGGAATGGCAATTTATTCTACAAAAAATAATCGTATAGTTGCTTCGTATAATAGTGAATTAAATATTCCGTTAGCATCAGCAGCAAAATTAGTCATTGGATTTGTAGTAACGCAAATGGTGAAGGAAAATAAACATAATTGGAATGATATACTTCATTACATTAAATTTAATCCACATGAAGATAGTGCGCAGTTATATCCGCATTTACAAGGAAGAACTTCTTTAACACTTAGTGAAGCGGTAGAGGTAATGATTGCTTGTCATGATAGTTACGTTGCACAGTCAGTTGTAATGCACTGTGGTGGATGGGATGCTGTGAAAATGTACGCACAAACGTACTTTTCAAAAATTCATATACAAGAGAATGCTAGAGATGAGAAAAATGTTGGAGAATTAAGTGAAGTTCTTGCCCTTTTCATACAAACCTTTCAAGGTTATAAATCAGAACCAGAATTATGGGAACCAATTATTAGCGGCATGGTAAGACAGCAAGGAGAGTATGAAGAAATTCCATATTATCATATAGCTCATATGACAGGTGGATTACTCACAGCTACAATAAATATTGGTATTATAGGAATGTTTAACGAATTTCCACTTCTTTATGTGATTGGGGGAAAAGATTTACCGAATCGCCGTGAAAATAAAGAGGTAGATGAAGCTTTTGCAGTAGTTTTAAAGTACATATACAAAGAATATAGTGAAAGCATGCTAGGAGTGAGCGATTGAAAAGAAACTTAAAGACTTCAACAATCATTATTTTAATTTTAACGATTATTGCTCTTGAAGTTGGAATCGCACTATATGATCACAATTTGTCATTAGATACAATTTACTTTGCAGCAATTCTTATTTGTATTGTATTGCTTTTTGGCACACGTGTTTCTGAAGAGAAAGAAAGTACATCGAAACGAGGACGAAGAAAAATAGCTGTTATATTTTGGCTATCTATTTCATTGTCTATCGCTTGTTTTGCAGTTATAAGTTACATAAGGGTAGGCTATGTCTCTGTACCAGGGATAATTGGCTTTTCATGCTTTGTTATATATGGTGGATTCGTTTTGATTAGTATTTTAAAGGGGAAAAATAAAATGTAGCTTACTAAGTTGAAAGGAAGCAATGTATATGAAACATATAGAGAACGGTACACGTATTGAAGGAGAATACATTAAAAATAAAGTCATTCAATATAATATGTCCATCTTAACAGATGAAGTAAAACAGCCGATGGAAGAAGTAAGTCTCGTAGTAAAAAATGAAGAAGGAAAAATATTTGGTGGTGTAACAGGTACGATGTATTTTTATCATCTTCATATCGACTTTTTATGGGTTGATAAATCAGCTCGTCATGACGGTTGGGGGAGCCAACTTTTACATAAAATTGAAGAAATTGCGAAGGAAAAAGGGTGCAGATTAATATTGCTAGATTCATTTAGTTTTCAAGCGCCAGAATTTTATAAAAAGCATGGTTACCGAGAGTATGGTATCGTTGAAGATCATCCGAAAGGTCATAGTCAGCACTTTTTTGAAAAGAGATTATAATAATATTATGTATACTGATTGATGGGAGAAAGCATATGTACACGTATAAATTGCAACAAGAACAACCAATCTGTGCAGAAAAAATAAAGAAGCTTTATGATTCTGTCGGTTGGTGGCCAGAAAGAAAAGAAGTCGATATTGAAAAAATGTTAAAGAATAGCATAGCCATTGGAGTATGGGAAGAAAATGAATTAGTTGGATTTGCTAGAGTCGTTTCTGATGGTGTTTTTCGAGCATACATTGAAGATGTTGTCGTACATGAGAATGTAAGAAATAAAGGTATTGGAGAGAAAATGCTTACAATATTACTTCGAGAAATATCTCATATTGATATTGTTAGTCTATTTTGCGGAGAGAAGCTAATAAAGTTTTACGGTGAGCAGCAATTTCAAGCAACGAAGCAAATTGTGATGCATCGTAATCAAACAGGGAAAGAATAAGAGGTGCCAATTAAAATGAATGCAACAAGAGCGTACTGTTTATCGAAAAGAAAAGCGACAGAAGATTCTCCAGATGGATGGAGTGCAACATGTATGAGGCTTAATAATAAAATATTTGCGATAGTAAATCATGAAGAAGGTGAAAAGGCTGCGATTACATTGAAGTGTGATCCAGAAGTCGCATTAAGAATAAGAGAAGATTATCCAGAAACAATTATTCCAGGGTATCATATGAATAAAAAACATTGGAATACCGTTTATATTCATAAGGGTATAGAGCAGGAGCAAATTAATAAAATGATTGATTGGTCGTATGATTTAGTACTACAATCATTTTCAAAGAAAAAGCAGCAGGAGTTAATGGATTAATATGTATTAGGAGTGTGTGTAATGAAAGATTCGATTAAAGATACGTATGATAAATTAGCGAGTACATATAAAGAAAATCTAGATTTCGCAAATCCATATAACAGTTATTATGAAAGACCGGCGATGATGGAGCTTATTCCAAAGGAACTAGAAGGAAAAAAGATATTAGATGCTGGATGTGCAGCTGGATGGTATACTTCTCAATTCATAGGAAGAGGAGCAAATGTTACAGCAATTGATGTAAGTCCTGAAATGGTAAAAGCAGCAAAAGAAAATATAGGAAAAGAAGCGACGTTCCTTTGTCATGATCTGCAAGAAACATTGCCATTTGAAGATAATACGTATGATGTGATTGTAAGTTCATTAACTCTTCATTATATAGAAAATTGGAATCAAGTATTTCAAGAATTTCGTCGTGTATTGAAGCCAGGTGGAGAACTTATATATTCTATTCATCATCCTTTTATGGATTTCACAAAGTTTCCATGTGAAAATTATTTTGAAAAACAGTTATTAATAGATACTTGGGTTAAACCGAATATTACTATTGAAGTCAAGTTTTTTAGAAGATCATTACAAGACATACTAAATGAAACTACAAATTATTTTGTATTAGAAGAGATAGTGGAACCGAAGGCAATTGAAAAAATGAAAGAAGTAAGCGAAAAATCATATCATTATTTAAATATGAATCCACATTTTCTTATCATAAAAGCAATCAATAAATAGCTAGTAAAATAACTTTGTTTTACTAGCTATTTACAGTTTTACATTACATATTAGGAGACTTTAAAATGAATACGAAACGAAATAGAGTAGTATATGCACTATTTACTATAGTTGTTATTATTTTAGGTCTTAGCTCAAGAAAGTTTGCTTTTGCACTACCACATCTATTAAATGATTATTTAGGTGATGCATTATGGGCATTAATGATTTTCACTGGCTTTGGATTTTTGTTTCCTAAAACAGAGACGAAGAAGTTGGCTTTTATTAGTTTAATGTTTTGCTACGGGATTGAAGCGAGCCAATTGTATCATGCGGAATGGATAGATAGCATTCGTGGAACGACTTTGGGCGGACTCGTGTTGGGATACGGTTTTTTGTGGAGTGATTTAGTGGCTTATACAATTGGTGTTGGAGTGGGAATACTGTGTGAGGTTATTTTTCGGAAGAAATAAGAATTGTAAAAGGGGTATTGTAAATGGAACAAGCACTGGAAATTGCAAAGCTTTGGTTTCGAAATGAACATGTCACAGCTACTGTAATGCAACCAAAAGTAGCGAAGGTTTTATGCAAGAATAAAGAGTACATTTTAAAGAGAACGGGATCGATAAAGCAACTTCTAGTTGAATTCGATGTTTTGAAGCAACTGTATGAAAAGGGAATTAAAGTACAGAGAGTAGTAAAGACAGAAAATGATGAACAATATGTATTATATAAAGAAAAATATTATTGCTTATATGAGTATGTTGCCGGAAGTGTTTTAGAAATAAAAGATACGAATAAGCTGGAAAGGCTAGCAAGTACAATTGGAGAAGAAATAGCTAATCTGCACAAAGCATTACATTCGGTGAATAGTGACCATGAGTTAATAAAAAGAGATTTATATAAGATGGTATTTGAATGGGCTATACCGATTTTAGAAAAGAATGAGCATGTTCATCGAGAGGTAATTCAAAAGATGGAGCGAATGCACGCAGCTTTCAAGGAAACGGTCCATCCATTACCGAGACAAATTATTCATCGTGATATGCATCTATCAAATGTAATCTTTAAAGATGATAAACTGGAAGGGTTTATAGATTTTGAGATTTTAGAAAATAATGTAAAAATATTTGATTTATGTTATTGCTGTACAAGTATATTAAGCGAGCTATTTAGTGATGAAAAATTAAGAGGGAAATGGTTACATATCGTTAGCAAAGTCTTTGAAGGTTATTATAAACAAAATGATTTAACGAAAGAAGAACTAAAAGCCATTTGGTATGTTATGCTTTCAATTCAAATTATCTTTATTGCTTATTTTGTCCAGTTACCAGATTTATTAAAGTTAAATGAAGAAATGTTCTTCTGGATTTTTGCTAATAAGGAAGCTATTGAAGAAGTTATAGAAGGTATCGTAAAGGTATGAAAAAAATAATATTAATTGGTTCTGGTGGTTCAGGAAAATCTACATTAGCAAGGCAGTTAGGAAATAAATTAAATATTAAGGTGCATCATCTTGATGCATTATTTTGGAAACCGAATTGGGAAGGTGTTCCGAGAGAAGAACAAATAGCAGTTCAAAATAACTTAATTAAAGATGAGAAGTGGATTATTGATGGGAATTATGGCGGGACGATGGATATCAGACTGAATGCAGCTGATACAATTATCTTCCTTGATATTCATAGAACAATTTGTATTTATCGTGCGTTTAAAAGAATTGTAAAATACCGGAATAAAAAAAGACCAGATATGGGCGCGGGATGTGAAGAAAGATTTGATTTGCAATTTTTTAAATGGATATGGAAATATCCTAATGCTAAACGACCTACAATTTTAAAAGGGTTAGAGCAATTGTCCGAAGAGAAAAAGGTTATTGTTTTAAAATCTCCAAATGAGGTTCGGAAATTTTTAGAGCACATATAATAATAGAATGTGACACAACAATTCTTTTTGAATCTTACCGATTAGTTTAATTAAACTAATCGTTTTTTATTATGGAAAATTTAACGCTTTTGAAAATTGTATTTTGTAATGAGTATATGACTATAAATTCAAAATGAACGTTTGGAGGAATAGAAAATGACTAATGATTTAATTCAACTAATTGATTCATTAATGGTAAATATTCCAGCTGGAGAGGTAGTATTAAGAGATGATCGAATAAAAAAAGAATGGCTAGTGCAAATTCAACCATTTCTTCTTGCGAAGTATGCTGTAACAATCGAACTATATGATGCTATTACAAATAGTACATTAAATAATTTTGATAAAAATCATAAACCAGTTGTCAATATTTCATGGAACGATGCCATTGCGTTTTGTAATGTACTTTCAAAAAAAGCGGGATTAAAAGAATATTATTCTATTAGTGATGGTGGTCAAATTGTGAAATGTAATTTAGATTCAAATGGCTACCGATTACCATGTGAGGCAGAGTGGCAATATGCATGTAAAGCAAGTACAACCGGATATACATACGGGAAACTTCATGATATAGCGTGGTATAATGAAAATTCAAATGGAGAGATTCATGACGTTGGCCAAAAAGAACCGAATGCATGGGGACTTTATGATATGCTAGGGAACGTTTGGGAATGGTGTTATGATTTGTATGATGAAACAGTGTACGGATCATACCGCATTTTTCGTGGTGGTAGTTGGGCTGAAACAGCGAGAGGGTGCGGCGCTACTTGTCGTCGTCGAAGCCATCCTACATTTCATATAGATGATCTCGGTTTTAGACTCGCTAGGTCAATTTAGTAGGAACATGCTACGAACACTAAGAAAAGAGTATCGAGAAAATCCGTACTCTTGCCAACATAGAAACGATTTAACGTAAGGAGTGTTTATTATGGCGCGTGTTTTATTTATTAACGCTGGATCAGAAGGACATATAAATCCAACTTTACAAGTTGTAGAAGAATTGATTTCTCGTGGTGAAGAGGTCGTTTATTTTTCAATAGAAGCTTTCAGGGAGCGGATTGAGAAGACAGGTGCTACTGTACGAACGATTGATGATCAAAAATTTATAAAAGCGTTTCTATCTGGAGGCAGAAATTATTTACAGGAAAGAATAAACGGCCTTCTACATACAGCGAATATTGTAATATCTAGCGTTCTAGAACAAATTGAAGGTGAACATTTTGATTACATGATTCATGATTCTATGTTTGGTTGTGGCCATTTAATTGCTCAAATTCTTAAACTTCCAGCCATAAATTCATGCACATCTTTTGCGCAGGATGAAAAATCCTTTGAGCAAATGTTAGGTCATCTGTCAAAAAATATCCCAGTAGAAATTCATGATAAAATACAGAATGATTTTCAAAACTTAACAAAGGGAATTACTGAAAAATATGGTGTTGAAATAAAATCATCGTATGAAGTTTTCTGTAATCCTGCACCCCTTACTATTGTGTATACAATTAAGGAGTTCCAGCCTTTTGGTGATACGTTTGATGAAACATATAAATTTGTAGGACCATCTATCTCTACACAAATGAAAAACAGAGACGTTGATTTTACTTCAATTGAAGAAAAAAGTCCGATTTATATTTCATTAGGTACTGTTTTTAATGAAGCGATTGACTTTTATAAACTGTGTATGAAGGCCTTTGAGAATAGTGA
>Ga0209463_1002085_pt1 | contig 11394 bp, 10 predicted proteins | sample AgamicMgSfrz_FD_187169 | JGI IMG/M metagenome (GOLD analysis project Ga0209463, IMG submission 187169) | Agave microbial communities from Guanajuato, Mexico - Mg.Sf.rz (SPAdes) (version 2) | ecosystem: Host-associated > Plants > Phyllosphere > Phylloplane/Leaf | place: Guanajuato, Mexico... | reverse complement strand
TATTCTGAACCTGGCTCTTTTATCTATAATACTTTCGCTCATTATATCAAACACTCCTCTTGATTGCAGGAGTATTCAAGTAATTGCCATATTATTATTGCAAAATACTGCGATTATAAAAAAACTTAGATCATAAAAAGAAAAACCTGCAGGTTTTCCTGCAGGTTTCCTTCTTGCTGCTATGTTTATTTTGCCTCGATTAGACCATACTTGCCGTCTTTCCTTTTATATACAATATTCGTTGAATTTGTTTCAGCATCTGTGTAAACAAAGAAGCTGTGACCAAGAAGATCCATCTGCAAAATGGCTTCTTCACTGTCCATCGGCTTTAAGTTAAACCGCTTCTGACGGACAATTTCCATTTCGTCTTCTTCTTCCTGAACTGCAGTTGCACTAGGCTCGTCTGCACCAAATAAGGTATTTAGATTGCCTTTTTCACGCTGTTTCCGGTTCACTTTCGTTTTATGTTTTCTGATTTGTCGTTCCAGTTTATCAACGATCAAATCAATGGCTGCATACATGTCCAAATGATCCTCTTCTGCTCTTAGCACTAGCTGGGACATCGGTATTGTCACTTCCACCTTTGCAGTCTTATCATTGTAGGTTTTTAAATTCACATTAACATTTGCATCTGGCGTTTCGGAAAAATATCTTTCCAATTTGGAGATTTTCTTTTCTACATATTCTCTTATTGCTGGAGTTACCTCAATGTTTTCTCCTCTAATGTTGAAATTCATAAGTTACTCCTCCTTTTGTATTCCAGTGCAAGTCTTATTGTTCCCATCGCAACTTAAAATCTATGCGATTAATGAACATTTTGACTATACATTATATTTCTCGTTTACCCCTTCATATTCCTGCAAAAACTTTTGGAAAATTCGACAAATTTGTGAACAAAGTGAAAACTGGCTGATTCTTAAAAAAGTTTACGGCAAATTTTTCATCTGCTTCATTAGACAAATTTTTCAAGAGAATCTTTTTCAATATAGCAACTTGTTTCTTTCTGAAAAATTATGCAAACCCCTTTTACTTCTTTTTTCTATTGTACTTTCCAGCAGTCATAGGTATCACTAACTTGTCCTATTACATCTTAGCAACAAAAACTTTAATAGCATTTATCTCCTGCTTTTGGACTAATTTCAACATTAAAACAATCTTTTACAATTTTTTTGATATAACTTGGTTTTAAAAAAAATCAGCTTGGGTAATTAAAAACTACATGAAACAAGCCAATATCTTCTCAAAAAAAGGAACTGTACCTCTTCCAAATATAAATAAATATTCGAATTTTGTCGTTAGATGACAGAAAACATCTAATTATTTTAATTGTTAAACTAATTAAAATCTAATAGAATTACGTCTATATGAATGGCCAAGGAGGAAAGCAACAATGACCAACTTAAAAGTATTAACAGAACTTCCAGATGAACAGCAGCATAACAGCATTGAAGCTGAAGAAGAGCATGAGTACTACTATAAGTTATGGGAAGATGACCGCTTATAATTCTTATCTAAACATCAATCTGAAAACTAATACAGGAGGGTTATCATGAAAAAACAATGTATCGCCATGCTTTTAGCCGGAGGAAGAGGAACGAGATTAAAGAAACTGACAGATCATCTAGCGAAACCAGCAGTACCGTTCGGTGGAAAATACCGAATCATCGACTTCACTTTAAGCAATTGCCGAAATTCTGGCATTGATACAGTTGGCGTGCTGACACAATACCAGCCTCATGTATTGCAAAATTATATCGGTGACGGAAAAGAATGGGATCTTAACAGAAGAGACGGTGGTCTCTCCATCCTGCCTCCGTATCAATGCGATACGGAAGAACGTTGGTATGAAGGAACTGCACATGCCATTTATCAGAATACCCCCTTTATTGAACAGTATGACCCTGAGAATGTCTTGATTATTTCCGGCGATCATATTTATAAAATGGACTACGATCTTATGCTGAAGCAGCATATCGAATCAAATGCTGATGCAACAATTTCTGTGACAGAGGTACCGTGGGAAGAAGCAAGCCGTTTCGGTATCATGAACACAGAATCATCCAACAATCGCATCAGTGAATTTGAAGAAAAACCAGAAGATCCAAAGTCAAATCTTGCTTCAATGGGTGTATACATCTTCAAATGGAAAACCCTCAAAGCATACTTGGAAAAAGAAGAGAACAATCAGGACAGCTGCAAGGATTTTGGAAAAGACATTATCCCCGCAATGCTGCATGACAATCTTAAACTCCACGCATATAAATTCAAAGGCTATTGGAAAGATGTCGGCACAATTGACAGCTTCTGGGAAGCCAATATGGATCTGCTTGAGAAAGAATCCAATATCTTCTTAAAAGATAAGGAATGGAATGTCTACACAGTAGAACAATCCCATCCGCCAGTATATCTTGATGACTCTTCAGCTGTGAAGCATTCCTTGATCAGCGAAGCATGTGAAATCTACGGAACAGTAGAAAACTCTGTCATCTTCCAAGATGTAACCATCGGCAAAGGCGCTGTCATTAAAGACTCTGTACTTCTTCCAGGAGCAGTTGTCGGTGAAAATGCAGTTGTTGAAAGAGCCGTTGTTTCATCTAATGTAGAAATTGATGCCTATTCTGTCATCAAATCGAGCAAGCCCTATGATCCGATCGCATTGATTGGTGAAAATGTAGTTAATGACAAGAAGCTTCATGAGCTTTCTAGAGTGATCTAATAATAGAAAAAACCATTCGCTTAAGTTGCGAATGGTTTTTGATTTGGTTATTTTCTTTTATCATAATAGATGCCATCTGTTTGCAAGGACTGATACGGATTGACATACTTCTGATTGGAAGCTTTTTTATGCTTTAGCTCTTTAATATCTTGTTGGATACTTCTCTTTTCTGCTTGAAGCAGCTCTAATAGTTCCTTATCCTGCTGAAGAAGGGCCTGACCTAGCTTCTTCTCCACTTCTGTTTCAGGCGTTTTTAACAGCGTAAGCGTCAACTGCCTTTTATCAAGCAGGCTGCTGATTTTATCAGTATCCTTTTCCGATTCAGCCTTTAAGTGGTCAATCAGCTCTGCAGTAACTGCATAGCATTGCTTGATTGCTTCCATTAAACTTTCCCACCTGAAGCATATTGTTTTTGGCGGTTAATTTGGATAGCTTCTTTCCATGTATCTCTGAATTCAACCAACAGAAATTCTACATCCTCTAAGATTTTAATATCACTTACAATATTAGCCTTAATCAGCTGACGGTTCATGAAATCATACAAAGACATGAAGTTTTTAGAAATTGGAATTTCCATATTCAATGTTACCATCAATTCTTGAATGATGTTTTGTGCCTTTTGAATATTTACGTTTCTCGTCGCAATATCATTATTTTTGATGGCATTTTTGGCTAAACCGATGAATTTCAGGCAGCCATTATAAAGCATAAGCGTTAACTCGCCCGGTGAAGCTGTATTTACTGAATTCTGTTTATACGATTGATACGGATTAGTAGTTGCCATTTATCTTACTCCTTTTTATTGGCTGAACATGTTTGTCAAATAACCAGACTGACTGTTCGCTTTATTGATAGCTGTCTCCATTGCCGTAAATCTTGCCCAGTATCTATTTTCAATAGTCGTTAATCTATCTTCAAAGTCCGTTATTCTTGAACTATATTGATTTAGTAGTTTTCCTAGTGTAAACGTGTTGTTAACACTTGAAGAAGAACCTGCCTTAGTCTTAATATCGTCCATCGCTACTTTCAAGTTTGCTCTGACCTTCTGTGCAAAACCTTGATCAGCTGTACCAGTAGCACTACTATTTTGGAATAGCTTATAAACACTGTTAGGGTCAGCAGTGATTGCTTCCTTTAGCTTGTCTTCATCAATTACAAGCTTACCGCCTTCTAAATAGTTGTTTGTAGTTGTGATACCGATATCAGAAAGTCTTGAAAAAGCGCCGCCTGTGTTCACGACAGAACCAAGACTTGAACGCATTCTATTTAAGGCGTTTGAGAGGATTTGATCATTCTTAAGCGTACCGCTTTTCGCCTTCTCATCCCACTTCTCAATATCATCCTCTGACATTTCTTCTTTTTGCGCAGAAGTCAACGGAGCATAATCTCTGTACTTTGTTTCACCGATCTTATCGCTGATTTTTTCAATTATTTCATTATATTTATCAACGAAGCCTTTGACAGATTCGTAGATAGAATCAACATCAGCTGTAGATGAGAATGTTACCGGCTTGCCAGCTTCTGTTACTTGTTTAAGTGTTAAATCCACACCATTGATTCGGAAGGTGTTGGATGATCTTTCTGTTGTGATCCCGTTGTATGTGAATTTAGCGTTAGTTCCTTGTGTTGCAGCAGAGTTATCAGCAGGAAGATTTAATTTATCCAAGATATTCCCATCTGAGCTTAAAGAAATTTCTGGTCCATTTGCAATGTCCCCAGTATTTTTGGCAGTAAGAGAAATCTGATTCGTATTAGAATCATAAAAAGCTGTTACACCTGACTGTTGATTTATTTTTGATATAAGTCCATCCAATGTGTCTTTAGTAGGATCAAAGGTTATATCTTTGCTTGACATTACACCATTTGCGTCGATTGCAGAAATTGTTATTTTACTTCCTGAAATACCATAAGAATCAAGCGTTCCCGTGGAACTATAGTTTGTAATATCTGTTTTTCCATCTGTTCCAGTACTTTTCATAGCTGCTGCAGTAGCCAACTGTTGTATTTCAATTGATCCCGAGAAGTCAGTCGTAGATGTTACGTTCTTAACTGACAACGCATCTGAATTAGATGAATTAATTGTTTTCTTAATAAATGTCGATTGTTTTTGCAATCCATCAGATAGCAATGTATCCAATGACAGCAACAAGGTGTTCATTTCACGATAGTCGTCTCGCTGCCACTCTGTATATGTTTTCTTTTGATTTAATTTGTCTAAAGGTACTCTTTCTGCAGTCATTAGTTGTTCTACTAAGGAGTCAATATCCATGCCGCTTGCAAGTCCGCCTATTCTTAAAACCAAATTCCTCACCTCGTACTTTTTTTATATTTAAATTAAATGAGATTCCATTATTTTTTTAAATATAATCATTGATTACTATTATTATCGGCGAGTCCTTTTCAGCCTTTAACATTTTATTAAGATATCTTACTTTTTACCTATTCTAATTTTATTGTGGAACATATTTATTTAAGAGGATATGCCTATGCAGGTTTTAGGGATGACAGCATCCTTGCCTGTTAAAGCAAAGACTGCTGTCATTAGAATGAATCAAATTGTTTCGTCTACCATTAAGCCCAAATACTCCCTCATTGCAGCATATATATCAAGCATTTTTTCTGAGGGTATTTCTCTGATAACCTCGTTCGTGTCATCATTAATGACTTGTACATAGTACTCTTCCAACTTATCGTGAAGCTGAAATTTAATCGATGTGTGTGAAGGCTGAATGAATTCATTCAAGCTGTTCATCAAGCTTTCCAAGTCTTTTCTCTCTTTTTCCTTGCTTGCAGGTTCAACAGCCTTGCTTTCCTCTGTAAGCGGATCGGCAACTTGTTCACTCACCTTTATCATACTATTCTCATTATTTTTGAGTTGTTGAGCTGTATAGACGCCATTTGAAGTATACTTTTCTATCATTGGCATTCCCCCCTAAAAAAATATATACTACCTTTGTTATATCGGTTGCTTTTATCCCCTTTTTAACAAAATGAAAAAGGCAGCTCGGATTTATTGCCGAACTGCCTTACATATTAAAATTATATTGCTGCCAGCCGTTTATTGGCAGGTTCATAGCCTAGTCTCGCAGACTCCATATAAAATCTTTTCGCCTTAACCATGCTGCCGATTGCCTCATGATAAACTCCTAAATTGTACAGCGCCAAAAAGCTTCCGGTTCCACTTAAATACTCTATATGCTTCTTCTTGCTGATTTCCAGACAAGCTGTAAAGCTTTCCTCAATTTTCGGAAGTAACGGAATAGCTTCATTCAAATGTTTTAGACAATAATTTAAATAGAAAAGGCCTTTATAAAAGTGAAAATCGGTGATATTGTTTAATTTTTGTTCATTTTCATGAATAACAGAGATTGTTTCTTTGTCGACAAGCTCTTTCCCTATCTGTAGAAGTTCCAGTATAACTTGATTATAAAAAGGGTCTCTTTCACTAATTAACTGGTAACTCTTTTTTAAGCTGATAGATGCTTTAGAAAAGTCCTTTAAGATTCTATATTCTTTTCCGAGCTGATAATGGTAGTAGGAATCATCAGGGTTTTTACTTAATTCTTTAAGGAGTAACGGTATATTTCTAGTATTTTTCCCCTTATTCAAATATCCATAGTGAGTAACGGTTATTCCCATTTCCACCCTTGGTAAATTGGAATCTAATTGTTCATGGATTGCACCATTATAACGAACCGATTTAGGAAAAAACCTTGAAATGTAGATACTAGAAGAAAAGATAATGCCATCCTTCTCAAACATGTTAACCTGTTTAAGCTTACCAATTTGCTGTTTATTAACTATTTCTTCTAAAACTTTACGACTGCCTTCCGTAATATGTTCATCAGCATCTAAAACTAAAATATAATCTCCACTGCATTTATCAATAGCATAGTTTCGGGCTGATGCAAAATTATTATTCCATTGGTAATGATGTATAAACACATCTGGATATTTCCTTATGATATCAAGTGTATTATCCGTTGAACCCGTATCTACTATTACTATTTCATCGACTAAATCACTGACACTTAAAAGACACTTTTCAAGATATTTTTCTTCATTTTTTATTATCATTGCCAATGATATTCTCAAGTTTATCAACATCCATAGAATATAGTTTTCATTCTAAATACAAAACCTAGTTATCAGAGATATTATCCATCATCTCTAATAATTCTTTGGCTGCATTATCTGTATTGACCTTCTCCAAATAATGTCGGGCTAAATCAAATTCCCCTATGGTATACAGGAAGTATCCTAAGTTAAACAAAGAGTCTTGATGGTCTGGATTATGCTTTAATGCATATTCCAAAATTGGAATTATATAGTCTTGAGCACCATTTTCAAAACATTTTGTTGCCAGGATATTTAAAACACTATCTTTATTAATGATAGTCTCATCAACAATGGATATTACTAACTGCTCTGAAACAAGATTATTTGTAAGGCTTTTAATGATTTGATTAGCATTCTCATCAACCTCAATATTCTTTTCGATATTAATTAAACTATCCTTAAGAATCTTTGCATAATCTTGATCAGGATTATTTTTAAACACTTTCAGCAAATATTGGTAGGCACTGAATTGATCCTTCATTTCAGGTTTTGCTAATTCAGTAAGTTTTTCAATGAAGATTTTATCGTCATCTGATTCATAAGTAGTGACACTTCCTACCTCCATTTTGCCGTAGCCTGCTTGATAGAACATTTTAGTTAATTCATTTAGTGTGAAAAACCTTAAATGTGTTCTGTCAAGAATACCTGAATCCGTATAGGTCCAATTTCCATTTAATAAAGTTCTCATATTGCTGAAATGCATAACATTTGGAATACTTACTAAAAGCTTACCATTACTCTTTAAATATTTTTTGAAGTTATTTACTGTTTTCCATGGATCATTTAAATGTTCTAAAATATCTCCAAGAATTATATAGTCAAAAAATTCTTCCTCATAATCAAGACCGTTTTCTATATCTTGCGCTCTCACATCTGCAATAAGTGAGGCAAAAAATGCTGTATGCTCATTTAGTTCAATTCCGTATAAGCTTGCATTTTTGAATGTTTCTTTTATTTTTAACAAGGTTGCCCCGCATGCACAGCCCACTTCTAAGATGTTAAGCTTATTGTCTTTTGGAGCATCTATTAAAGCAATTAAATCTCTTCGTATATGCGTAGTATAATCTAAATTAAATCCCCACTTAGCCTCAAATTTCTCTTTGTTTTTTCTTAATAGCTGTTGATATGCTTCCGGTTTATCTCTAAAGGATGTACTTCCAAAATGATGAATAAATGTATCACCACATAATAAAAGCTTATAGCCTGCTTTTCTTATTCTGAAAGAATAATCATCATCCTCGAAATTCCCTGGAGAAAATTGTTCATCTAATAAGCCTATTTCATCAACAACTGATCTTTTAATCAACATGCAATATCCAACTAATTTTAAACGTTCTTCCCATTGAGCTGGATTGCTTTTATTAAACTCCTCAGCAAATAATTGCATATCTTCAATCGTTTGATAATTAGTAGGTACAGTCTGGAAGTTTGAACAGTTATTTGTGACTGAACCGACACACCCAACCTCATCCGAGCTATTTAAGGCTATTAACAAATTATCCAGCCAGTTATTTGTTACAATCGTATCATTATTTAATAAAAGGATATTTTCTCCCTCAGCAATTTCTATCCCCTGGTTGCAGCCTTTCGGGAAACCAACATTTTCTTTATTAAATATTGTCTTTAAATCTTCCTGTTCCTTTAACCATTGAACAGTATCGTCAGTAGAGTTATTATCGACAACAATTATTTCATAAGAGCCCTTCTGCGTGTACTTTCTGATACTCTCAATACATAATTTTGTATACTCTAATTTATTATATGTTAATAAAATTATACTAGTGTTCATATTAGAATGCCTTCCTGTTATTAAATTTAGAGAGACTGAGACCTTATTCTTTAATGGACATATAGATCCATCATTTGCATTTCAAAAAATATTATTTATGCTCTTTCAAATACTCACTATCTTTAAAAATCTCCATCGCTTTAGTAACAGTTGAGTCATGAAGTTGCTTATCACCGTGATCTAAAATGATCTTATAAAATCTAAAGTCATTCTCAAACAGCAGCATTGCATATTTCGAAAACTCTATAGCATTGACAATGTTTCCAGTCTCCAACAGCCCATTAATTATATTGAGATAGTCCTGTTCTGTATAAAAATCCCAATCACATTTATTATAAAGTTGTAATGCTTCTCCTTTAAAATCATTGCCATATAAAGTGGCTGCTGCTTTTGTTAAGGTCTCCTGTCCTAATAAATCCACACTCTTCAGAAGTGTTATGGCCAAATTAAAATTTTTATAACTCAAAAGGATTTGCAGTGTTCCTAAAAATACTTCGTCATTAAGTTCTGTCTTATCTGTATTTCCATCAAGCAATTGAATCACTTCATGAAACTGTTCATTAGTTTCTAGGCCTTGCATCAATTTTTCCACTTTATTATTACCTTTAAATCTATCTCTTAACAAATAAAGATCTACAATGTTAATTAGTTGCTTCTGATTCAATTTTTCAATAACTGAAACTTTTAGTAAATCTTCAAAATCTTCTACTGCCCCGTCTCCATTTACACAAAAATTCTTAAGGCTAGCTATTTCCTTTAAAGTTTTTTCATCTTCTAGAATAAATGGATTGATTATATTTGGTTTTCCAACATTAAAGCATGCATTCATATAGTAATGAATGTTATTTTTATTTATTAAATCATTTGTTTTAATAAAATCGATAATTTCCTCTTCATTATGGAACTTCGCTAAAATATAGACTACTTTTCTGATGCTATCAGAATCTAACTTATTAATATTCAATACACTTACATAGTGGTATATTGCCTTTTCATAATTTTTCTCATAAAAGTATATTTCACCAAGTCTTCTATTAGGCATCAATTCCTTTAAATCTGCTCTTAAAATGGTATGATTATACTCATTCGGATTATCAAGTATTTGATTAAAATGAACCTTAGCATCATCAAACTGTCCTCTTAAGAAACAAACCTCACCCTTTAGGGCAACCATTTCATAGGAACCAGGGTATAGTTGAATTGAGTCATTAATTACATTTAATGCATCATTATATCTTTTCAGCTGAAGCAAACAAGCAATTATTTGAATCACTGTGCTAGCTACCCATGCAAAATTGGGATTGGTTTTTAAACTATACGCAGTCATAAACGCTTTTAATGCTTCTGCATATTCACCAAGAGAGAAATACTCATTCCCTAGATTGAAATAGTCAAATGCATTTTTTGTTTCCTTCATTTCTATATCAATTAGCTCTTTATTACGTTCGCTTTTCCCTTTTTCTATTACTGTTTTACTAAGATATCCAGAATGAAAAATCAGCAGTTTTGCTATATGGCTATTTACAGGTGAATCATCAGTAGCATGCAACTGCTCATGAATAGCACGATAGTACGATAATTTCCCATTATTTTTATACACCCGGTCATGGAAGTTCTGAATTAGACTTTCTCCATATAACCCTGTAAAGTTTAATATCCTCACACCATACTTGTCATATAAGCCATCATCTTCTATTAAACCGTTGATAAATTCCTTATAACTTTCTTCATCTATATATTCATCTGCATCCAGCACTAAAATCCAGTCACCAGTAGCTTGTTTTGCAGCATAATTTCTTGCAGCAGCAAAATCATTAACCCACTCAAAATCAAATATTTTTGAATTGTATTTGCTTGCGATTTCTTTCGTTCCATCTGTAGAACCAGTATCAACGATAATCACTTCATCAACAAGATGTGCAATAGACGCGAGACAGCGATCCAATACATTCTCTTCATTTTTTACGATCATGCATAATGATACTTTAATACTCATAGTATTTCCTCCTGTTAAATAATAGTGCTAATAAAAATATCGTGCTTTAGCAAAGAAAAGCACGATATTTCGATAGAACTACTAAAATATTTTATTATTGAAGTAATTGAAGTACGCCTTGTGGCTGTTGGTTTGCTTGTGCAAGCATTGATTGAGCTGCTTGAGCAAGGATAGAGTTCTTTGTTTGGTTCATCATTTCTTTTGCCATGTCTACGTCACGAACGCGAGATTCAGCTGCAGTCAAGTTTTCAGAAGATGTATCCAAGTTGTTGATAGTGTGCTCTAGGCGGTTTTGCAATGCACCTAGGTTTGAACGTTGTGTTGAAACAGTTTTGATTGCTTCATCAATTGTAGAAATTGATTGGCTTGCTAGTTGGTTAGTTCCAACACTCATTGCTCCAGAAATACCCAAGCTAGTAGCGCCCATTCCGCTGATAGAGAAGTTGATTACTTGTCCATCATTTGCTCCTACTTGAAGTGTAGCAGAGAATGATCCTTTTAATAGGTTTTGCGTGTTGAATTCAGTTGTATCAGCAATACGGTCGATTTCTTTTGTTAATTGATCTAGCTCAGTTTGGATTTGAGATCTGTCGTCAGTAGTGTTTGTATCGTTACCACCTTGTACAGCTAGCTCACGCATACGTTGTAGGATTGCATGTGTTTCGTTCAATGCACCTTCAGCTGTTTGGATTAAAGAGATACCATCTTGTGAGTTACGAGATGCTGCATCTAATCCGCGGATTTGTCCACGCATTTTTTCAGAGATTGCTAGAC
>Ga0209463_1002083_pt1 | contig 11402 bp, 12 predicted proteins | sample AgamicMgSfrz_FD_187169 | JGI IMG/M metagenome (GOLD analysis project Ga0209463, IMG submission 187169) | Agave microbial communities from Guanajuato, Mexico - Mg.Sf.rz (SPAdes) (version 2) | ecosystem: Host-associated > Plants > Phyllosphere > Phylloplane/Leaf | place: Guanajuato, Mexico... | reverse complement strand
ATAATTTAACCTTTTTAGTTAATTCGTCTCAAATATTTAGAAAATTAAATTGTAAAGGAATTATTGAACAAAAGAGTTAAAGGTGAATTCTACTTGTATACATTGAGGAACGCATTCTCATCATAACGAACAACAAACTAAAAATAATAAACGTAATATAGATTTAAAATAACTTATTAAATAAATTATTAATACTTTTCACTTTTAAATATAGATAAAATTTATTGTTATATTATTTATAAGAGTAAATGGTATAATACTTTATAAAAAATAGTGTTATCATTTACACACCTTGTAGAAAAATGATCCATTTGTCGTCACTTAGAGTAAATATATAAACTTAAATTTTCATAAGTAAGTTTATATATTTACCTATATATTTAAAAAAATTCATTATTTTATTTTTTGATTAACTTTAACTTAATAAAGATATTGTAAATATGAATAATTGTAACATTTACATTTTGTTACCTATAATAAAGCAATTTCTTAAAAGGTAAGTGAGAGAAAAAGTGGTATGTAATAAGAAGTAGAAACGTTATCTGTCATCATTGAATATAATTACGAGAAAGATATTACTCAAAGTTAATTTTTAGAATTACTTTAACAAATAACAAAAGGAGCATGGAAAGCTCAGGAAGAGTGAATTTCCCATGCTCCTTTTCTCTGTTGTTTGTTGCTACGCCTTTTTTAGAAAAAGAAATTATGTTTATTCTAAAAGAAAGAAATTATTTCCATCATCCGAAGTTAGAAGGCGTTGTTAAACATTATGAAAATTCATTTAAGAAAGAGAATTTTTCCGGAATTCTGTAGGGTTTAAACCGGTCCATCTTTTAAACTGTCTACTAAAATGAGAAAGATTTTTATAACCAAGGCGACTTGCAATTTCATTTATAGAAATATCAGGTTGTTGAATTAAAATTTTAGCTTCCTGTACTTTTAGGTCGGAAAGATATTTCCTTGGGGACATGTGGTATACCTTTTGAAAGACCTCTAACCCATAATTTGGACTTATGCCTAGTGAAGCAATAATTCGTTGTATATGAACTTTATTATCAGTTTCCTCCTTATCTAAACCCAAATCTAAATATAGATAACTTTTTTTAAAGTTCGACCTTATAGCATCTGCAATTGCTTTTGCATACTTTGTAGTGGTTATAGATTGTTGTAATTGTTCTTTTTGGTTTTGTGAAATAATGTCAGAAAAAATCTCTAATAATTCAAACAATACGATTTGTACTCTGAGTTTATACTTTATGGAATTCCATTCTGTAAGATCTAACATGTTAATCCATTTATCAATTATTTCTCTTAACTTTTGATAAAAAGGAGAAGATTTTGTATAGATTAAATCGCAATTTTTAAGCATTTCCATACGTAAAGAAGGCTCGTCTATATCAAAATGAGCACAAAAATAAGTCATGCCATCATTAGATATACATCGATTAGTATGATAAAACCCTGGAGGTATAAGGATAAGATCACCTTTATTCAATAGATAAGCTTCCCTTTCAAAAATAGTTTCCTGGCTACCTTCTAAGACAAATAATATCTCAAAAGCATGATGAAATTCTGTTGATGCAGACCAATCCTTAGAAACTGTCTGCATATGTGCACCAAAAAAGCGTATATTCCAATCAATAAATGGAAGTAGTTGGGCATTATTAAACTCGATAGTATTTTCCATTTTTTATCTCCTTTGATTTGGGTAAATTTAACCTTGATAATACAATCGCTTTTTAAAGCAAATTAATCTTATAATAGAAATAGATTAAAGAAAACGCTTACGTTTTTGGCTAGAATGTTGAAATATCAACATTAGTTGAGGTAGCAAACTTATTATAATAAATTAAGAAAGCGTTATCAAATAATATTTTATAATGCCTTTCGGATCTTCCTAAAATTATAAAAAGGGTAAGTGGAGAAAAAAGATATTGGAAGTATTCTAAAGGGAATTTTGAGTCAGCTAAAACAGAACACCTTACTCAAATGAGAAATTGAGTTTAAAGGCATGTTAGGCAAGAAAGGAATTAGAAAAATGACAACAATTAAAAATCCTATTATTCCGGGGATGGCACCAGATCCATCAATTATTCGAGTCAATGAAATATATTATATTGCAACATCCACTTTTCATTGGAACCCTGGTATACAAATTTTTAAATCTATAGATTTAGCAAATTGGGAGCTGATTAGTTACGGATTAAACAACGGTGAAGTTAATTTACGTGGAACAAACACACCAGCTGGTATCTGGGCACCACATTTGTCCTTTGACTCCACAACTAATAGATACTGGCTAGCGTTTTCTAACATGGTAAATATGGCAGGACGTGAATTTAACGCAGATTCATATGTAACGTGGGCAGAAGATATAAAAGGACCTTGGTCAGAACCAATATATATAACATCTATAGGCTTCGACCCAGCTATTTTTCATGATGACGATGGAAAGCATTACGTTTCCATACTTGAATGGGAAACACGTCAAGGGTATCAGGCACCTGGGCATATTGTAATTGCTGAGGTTGACTTAGATAATGGGGGAATTATTGGAAAATGGCAACGAGTAACCCAAGGATTTACCAGCCGGGGGTGCGCTGAAGCACCACAAATATATAAATATAGTGGGTATTACTACCTCATTCTAGCTGCTGGTGGAACAGGATATGCACATGGTGTAGAAATTGGGCGTTCGCAAAGTATTTTCGGGCCCTATGAACCACATCCATCTGGAGAACCAATTATTACATCTTCGCCACGACACCTATTTTCACTTGGTAATCCAGATGCAGGGCATTTTGAGATGTATAATCCAAATTCACCTATGCAAAAAGCAGGCCATGGTTCATTAGTTCAAACACAAACTGGTGAATGGTATATTGCTCATTTAATGTCACGCCCAATTGAAGGAACTCTCTTAAATCCATTGGGACGTGAAACGTCTATTCAAAAAATGAAGTGGACGGAGGACGGCTGGCTTGAAATGAAAGATGGATCAAATCTAGCAAAGCTGGAAGTTGAGGGAATAGACGGAGTTAACATATCCACTAGATTATTTCATGATATATTTGATGATTTTAACGACAAAGAGTATAGCATAAATTTTATGACTCCTTACCGAAATCAAGATGTTAACTGGGTGAATACGATTGAGCGTTCAGGATATTTACGTATTCGAGGCGAGAACTCTTTCTTTTCTCAAATAAACCCATCTATTATGGCAACGAGTGCAACTTCATTTAATTATGAATTTCAAGTTAAAGTCGAATTTTATCCAGATCATTACTCAGAAACTGCGGGCATGGGACTTTACTATGATTCAAATAATTGGATTTATGCCCACTTAACTCACTCAGAATCTTCTAATGGTATAGTTTTAAGCTTGCTGCAGGCTAAACTGGGGGAACGTATCGAGTTTGTTCATAACAATATTGCAATACCGGAAGGTGTAGTTGAGTTGAAGCTTGTCTACAAGTCAGGTATTACAGATATCCTCTATCGTTTGAATGAAAATATGAATTGGAAAGTCTTTGTGGATAATATTGATGTTCTTTATTTGTCTGATGAAGGCGTTAATGGAGAACCAGGTGAAATTGGTGGATTTACAGGGATGTTTAATTTTATAGGATCGGTTGATTCTCATCAGCATGACTCATTTGCAGATTTTGATTACTATTCAGTAAAAAATTATTAGTTTCGAGAGAGGACGTTTTACATGAATACCATGCCACTAAAAAATACATCCGAAACAACTGAAACAACTAATTTTCACAAGAATACTATATCTTTAAAACGTTTAGTGCCAGGATTAATTATTGGACCAGCCTCCTGGCTTGGACCCTATATTGCAACTTCAAGTTTATTTTTACCGGCCTTAATTCAGCATTTGGATGCTGATAACAAAATTACATTAGTAGCTTTATTTTCCTCAGTAGGGATGATTTCCGCAGCCATTTCTAATATGATTGCTGGGTATCTTTCTGATCGTACAAAGTCACGTTTTGGAAAACGAACGCCTTGGCTAGTGTCCGGAGCATTTGTATTTATGTTAGCAATGATTTTTGCCTCAATGAGCACCACTATTCCTTTGTTGTTAACAAGTTGGGCGCTGGGACAAGTAGCTTTGAACTTCATTGTAGCACCAATGGTTGCTTGGTTAGATTTAGCACCTGAAAGTGGTAAAGGTACGGCTTCATCTGCTTATGGTGGTTTAGGGATGGCGCTCGGCAATAATGCTTTTACAATTTTGGCAGCCGTTTTTTTAGGGCAATACCGTTTGGGCTTTATCATCTTTGGAATTATAACATTCATAGGAACATTAATTGCAGCATTTATTGTACGGGAACCGTCAAACTTGGGAGAAAATATATCAATATCAACAGAAAAGAAGAAATTTTCTGTAAAAGAGATATTAAAAGTTTTTCCAAAGTGGTCTATCGGTCGTGATTATTATTTAGCTTTAATAGGAAAGATTTTTCAAGGAGTTGGAAACTTCGCCGTTACAGGTTATTTGCTATATATAATGACGGATTTTCTACATAAAGATACATCTTCTACACAACAGTCTATACAGTTAATTAATATAATTATGTTAGTATTTGGGGTTATCATGGGGTTTATTGCTGGACCGATTTCAGATAAGTTCAAAGTATTAAAATTACCAGTGGGTCTATCTACTATTTTAGTAGGAATCGGTGCACTAAGCATATTCTTTTTACAAGATAATATGGGTATGATTATTTATGCTTTTATGGCTGGTTTTGGGATGGGCATATGGAATTCTTTAGATAACCTTTTAAATTTAAAAGTTATTCCTGATAAGGAGCGCGTTGGTTTTTTCTTAGGAATTTACAATTTAGGAAATACTGCAACTCAAGCTATTGCCCCAATTATCGCAGCATTTATGATTTCAGCATTAGGATTTTCATCCATTTTTATAATGTCGTTTGTTTTCTCCATAATCGGAGGAATATTGATTCTGTCAATTAAATCTGTATCTAGGTAACTTGTGTCTACTGTTTTAGCAAGTTGAATAAACTACTTAAGATACCATAAATAAGGTTTCTTTGGCTAAAGAGGTAAGAAGAACTGACCTTTAGGGGGCTTGAAGGTTAGTTCTTAGTTTTTTACAGCCTTTCAGTTAACATAAAACCTTTTATTGGAAACAACAGTTACTTTATTTTCATAAACGATTGAGGGTTTAGAGATTCTGATTGAATCAAAATTGCTGTCATACCACTATTGCTTCCTGAAGTGTGCCATTCTCCCTTTTCCCAAAAAGCTGCTTCGCCAGCTTTAATATTAATTTGTTTTTGATCTGCTCCAGTTACCCACCCTTCACCTTGAACGACAACAAATAGTTGTGAAACAGGTGCTTGATGATGGCCTAGAATACCTTTTGGCTCTATATACATACATCCAATATTGGCTATTTCATTGGTTTGTAGCATTTTTAAGTATGTAGCTAAATTAGAATCATATTTTTCTACTTTCTTGCCACTTTCCTTATTAAACTTATAAATTTTCAAAATACATTACCTCTTTATTAATTAAATTAGATACATGTTAATTATTGCATACTATATGGAATCCTAGTTTACATAGCTCTTATTATAGGTAGTTAAACAACAAAAGCTCTTTCATAAGAGCTTTTTGTTGTTTAAGAGTAGAATTTAATTATCTACATCATTAGCATCAAACGTATCTTTTGTAACGTTCAATATATGACCACTAATGTTAACTGTTTTGTTATTTACCCATTTAACTTTGGCTGTTTCCTGAGGGTAATTCCAATAGATATTTTTCCTTTTATTAAATACTTTATTTGTATAAGTCACTTCTCCTCTAATAGCAAAAGGTGTGGTCGCTCCACCACTTGAACGATAAATCTTTACTATGTAATCACCGTTAGGAGATGTACTTTGAGAAATATATTCTCCCTTTGGAGCAAATCGTAAATAACAAGGTGCAAAAAGAAACCACCAAACAAATCCTATAACTAGAAGAACGCTTAATGCAACCAAACACACTATATACCGTTTTTTCAATTTCTAACCTCTATTCAGATGGACTAAATTATAATTTTGTTCCTATCTGATTATATATCACAATTGAGTTAAAAAATCGTGAATATCATATACAAAATTAGTTTACATAATACCTCTTTCCGGCACCTCATCAAAAAAGAACCTTTATGAGCTTTGTATCGTTAGTTTTTTTAGCATTTCAATATATGCTTTTAATTCTGTATCAGTTAAACGTGAAATACGTTCGTAAAAAATCGATTCTTTTTCTTTTAGTGCTTGTATGGTTTTTTCACGACCTAGTTCAGTTAAGGATAACAGTACTCCTCGACGGTCTTTAGGATCTCTTTCGCTCTTTACATATCCTTGATTTTTCAATTGCTTAATAAGTCTACTGATAGAGCTGCGGTCCATAGCAGTTGATTCAGCTAAATTCGTGGCGCTAGTAGCACCATGAGAATATAACCAACGAACCACCACAAAGGCAGCAGCATGCATAGTTTCATCAAATGCAGATGCAGTTCTGACGTTAAGGGCATGTGCTTCGCTAATTAACGCATTGAGCTGTTCACCAAGAGCTAACTCCAGATTTTCTCTTAAGTTAAATTTATTAATATCCATTGTTTCTCCTTCTTAACATAAAAATGATTGACATATATCAAATAAACAACTCAATATAATTGATATATGTCAACTATATTGAGTTGTTTATACTATGTCAAGTTAATAAAAGGAGAATAGATCATGTCTAAGGGTCCATTAATTGTAATGACTGGGGCTACCAGTGGTATTGGCCAGATTGCCGCAATTGAAATGGCAAAACGTGGAGCACATTTAGTGTTGACTGCCCGTAACAAAGAACGAGCTAAAGCAACTGAAGAATTAATTAAAGAAGCTTCACCAGAGACGAACGTTGACTTTTATTTTGGTGATTTATCGATAATGAAAGATGTACGCTGTATGGGTCTAGAAATAAAACAGAACTATTCAAAAATTGATATACTCATCCACAATGCTGGACTTCATAGGTTCGAGCATTGCGTTACCTCTGAAGGATTTTCTGAGATGGTTGCGGTAAACTATCTAGCACCTTGGCTACTTACAAATACATTAAAAGATTCTCTAGTAAAAGCAGAGAATGCTAAAATTATTAATGTTGCTTCAGAGGCCTCCCGAAATCATGGAGATTTGAAGTTACCATATGATTTGACGGACATATCTCCATTTACAGTAAGGGGATCATCTAAAATTTATGGCAAAACAAAACTTCTAAATATTATGTTTACTGGTGAACTAGCACGGCAGTTTTCTGATACCAAGGTCATTGCCAATGCTATTAATCCCGGTTTTAATAATACTGGACTTGGCAGGGATCTTCGTTTATCTACTGTATTAGGGAAGTTTTTTAAGTTAGTTAATATCGGTAATCCAAAAAGGGGGGCTGATATCATTATTCGTTTAGCATTTGATCCCGAATACGATAATGTCACAGGAGGATACTTTAATGTTGGAACAGGAGCAAAGATTGATCCGATATATCCAGGAAAAGATGTTTTTATGCAGCAACGTTTATGGATTAATACAAAAGAATTATTGTTAAGGTATTTAACGTAATACTTATCCATCCTATAAAATAAAAGTAAAAAGACATTAAGTTGCCCATACAGCAATAACTATTATATCTGTTCTACACTCTCTTATATTTCTTATTAAGAAAACTACTAGTATACATCCGATAGCTGTTAATTTTTAAAATTAAATACGGTGTATGTTAGTTAACATAATGTTTTTTATGAGAAATCGATTATTCCACATATTCTTCAGTTAAAGTAGGATTTAAGTATCGAGCTATGGCAGTTTTCAACTTACTGAATCCTACTTTACGATAAAATTCCTCATTACCTGTTGTAGTAACAAGATGAACACAAGAAATCTCCTTAAGTTGCGCAAGTAAGTTACCTATAATTTGCTGTCCAAATCCTTTATTTTGATGGATGTCTTCAATCACAACATCATATATGGCAGCATTAAATACACCATCTGAAATGGCTCTTCCAAACCCTACAATTTTATCCTCATCATGTTTCTTTTAGTCTACAGAATGATAAATTGCTTTCATTCTTGACCAATTAACATTCTCTATATTATTTGAAATTGAAATATTCATAGGATCTACTCCCTTTGTTTTTATATAACGTATTTAGTGCTACTTCTACTTACAAAAACACAACTCCTATATTGTATACTGCATATATTTTTAGTTACCATAATCTGATTTATCGTAAAACAAGTGTCAGTATGTGTGGAAAAGGGGTAATGTAAAAGAAATAACATCAGGAGGGGAGGACATGCTTGATAATTATGAACGTCTCCTATTCTATAGGGAAATCAAATATTTAATTGCGGATTATGATAAGTGTAGGCATTTACCTACTAAGAACGAGTTATACAATCAGATAGTGTTTCTAAAAAAAGTACTTAAATATGGATCTGAAAAAAGGATATCTAGATAGTAGAGGTTATATATTTGTCGAGAAAAAAAATGTGTCTTTAAATTAGATTGTTTTTCTCTTTTTTATATAAAAGAGTAGATTATGACAGATTATTACTAATATGCATAACAGTAGCTATGATACCTTAGTGATCTCTAGTTAACCTAAAATGAATGATGCCATTCATAGAAGCAAGCAAACTTATAATGTGTGGCTTATTTTCATTTAGGAAATTCATATGATAAATAGGAATAGCACTTAGTAACCATTTAAAGGAATCTGTATGAAATTTTCTACTTTGCTGAGAGAAAAATCTCTAAACAAGAAAAAAATCCCATGGTTAATGCGTCCCATTTAGGGGTAAAGTCAACTAAATCTTTTAATTTTAATAAGGAGACGATTCTTAATGGAAATACTATGGATGCTAATTGTTGGAGGAATTATCGGTTGGCTTGCTAGTTTAATTACTGGACGAGATGTTCCTGGCGGAATTATTGGTAACATTATTGCTGGTTTTGTTGGTGCCTGGTTAGGTGGACTTATCTTAGGTGATTGGGGACCAGTCATAGGTGGATTTGCAATTATTCCAGCTATTATTGGATCGATTATTTTAGTGTTAATTGTAAGCTTTATTATGCGTAAAATGGGACAGAAGAATAACCATGGTCATCATGCATAAGAAAGAGACAAAATGTAAATTAGAGTGATTACTAATACTAGCCTAATATTGTCTGACTTTATTGTAGAGAAGCGATTCAAACTAAATTCTTACCTTATTTACCTAGTACGATTGATAAATATGTGAAAAATGAGACGAGGAATTAATGATAAAACAATTGCTTTGCAATAAAAGAACGGTAAAAATACAAAATTTGAATCAGAATATCTTATAAGCGACCTTATAATTCTAATTGGAATCAATGAGGTCGCTTATTATTGGTGTAAACCTTTAAAAATTATGAGTCAGTATATTTTCCTACAATTAATGTTAATGAGTAATAAACGCATGATAATATTTGTTTATATACATTATTTATCATAGTAAGTAGTGAAAAATGCTGTTTCCTTTTGATGGTTTGTTATATTGGAAGTATGCATTGCGCGGAAAGGGAAGAGAAATTAAGTATGATACTCATTAAAAACAGCGAAGAAGTAATAAGAGAAGCAAAACACCAGCTTCATACAACCATGGATGATTATCAAACCAAAATTATCTCTATTTTTGATAAACAACGTATTCTTGTGAATCAACTAATTAGATTGATGATTCTACTATCCGATATAAAAGAACAGGCTGTATTAATTGGAAAACACTCTGCAGCCAAAGGGAGATTAGAATATGAAGGACAGGATCAACTAATTGCAGAAGTTGTAGATGAAGTTCCTTTCCAATACAGTAAAGAGACAGTAACTGATTTGGAAAATAACATACAAATTAGTAAAGGCGAAATTGAAGAGCTAGCAAAAGAGTGCGGATTAGATACTGAAGAAACAATTAAAGTCAAGGCTCTTTTACTTAATTTAAAAGTATCTAGTTACATCAATGGGCATTATGAAATGTATGTAAAAGATAATACTTTATCTGACACAAGGTCTTAGAATGTTAGATAAAAAGGAATTATCTTACAGTTATAAGTCAAACTAATCAAGACGCCATGAGGCATCGATCACATATCTCTTTTCAACGAACAGAAAACAGATTTCAGGAACAAATCTACTCATGCAATAGAATATTGCAAATTTACTGGGTAAAGGTTGCATAGGTCTTGTAATATTGAGACAAACTACACAAGATGCTGGGAAGCATCACCTTGGAAATCCTCGTCTTTTGAGTTGACAACATGTATCAAGAAAAACCACTGATCCCTGTTCAGTGGTTTTTCTTGATACATAAGTTACTGATAATTTGAGCAAACTACACAAGACGCCGTGAGGCATCAGCGAAAATCCTTACTGCAATAGAGCAGAAAAAACCTATCTCTTTGGATTGGGAAGAGATAGGTTTTTTTCTATTTTTAAGGTGTATACTCCATACATTTTTAGTTACCATAATTTTGTTTATCGGAAATCACATGCAAAAAAACCTTCTCTAAGGGGTTTTTGTTAGTTTTTCACTAATACTATTTTGAAGCTAAATTTTCTCTATCTACAGCCTCTGGCGGAATTTCCATCCATCCATTTTCCATCATAATATTCGATGCATCCTTAACAAAATTTGCTATATTCATTAAAGATCTCCCATAAAGTAACGCTAAATCATGTCTTCCATTTACAGCTAGTGAATTCCCAAATGCTCGTATTTTCATGGAAAACATATCGACTTTATGAAACAGCATTAGTTTATCCGAAAAAGGTGCGAAAGTTGAAGTTGTGACTAAATGGTCAATAAATTCTGGAGCAGGTAAGTGCTCACGATGAAGTTTTTCTATGTAATGTTCAACTGCTTTATGCGTAAGGTCTTTTCCTTTTAAAAATATGTCTCTAACTTTTTGGCTTTTGGCAACTTGACTAAAAGCCATGATTAAAGCTTTGCTTGTTACGTTATTTTCAATATTATCGTATAAATGAGCAATTTCTAACGCGTGTAGAGGACGAACATCTCCAACAAAACCACTCAAATAATCAGTACTGGCAATTTTTACTTGTTCTGGAGCTGGAATAATGGGTGGGGCAATAATAAGGCTTTTATCCATTAAAATGGTTTTAATTTCTTCCACTAATTCCATGGTTGAGTTCATACAGTAAGTTAAGAAATTACGTACATCTTCTCTATACATTAAAGGTATAGCGATACTATAAATGCTAAGTCCTGCTTTTGCTGCATACTTTAAATAATATACATAAAATTCATCTGCAAATAATCTTGGAGCACCTAGATTAACGT
>Ga0209463_1002081_pt1 | contig 11406 bp, 10 predicted proteins | sample AgamicMgSfrz_FD_187169 | JGI IMG/M metagenome (GOLD analysis project Ga0209463, IMG submission 187169) | Agave microbial communities from Guanajuato, Mexico - Mg.Sf.rz (SPAdes) (version 2) | ecosystem: Host-associated > Plants > Phyllosphere > Phylloplane/Leaf | place: Guanajuato, Mexico... | reverse complement strand
TTCCAATAACGTATCGAACGTGTATTCTTTTTCAATGTTTAACAGTCTCAAAATAGATTCTGAAAGAACAGTTTCACGTGAAACATCTAGCATTTGTCCAGCAGGCTCGTTAATTAAAATAACGCGCCCTTTTCGGTCTGTTGCAATGACTCCATCTGTCATATTCGTAAGCACAGAGGCAAGCTTTCGACGCTCCCCTTCTGTTGTCGCCTGCGCTTCCTGAAGTTTTCTCGTTAAATTGTTAAATGTAATGGCAAGCTGCCCAATTTCATCATAGCCATATACTTTTACTTTACGAGAGAAATTTCCTTTCGCCATTTCAAGTGCTTGGCGACGCATGTCAGACATTGGCCGTGTAATGGTACGAGCTAAAAGAATTCCTAAAATAGCTGTGAGTAAAAGAGAAAGAAGCGTTCCTTTTGCAAAAATAGCGTTCACTTGTTTCATTTGCTCGTAAAGAGATTCCATTGAAGCTTCAAGATAGATAGCTCCAATTGTACCTTCACTAGAATTGACTGGAACAGCTACAACTCTCATTCTCTCGCCTTTTTTATTCACCATCATATTATTATAAGTACCGCCTGATAACGCTTTGTTCACAGGATCCGTAATAGACTTCTTACCAACAGTACTTTTAGCATCATAATTTGAAACGGCAAGAACTTGATGATTTTTATCAACAACGCTAATCTCACTAATATCCTCAGATTTAAAATCATTCAGAAGTTTGGCAATCTCCTCTTCTAAAGTTGGATCACCTTCACTCCTTTTCTCTGCCATTTCTTTTTCCACACTATAAGCTAAAACATCTACTCGCTCATTAATGGAATTTCTAAAGTTTGTAATATTGTTCTCTTCCTGCTTTTGAACAAAATAGGCCCCAATAATTTGGGTAGCGATTAAAATAAGTAAAATATAAATTAACACAAACTTAAAATGAATTGATTGAAAAAATCTAACCTTTTTCATTTCTACTACTCCTGCTCTGGATTACGGAGATAGTACCCCACACCTCTTCGTGTTACAATCCAAGTTGGATGACTTGGGTTGTCTTCAATTTTTTCACGTAAACGGCGAACTGTTACGTCAACAGTACGTACGTCTCCAAAGTAGTCATAACCCCATACTGTTTGCAATAAATGTTCACGTGTCATAACTTGTCCAATATGTTTAGCTAAGTAATGTAAGAGCTCAAACTCCCGATGAGTTAGTTCAATAAGCTCTCCACGTTTAGATACAATATACGCATCAGGGTGGATCACTAAAGAGCCAATCTGAATTTCATTTTGTTGTCCTGCTTCAGAAGCTACTGCTTGATGACGACGCAGATTTGCTTTTACCCGAGCAATTAATTCCCTTGTGCTAAATGGTTTTGTGACATAGTCATCTGCTCCTAGCTCAAGTCCTAATACTTTATCGATTTCTGAATCTTTAGCTGTTAGCATAATAATAGGCATTTCATATTTTTTGCGAATTTCTCGGCAGACTTCCATCCCATCTTTTTGAGGAAGCATAATATCTAATAAAACAAGCTCTGGCTGCACTTCTTCTACTTTTTCTAATGCTTCTACTCCATCGTAAGCGCAGTGAACTTCATATCCTTCTTTTTGTAGGTTAAATTTTAAAATATCCGCGATTGGTTTCTCGTCATCAACGACTAGAATACGTTTATCCATTTTATCCGGCTCCTTTAATTGCATAAAATCATACGAATACATCGTACCTTTATTATACTGCATACACACTTTAACATTCTAATATAGTTTGGTCTATATTGCTCATTTCCACTACAGGAAAGCCTCTAGACAGAGCTAGAGGCTTTTATTTTTCTATATTTATCTCTATTGTATATATCATGAAGACTCAATATTGGATGCTTTTAACACCTTTTTCCTTCTAAAAAAAGAAATTTAGTTGCTTAAAATATAAAAAAGGCATTTTTTCCAACTTTATTAATGTATCATACCTTAAAAAAGATATCACTGATAAAGGAAAATTTGTAATTCATTTGTATTACTTTTGTCATATGTGAAAAGTCTTTTTTCCATACAAAAAACACGACAATATTTGTCGTGTTTTAGAAGTGGCTCAGGACGGAATCGAACCGCCGACACATGGATTTTCAGTCCATTGCTCTACCAACTGAGCTACTGAGCCATGGCGGTCCCGACGGGAATCGAACCCGCGATCTCCTGCGTGACAGGCAGGCATGTTAACCGCTACACCACGGGACCAAACCGTGTTAAAGTATGTATTATAAAGATGACCCGTACGGGATTCGAACCCGTGTTACCGCCGTGAAAGGGCGGTGTCTTAACCGCTTGACCAACGGGCCACATTGATTAATATCTTAGCGACATTGATTATATTACCATCACTTTAAACATAAAGCAATAGTATTTTAAAAATTTATTCGCTTTTTTTGAAAAAAGTTTTAAAAAAAGAAAAAAAGCCTGCAATTTGCAGGCTTTTCCCTTTATCTTGGACCATATACGCTGCGAATAACGTTTGTTTGTGTACGATCAGGACCGACTGAAAAGACTGATAGCGGAATTCCTGTAAGTTGTGACACACGTTCAATATAATGACGAGCATTTTCAGGGAGCTCACTTAAAGATTTCACACCCGTGATATCTTCAGTCCAGCCAGGCATTTCTTCATAAACAGGTTCACATTCTGCTAATGCTTTTAAGCTTGCTGGGAATTCTTCGATAACTTCCCCTTTATAGCGATATGCAACACAGATTTTCACTGTTTCAAGGCCTGTTAACACATCAATAGAGTTAAGAGATAGGTCTGTAATGCCGCTAACACGACGAGCATGACGAACAACAACGCTATCAAACCAACCAACGCGGCGTGGACGACCTGTTGTTGTACCATATTCACGTCCAACTTCACGAATTTGTTGACCAATTTCATTATCTAACTCTGTTGGGAAAGGACCGTCACCAACACGTGTTGTATAAGCTTTTGCTACTCCAACAACGTGCTTGATTTTACTTGGACCAACACCAGAACCAATTGTTACGCCACCTGCTACAGGATTTGAAGATGTAACAAATGGATATGTTCCTTGGTCAATGTCTAGCATAACGCCTTGTGCTCCTTCAAATAGAACACGACGACCTTCATCAAGAGAATCATTTAAAACAACAGATGTATCACAAACATATTTTGCAAACTGCTGACCATATTCATAATACTCATCTAGAATATCTTCAATCTTGAAGCCTTCTACTTCGTACATTCTTTCAAGAAGACGGTTTTTCTCTTTTAGATTCTGTTTTAATTTTTCTTCGAATGATTCACGATCTAAAAGATCTGCAATTCGGATTCCAACTCGGGCAGCTTTGTCCATGTATGCTGGACCGATCCCTTTTTTCGTTGTTCCGATCTTGTTTGCTCCTTTACGCTCTTCTTCTACTTCATCTAATTTGATGTGATATGGAAGAATAACGTGCGCACGGTTACTAATACGTAAATTGTCTGTTGTTACATTACGATCGTGTAAATACTTAAGTTCTGTGATAAGTGCTTTTGGATCTACAACCATTCCATTGCCAATAACACAAATCTTATCACTATAAAAAATTCCTGAAGGAATTAAATGTAGTTTATATGTTTCACCATTGAATTTAATTGTATGCCCTGCATTATTTCCACCTTGATAACGAGCAATTACCTCAGCATTTTCTGAAAGGAAGTCAGTAATTTTACCTTTTCCTTCGTCTCCCCACTGTGTACCAACAACTACTACAGAAGACATATGATCGCACCTCCGCCTTTACAATTAGAAGTCTATTTCCTTATTGAACGTTCTAAGTGTACCAATTTAAGATTTGCAAGTCAACAAAACACGAACAATTAATATTACTTTTTCAAATATGTTCGCCTAAAAAGCGTTTTCTTTATTCTACAAAAGTAAAAAACCTCTTCATCAATTATGAAGAGGTTTCTACGAAGCTGGCGGAGGTGCACTTGCATCATCAAAACGCCGCTCAAGGTTTACGAATTTATTATATTCTTTTACGAAAGCAAGCTGAACAGTTCCAACAGGACCATTACGCTGCTTTGCGATAATAATCTCAATAATGTTTTGATTTTCTGTTTCTTTATCATAATAATCATCACGATATAAGAAAGCCACAATATCAGCATCCTGCTCAATACTTCCTGATTCACGAATATCAGACATCATTGGACGCTTATCTTGTCTTTGTTCAACTCCACGAGAAAGCTGTGAGAGCGCAATTACAGGGACTTCTAACTCACGTGCTAACCCTTTTAAGGCACGTGAAATCTCGGAAACTTCCTGCTGGCGGTTTTCACCTTTATGGCGTCCACTACCTTGGATAAGCTGTAAATAGTCAATTAAAATCATTCCAAGGCCATTCTCTTGTTTTAAACGTCGACATTTTGCTCTAATATCTCCTACACGTATCCCAGGAGTATCATCAATATAAATCCCTGCATTTGAAAGAGAACCCATTGCCATCGTCAATTTGCTCCAGTCCTCTTGAGTGAGATCCCCAGTTCTCATATTTTGAGCATCAATGTTTCCTTCTGCACATAGCATACGCATAACGAGCTGCTGAGCACCCATCTCAAGACTGAAAATAGCCACATTCTCATCTGTTCGGGTAGCTACATTTTGTGCAATATTTAAGGCAAAAGCAGTTTTCCCTACAGAAGGACGAGCGGCAACGATAATGAGATCATTTCGCTGAAATCCTGCGGTCATTCGGTCTAGCTCAGTAAAACCTGTCGGGATACCTGTAATATCTCCCTTTCGATTTTGAAGCTCTTCAATATTGTCATATGTTTCAACTAAAACATCACCAATGCTTTGAAAAGCTCCTGTATTTTTACGCTGAGCTACTTCTAAGATACTTTTTTCAGCATCATGTAAAAGCGCCTCAACATCATCCTCTCTTGTATAACTATCAGAGGCAATTGTTGTTGAAGTACGAATAAGACGACGCAAAATGGATTTTTCTTCTACTATTTTGGCATAGTATTCAATATTTGCTGCTGTTGGTACTGATTCCGCTACATCACTTAAGTAGGATACGCCTCCTACTTCTTCAAGCGTCTTTTGATCAGCAAGCTCAGACGTTACAGTGACAAGGTCAACAGGTTCCCCTTGATCTGCTAGTGTAAGCATGCAGTTGAAAATGCGCTGATGTGCAGCTCTATAAAAATCTTCTGGAATCAAAATCTCAGAAGCCATTGTTAATGCAGATGGCTCTAAAAAGATTGCCCCAAGCACTGCTTGTTCTGCTTCAATATTCTGGGGCGGAATACGATCTGCAAACATATCACTCATAGTTATTTGCCCCTTCATTTCCATTATTTTTATTCTCTATGAATGATAATAGACAGCCTTCATGCTGTCTATTATCTTCATCTTTATAGTTGTCATTAAGCTTCTGTAACATGTACTTTTACCGTTGCTGTCACTTCAGGATGAAGCTTAACAGGAACGTTTGTATAGCCTAAAGCACGAATAGCATCATCAAGTTCAATTTTGCGCTTGTCTACTTTGATATTATGCTTTTTCTTTAATTCCTCAGCAATCTGTTTACTTGTAACAGATCCAAATAAACGGCCACCTTCACCAGATTTAGCTGTTAGCTCAACTGTTAAAGCCTCAAGGGTCTTTTTAAGATCTTGGCTTTCTTTTAGCTCCTCTGCTTCAAGCTCTTTTTGTTTTTTCTTTTGAGCATCCATTTGTTTAACGTTGCTATTTGTTGCTTCAACAGCTAAACCTTGTTTTAACAGAAAGTTATGTGCATAGCCATCAGCTACGTTTTTTGTTTCTCCTTTTTTACCTTTACCTTTTACATCTTTTAAAAAGATTACTTTCATGATTGTGTTCCTCCTTCCAAGTACTCATCAATGACTTCTTTTAATCTATTTTCAGCTTCATCGATATTGATATTTTGCAACTGTGTAGCGGCATTTGTCAAATGTCCGCCTCCTTGTAGACTTTCCATAATGACTTGAACGTTCACATTTCCTAATGAACGAGCACTAATTCCAACTTGGTCATCTTCACGCTTAGCAATAACAAAAGAGGCGACAACACCGTCAATTGAAAGTAATGTATCTGCTGCTTGAGCAATAAGAACCGGACTAAAAGCAACGTTCTCTGGGGCTTTTGAGATAGCAATCCCTGCTTTATATATACAAGCTTTTTCGATAATTTTTGCCCGCCTAATATAATGATCCATATCTTCCTTTAAAAACTTCTGCACAAGTACAGTATCTGCACCTTGTGAACGTAAGAAAGAGGCTGCATCAAATGTTCGAGATCCTGTGCGAAGCGTAAAGCTTTTCGTATCTACAATAATCCCTGCAAGCAATGCTGTAGCTTCAAGCATATTAATACTAAAACGCTTTGGTTGATATTCTAACAGCTCTGTTACAAGTTCAGCTGTTGAAGAAGCATATGGTTCCATATATACAAGAAGCGGGTTTTTAACGAAGTCTTCTCCTCTTCGATGGTGGTCGATAACGACAACGCTATCTATTTTATTAAGCAAACGTTCTTCGATAACAAGAGATGGCTTGTGGGTATCTACCACAACAAGGAGCGATTGATCCTGAGCCATATTAAGAGCCTCTTCTGGTGAAACAAAATGCGGCCACAAATTCTCGTCTTTTTTAATCTCGCTTAATAGTTTTTGTACACTAGAGTCTGTTCTTTCTTGATCAAGCACAATATAGCCTTTTTTATTGTTCACAGCTGCTACCTTTAGGATTCCAATGGCAGCTCCAATGGCATCCATATCTGGATACTTGTGCCCCATAATAATCACATTTTCACTCTCTGTGATAAGCTCTTTTAACGCATGGGAGATAACACGTGCTCTTACTCGAGTTCGCTTCTCCATAGGGTTTGTTTTCCCACCGTAGAATTTTACTTTTCCACTTGGAAGCTTAATTGCTACTTGGTCACCACCACGCCCTAACGCTAAGTCAAGGCTCGACTGAGCAAGTGTTCCTAACTCCGGCAATGATGAAGAGCCAATCCCAAGTCCAATACTTAAAGTTAAAGAAATGTTTTGCTTAGAAGTTTCTTCCCTTACATGGTCTAGAATAGAGAATTTGTCTCGTTCTAATTGAGAGAGAATACGTTCATTCAAAATGGCAGCAAAGCGCTCAGAAGAGGTTCTCTTGATAAGAATGCCTTGTTCATTTGCCCACCGATTAATGATTGATGTTACCTGATTATTTAAATTACTTTTCACTTGATCATCCATGCTTTGAGTCAAGTCATCATAGTTATCAAGAAAAATGATGCCAAAAACTGTTTTTTCTTCTTCATATAACTTCTCAATCGTAGCCTGTTCTGTTACATCAAAGAAATAAACTAAACGTTCATCTCTTTTAATGATAACTTTATACCGGCGATCATAAACAGTAACAACTTCAGATTCTACTTCTTGTTTAATCAGCGGCACAATGCTGTCTGCTACATCATAAAGCGATCTCCCTACTAACGTTTCTTCAGCAAAACATGAAGCTAGAAAAGAATTAGTCCACTCAATTTGATAATCATCATTGAAAAGCATAATCCCAATAGGCATTTCCATTAAAGCTTCTGTTCCTACTTTCTTCACACGATGCGAAAGTGTGGAAATGTAGGCTTCTAACTCTGTCATGATCATTCGTTCCATTTTTATATAGAGATACAACATGCCAAGAAGAACAGCAAATCCCGCAGCCCCTACATACCAATTTTCATACGTAATGATTGCTGTTATAATCAAAGCAAAACTATATAAAAGGTAAAAAGGAAGACGAATGATATGCTTTTTTTGAAAGATAGGCATACATTTCAACTCCCTATTTAAACTACTTATTTATTCTATTATACACGCAAAAATGCCTTCCTGTTTGAAAGAATATGCTCTGTTCTGGGTTAAGATTTAGAATTGTTCTTTCTGAGGTTAAATCCTAAATCTATAATTCCAACAATACGTAATACTGTTCCAGCAGGTGGAATAACTAAAGCAATTATCGTAATAACAACAGGGATTGCTTTTGCTCTTCCTTTGCTATGAAAGTAATAGAAAAGAAACGATATACCTTGAAGAAACATAAGCCACTGAAGTACCATAAGTAAGTTAATCACTGCTATATACCCAAATGATCCTTCATCAAGCGGGATAAGGGAGCATACTAAAGTGATAAGATAATACCAAAGAAGAGACTTAGGCAAACGTAAATCACGTAATGGTGGAAATGAAACTGGTTTATGTCCTAAGCGTTTCAACACGGGTACTGAGAAAAGCTGAGTAACAAAGGCTAATATTAAACCAGCCCCAACAAGTAATGTTGGGATCAGATATGTCATCATCCGCATGTTCTCTCGAATGAGTTCAATCTCTTCTTCTACAGGGGCTTGCCCAACCGATTTCATAATCTCTTCTGACCTCTGTATTGAATCATTTACAGATTGTTGAAAAACCCCTTGTAAATCAACATTAAGGAAAACGCTAGCTACTACAACCTGTAAAAGCAATGTTAAAGCAAAGGAGACGGTTCCTCCTAAGAGAACCACATATGCTAATTTCGTTTTCGAAAAAAGATGTCCCATTACAACCCCACTAATTCCGAACATAAATGCAAAAGGTAATAATACATATGTACCAAGAAGCAGTGTTATAGGAATAGCTATAATTACCATGAAAATCCCGTTTTTAAGTCCATGACGTACTGTATATATGATAAAAGGGATAGAAAGGGTAAAAGCAGCCAAAACACCAAGAGCTGGAACGTAAATTGTAATGAGAAGCAGAACAATAAAAATCGCTAAGTTCATTGCTCCTTCAGTTAATGTACGTGCTTTATTCACAACTTCACCTCACTTTTTAAACTACACTATCTTATATTTTATCTAGATGAGACACCCGACGCAAACTTTTACATCAAATAGTCTTTATGTCAAAAAGTGTTCACAATATGTTTATACGATAAAAAAAGAGACAGTAAGTGTAACTTACTGTCTCTTTTTAAACAACTTACTTCTCGTCTGCTACATATGGAAGAAGTGCCATTTGACGTGAACGCTTGATAGCTCTTGTAAGCTTACGTTGATATTTTGCACTAGTTCCTGTTACACGACGAGGTAGGATCTTACCACGTTCAGAAACGAACTTTTTAAGAAGATCTACATCTTTATAGTCGATATGAGTGATTCCGTTTGCTGTGAAGAAACACACTTTACGACGTTTACCGCGACCTTTACGTCCTCCTGCTGCCATGTCAAGTCCTCCCTTCTATTTGAGATTATTAAAACTCGATCTATTGTGTGATGAATTAGAATGGCAGATCATCATCTGAAATGTCAATCGTATCTCCGTTGCTTGAGAACGGATCATCATCTACACGTGTATATCCTTGATTGTTGCGGTTCTGATCTTGTCCAAATGGAGAACCTTGATTTGGAGAGCTTTGGAAATTGTTATTAGAATTTCCGCCACCGCTTCCGCTCTTCGGCTCAAGAAATTGAACGTTGTCTCCTACCACTTCAGTGACATAGACACGACGGCCTTCTTGATTGTCATAGCTACGGGTTTGAATTCGGCCATCAACACCAGCTAAACTTCCTTTCTTCAAGAAGTTTGCTACGTTCTCAGCTTGACGACGCCAAACGACGCAATTAATGAAGTCAGCTTCACGGTCGCCTTGCTGATTTGTAAATGTGCGATTAACTGCCAAACTAAAAGTTGCTACAGCGACTCCATTTGGCGTATAGCGTAATTCAGGGTCTTTCGTTAAACGGCCAACAAGAATAACGCGATTGATCATGAGAACCACCTCTTACAGAATTTCGTTCAATAATTAAGCTTCTTCTCTTACAACAATGTGACGAATGATGTCTTCGCTGTATTTAGCAAGACGGTCGAATTCGTTAACTGCTTGAGTTTCACCTTGTACTTTTAAAAGCATATAGTATCCATCACGGAAGTCGTTGATTTCGTAAGCTAGACGACGCTTACCCCATTCTTTTGCTTCTGTAACTTCAGCACCATTGCTTGTGATAACACCGTTGAAACGCTCAACTAGTGCCTTTTTACCTTCATCATCAATGTTTGGACGAATGATGTACATAACTTCGTACTTTTTCATTATAGTCACCTCCTCTTGGTCTAAACGGCCCTATTTGAAAATAGAGCAAGGAGCAATAGTCATTACTCACATCTAAAAATTATAGCATAGGAAACTATCCGTTGCAATGACTGATAAAATAAATTTTAAACATAGCTTTTGAGTTTCTTTAATAAGTTGATTATCTTCTTTTTATTATCATAACAAAGAAACGTATGTTCGTCCATTTGTATAAAGAAAAAAACCGAGAGATTCTCGGTTTTTTATACGTTGAAGCGGAAGTGAATAACATCGCCATCTTGAACAATGTACTCTTTTCCTTCTAAACGCACTTTTCCAGCTTCACGAGCTGCACCCATTGTTTTAGCTTCAAGAAGATCCTCATACGCTACTGTTTCAGCACGGATAAAGCCACGCTCAAAGTCCGTATGGATGATTCCAGCACACTCAGGAGCTTTCATACCATTACGGAATGTCCATGCACGCACTTCTTGTTCACCTGCTGTAAAGTATGTTGCTAGTCCAAGTAACTCATATGTTGCACGAATAAGCTGGTCTAATCCAGACTCTTTAATGCCTAGTTCTTCAAGGAACATTTCTTTTTCTTCTCCTTCAAGTTCAGCAATTTCAGACTCGATTTTTGCACAAACAACAATTACGCCTGCGCCTTCTTTTTCAGCATAGTCTTGAACAAGTTTTAAATATTCATTTTCAGAAGCATCTGCAACTTCATCTTCTCCTACGTTTGCTACATAAAGAGTGGGTTTAATTGTAAGAAGATGAAGACCTTTTACAACACGTGCTTGTTCTTCAGTAAAGCTAACAGCACGCGCTGGCTTTTCTGCTTCAAATGCTTCTTTTAACTTTTCAAGAATCTCATATTCAAATACTGCTTCTTTATCTTTTTGTTTCGCCATTTTACCAACGCGACCAATGCGTTTCTCAACTGTTTCTAAATCTGCTAAGATAAGCTCTAAGTTGATTGTCTCAATATCTGCAATTGGATCGACTTTGCCTGATACGTGTGTGATGTTATCATCTGCAAAGCAACGAACAACTTGACAGATAGCATCTACTTCACGGATATGTGATAGAAACTTGTTTCCAAGTCCTTCACCTTTACTTGCACCTTTTACAATCCCTGCAATATCTGTGAATTCAAATGCTGTCGGAACTGTCTTTTTTGGTTTTACAAGTTCTGTTAATTTTTGTAATCGCTCATCAGGTACCTCAACAATTCCTACGTTCGGATCAATTGTACAGAACGGATAGTTTGCTGATTCT
>Ga0209463_1002079_pt1 | contig 11410 bp, 12 predicted proteins | sample AgamicMgSfrz_FD_187169 | JGI IMG/M metagenome (GOLD analysis project Ga0209463, IMG submission 187169) | Agave microbial communities from Guanajuato, Mexico - Mg.Sf.rz (SPAdes) (version 2) | ecosystem: Host-associated > Plants > Phyllosphere > Phylloplane/Leaf | place: Guanajuato, Mexico... | reverse complement strand
TCTTTGGCTCTTCTTTTTTAGGTGCTTCTTTCTTTGGCTCTTCTTTCTTTGGCTCTTCTTTTTTAGGTGCTTCTTTCTTTGGCTCTTCTTTTGCTGGAAGTTGAACATTTAGATTGTAATAATTGTTGACGTCAATCTCAGGAAACATTGGTTTCATCTTTGGCATTTTCGGCAATTTCGGCATTTCCTTTTTTGGAGAAGAAGGCATCTCCTTCGGTGGCATCATTGGCATTTCTTTTTGTGGAGAAGAAGGCATCTCCTTTGGTGGCATCATTGGCATTTCTTTTTGTGGAGAAGAAGGCATCTCCTTTGGTGGCATCATTGGCATTTCTTTTTTAGGCGCCATGTTCATATTATTCGGCTGTTGTGACGTCATTGGAAATTCATTATAAGGTTGTTGTGGCGTCATTGGAAATTCATTATAAGATTGTTGCGGCATCATTGGGAATCCATTATTCGGCTGTTGCGGCATCATTGGGAGTTCATTATAAGATTGTTGTGGCATTTGTTGCTGCGGTTGCTGTGACATTTGTTCATCTGTATCAATTTCTGTCATTGGAAGTTGTTTTTGCGGCATTTCTTTATACGGATGGTCCATATTTTGCATTTCATTTTTAATTTGTACACTATTTGTTGGCACCTTAATCTTCATTCCTGGCATAATCATATCAGGGTTGCTTAACTGTGAATTGACTTCTTTAATTTCTTCAAAATTAACTCCATATTTCTTTGCAATTTTCCAAAGGGTATCCCCTTTTTGGACGATATGGATTTTCAACGTTTTTCCCCTCCTGCAACAATATCTTTACAATGTATATTCAGACTGGGTGTCTTTCTAATTCAGACTTCCTCACAACATATGCTTGTAAAAAAACATTTATTCATAAGGTGGAAAAACATTCAAAAGGATGAGCTCATTTTCTCACATAAGAGCTCATCCTTTTCTTATATTAGAGCATTCTTCCAATAGCTGCTAATGCTCCTTTTTGCACTTTTTCAGGAACTTTTATAATATTGATTGGCTTATTATCCTCAATGCTCTCAAGGGCCCACGCAAGATGTGGTAAGTCAATTCGGTTCATTGTTAAACATGGACACATATAAGGATTCAAGGACATAATTTGTTTGTCAGGGTTGTTATCAATTAATCGTTTAACAAGGTTCATTTCCGTACCAATCGCCCACTTTGATCCTTTTTCAGCTTCATTAATTTTATCAATAATAAAAGAGGTTGAGCCCGAATAGTCTGAGGCTTGAACAACCTCATAACAACATTCAGGATGAACAAGGATATTAATATCGCTATGTGTTGCTCGCAATGCTTCAATATTTTTCACTGTGAAGTTTTGATGAACAGAGCAGTGCCCTTTCCATAAAATAATTTTGATGTCTTCATAATTACCTTCGTATTCAAGCTTTCCTTGAATTGGATCCCATAAAGCCATCTCTTCTAGCGAAATACCTAACTCGTACGCTGTATTTCGTCCAAGATGCTGATCAGGGAGAAATAAAATTCGTTCTTTTTTACCGAGCGCCCATTGCACAATTTTAGCTGCGTTTGAACTTGTTAACGTTGCTCCATCATTTTCGCCAACAAATGATTTAATTTCAGCTGTTGAGTTTACATATGTGAGCGGCACAATCGTGTTTCCAAACTGTTCAGTAAGATATGACCATGCTACTTCTGTTTGTTGAAGGTTTGCCATATCGGCCATTGAACAGCCTGCTTGCATATCAGGTAAAATTACCTGCTGGTGTGGACTTGTTAAAATATCAGCGGTTTCGGCCATAAAATGCACGCCGCAAAAAACGATGTAGTCTGCTTTTGTCTGTTCTGAAGCGACTCTTGATAGAGCAAGAGAATCTCCTGTTACATCGGCAAACTGGATAACTTCATCTTTTTGATAATGGTGACCGAGAATAAACAATCTATCCCCAAGGTTTTTCTTTACTCGTTCAACAATTGCAATAAGTTCTTTCTCCTCTTGTTCCTTATATTTTTGTGGAATAATCGATAGTTTCTCTTCAAAACCCGCTAAAATGCTCATTTTCCTTCCCCTTCCTTCTGCGAGGCAATATTAAAGCTAATATCAAGTCCTGAAACAGAATGTGTTAACGCACCGATTGAAATATAGTTCACGCCTGTTTCTCTATACTGATGAATATTTTCGAGCGTAATGCCTCCTGAAACCTCTGTAACAATATGGTCTGGAACATGCCTCATCCAGCTCTTAATTTCTTCTGAAGAACGATTATCAAACATAATAATATCTGCTTTCGCCTCTACTGCTTGGAGAAGTGCTTCTTCTGTTTCAATCTCTACTTCTACGCGAATCATATGACCAACTCGCTTTCGAACTTCTCTAATTGCATCTCCTGTTGATCCTACGGCAGCCACATGGTTGTCTTTTAACATCACTCCATCATAAAGGCCAAAGCGATGATTATAGCCCCCTCCACATGTCACAGCGTATTTATCAAATATTTTTAAACCTGGCATAACTTTTCTTGTATCGCAAATCCGGATTCCTGAGCCGTCAAGAATATGGACAAATTCATTTGTCATTGTCGCAATTCCACTCATCCGCTGCACAAGATTCAAAATTACTCGCTCCCCAGCCATAAGTGTTGAAAAAGTTCCTTCAACAGAAGCGATAATATCTCCCTTCACGATGCGATCACCATCATGTTTAAAAAGAATTACTTCAGTATCCTTACTAATCAACGAAAAACCTAACTTAATAATTTCTTCTCCTGCAAAAATACCGTCTTCTTTTGAAATAAAATGACCTCGAATCCACTGGTCCTTATTTCCAAGAGAGCCAGTCGTTAGGTCTCCACATCCAATATCTTCTATTAAAAATTCAGTTAACTTCTCTTTCACTTTTAACTCATTCATCATTCCGTCTCCTATCCAATAAATTCTCGCTGACTTATCTCTTTTGTATCACTCCGCATATGCACACCTAAACTTTCTCGACGTTCTGAAGCAGCCGATAAAATAAGGAAGCTTGTTCTCAGCATATTTATTTTTTCGATTGCATCTTGCTCATAAAGGTGCAGCTTTTCTTCTAACACTTTTTCTAGATATTGAGCACACCAATTTATGCATTTTTCCAGCTCTTCCCTACACCGAACAATCCCAGCTCCCTCTTCATGGTTTCTCTGAATCTCTTGAATAGATGGTAAGGTTACTTTTATTGTTTTTTTCGGTTTGAGTGATGTAAAAAAGCTTTCCTGAATATTGCCTTCTCCTTCATTGTTTAAATGAGTAGCTAAGCGACTTCCATAAACAAGAATCTCTAATAAAGAGTTACTTGCCAGTCGATTTGCTCCGTGAACACCTGTACATGCAACTTCTCCAATTGCATAAAGATTAGGAATGGATGATTCGCTATTTTCATTTACAGCAACTCCACCTAGTTGAAAATGCGCTCCAGGAGCGACAGGAAGTAAAGAAGGCTGATATCCAAATGCTTTTACACAGTTGTTATGAATGGTTGGAAAACGTTCTGGAAAGTTTGAGATATTTGTAATATCTAAAAATACTTTGCTTCCCTTTTTCAACTTCATATCAATGGTTTGTGCAACAATATCACGAGGTGCTAAATCTTTTAGGGGATGAGTATCCATAACAGCCTTTCCTTTTTCATCTACAAGCTTTCCGCCTTCTCCTCTTACAGCTTCTGAAACTAGTCCAAATGCTTCTCCATCTCTATGAAGAAGAGTAGGATGAAACTGGATAAATTCAAGATCTTTTAATGTAGCACCTGCACGGTAAGCAAGAGCTATTCCGTCTCCTCTGTTTTCATCTGGATTTGAGCTAAAACGATAAAGACCTCCACATCCACCTGAAGCTAGTACAGTGTGGCGGCCGTAGTAATGATTTTTTTCGGTGAACACACCAATACAGCGCCCATCTTCAACATGTAATGTATGAACAGGCTCGTGTTCTACGATTGTTATATTTGATTGACCATATACTTTTTTTCGAAAATGGCGAACAAGCTCTCTCCCTGTTGCATCACCACCAGCATGCAAAATACGTCGTTTACTATGCGCGCCCTCCATACCTAACGCCACTTGGCCATTCTCTTTGTCAAAGGTCATTCCTTGATTTATTAAGATGTTTATTTCGGTTTGAGCTCTTCTAACGAGCATAGAAACAGCTTCCCTATCGTTATAATAATGACCTGCTTTTAAAGTATCTTCATAGTGATATTTCCAATGATCATCAGGTGACATAACAGCAGCAATTCCACCTTGTGCAAGACTAGAACTGCTTTGTTTCAACTCATCCTTTGTGATGACAAGGATCCTTTTGTCATCTGATAGCTTCGCTGCTGTTACAAGTGTTGCAAGGCCACTTCCAATCAAAATGACATCATATATCATAATTACTACCCCTCAACTTTACATGTGTCTTGACACCTATATTTACATATTATTTAATAAAATACAAGACTTTGATTTTTATAAAGGAGAAACAAAATGATTTATTTAGACTATGCTGCAACCACACCCATAAGTAAAAACGCGCTACAGGCTTATTGTGAAAGTGCTGAAAAATTTTATGGAAATACAAATAGCCTTCATGATGAAGGAACAAAAGCGAAAGAAATGGTGAAAATGTGTCAAGCTGAACTCGCTTCTTATATCCAAGCTAACGAGGAAGAAATATATTTTACAAACGGTGGGTCTGATAGTAACCTGCTTGCTGTTAAGAGTATATTAGGGAGTTCTCCCCCTTCTAAAAAACATATTATTACTTCAAAGCTCGAACATTCGTCACTTCTGAGTCTTTGGGATACACTAGAAGAAGAAGGATATGATATCTCTTATGTATCCATTATGGAAGATGGCACGATTAATCTTGAAAACTTGCGTGAATGTATTACAGATGAGACGTGTCTTATCGCCATTCAACACGTCAATCATGAGCTTGGAACGGTTCATCCTGTAAAAGAAATTGGAGAGATTGCTAAGATATATAACATCCCGTTCCACTGTGATGGAGTTCAATCTTTCTTAAAGCTTCCTATTAATGTAAGAGATATGCACATTACGAGCTTATCCATCGCAAGTCATAAAATATATGGACCAAAAGGAACTGGCGCTCTTTATCTTTCTAAAGAAATCCCTAAAGTGAAGCAGCATGGTACGATTGATGTGCCAAGTATTGTTGCATTTACTGTTGCTGCGCAGGAACAAAAGAAAATATTGGCGGATACCTATAACAGTCATGTAAACTTAAGAAGAGAGCTTATCCATCATATCCCTGTATCAGCTGAAATTATAAGCCCTCCTGACGCTCTTCCTTCTATCGTTGGAATGAAGATGGACAGCTTAGAAGGTCAGTATGTTATGCTATGGTGCAATAAGTACAATATTGCCATTTCAACAGGAAGCGCTTGTCTTGTTGGACAGCAGGAACCTTCCCCATATATGATAGCAATGGGAAAAAACGTTCATGAAAGTAAACAGCTTTTTCGCATTTCATTTGGCACTTCAACAACGATTGAAGACATTAAAGCTTTTACAGACTGCTTAAAATTATTAACAACCTCATAAAGGAGTTCAAAAATGAAGGATGAACAAAAAAAGATTTTAGGGGAAAAAAGACGAGACCTTTTGCTTCAATGGTTAAAAGATTCGAACGCTCCGTTAACAGGCAGTGACCTATCAAAACGTACAAATGTGAGTAGACAAGTTATCGTACAAGACATCTCGCTATTAAAAGCGCGAAACGAGCCTATTATGGCCACAAGTCAAGGCTATCTTTATATGTCGAGAACACAAGCAGAGCAAAAACAAACTCGCATTATTGCTTGTAAACACGGCCCAGACGAATCGGAACGCGAGCTTCTTCTCCTTGTTGACCATGGTGTCACAGTAAAAGATGTAATCGTCGAACATTCTGTTTATGGAGAGCTTACTGCTTCGCTTGGTCTTCGCAATCGCAAAGATGTCGCGAACTTTATTGATAAAATCCGCTCAGCGAAAGCTGCTTTCTTGCTTGAACTAACAAAAGGCGGTCACCTTCACACAGTTGAAGCTGATTCCTCAAAACAGCTTGATGAAGCATGTGACGCTTTGCGTGAGGCAGGAATTTTAGTCGAAGAATAAAATACTTTTAGCTACAGAAAAAAGAACGCTTGGAACTACAAGCGTTCTTTTCTCTATTCCAAAAAGGCTCCTAAGCTGTACTAGAGCCGTTCCTATTTGATAATGTAGTAAGGATAGCTTCCTAAAAGGGTTACTCCGCACCCTAATGCTTCGATTTCAGCAATTGCTCCAGGGATCAATACATCATCAAGCTTTTGCTCGATATCAATAATAAAGAAGTAATTCCCAAGTCCTGTTTTCATTGGACGTGATTCAATCTTTGATAAGTTAAGATTGCGCCAAGAAAAAGCAGACAACACACGGTGTAGGGCTCCTGCTGGGTTTTCGGATAGTGTAATCATCAGCGTTGTTTTATAACCGTTATGTTCTAAAAGCGTTTGCTCTAGGGGGGCATTTTCTTGATTTAAGATGAGAAAACGCGTTGTGTTATGATCGTAGTCATGCACATCTTTTTTGACAATTTGTAATCCATATTTTTTTGCCGCAAACTCGTTTGCAATTGCCCCTATCTTCTCATCTTCTTTTTCATAAACATGTTTTGCTGCATAGGCCGTTGATGTTACTTCATGTAGAGGTTTGTTGCGAAATGTATCATGAAGAAATTTATGACATTGAGCAATTGCATGTGGATGCGAATACACGCCTTCAACATTTTGCCACTCATCTATATATTTGGGATGCACCATAAAATGTTGACGGATCGGCAACACAATCTCTCCTACAATTGGTAGACGTTTTTCATGGATTAAATAATCAAGTGTCAAGTTTACGGAGCCTTCAAGAGCATTCTCTAACGGAACAACCGCATAATCTACTTCTCTGTCTGTTACGCCATCAATGCACGAAGGAATAGTGCGATACGGATGTGAGGTTATCTGTTTGAAAACAGATTCTACGGCAATATGTGTAAATGTTGCTTCTGGTCCTAAATATCCAACTTTCTTCACAGTTCTCTCTCCCATGTCTTTATTTTTTTATTTTTCAAAATTTAATATGTAAAGAAAACAGCTTGATTGATCGTCAAGCTGTTTTTATTAAGCTCCCGAGCCTAATACATCTACTTTATCAACAAATTCCAATGCCCGCAATCTCGAAAGAAGGTCTTCTAGATCTGTTTTTAAACCAGAAACATCTAGTGAAAGGGTTACATTTGCACGCCCTTGCAGTGGAATAGTCTGGTGAATTGTTAATACATTACACCCGCTTGAAGCAACAAGACCTAATAGATGTGAAAGAGTACCAGAGCGGTCTTCCAAGTGGAAGAAAAGCGAGATGATACGTTCTTTCACCATAGTATGAAACGGAAATACCGTTTCTCTATACTTGTAGTAAGCGCTGCGACTTAAATCAACAAGCTGTACAGCGTCAGCAATTGAGTCCGCCTTTCCACGTTCAAGCAGAAGTTTTGCATCAAGCGTCTTCTTCATTGCTTCTGGTAAGACATCCTCCCGAACTAAATAAAATTTCTGATCGATTTTCTTCAACGAGAACTCCCCTCTCTGTTCCCTTTTACCATCTACTCTAAGAATTCAAATTCATATTCAAGAAGTTTTACAATATCCCCATCTTGAGCTCCACGTTCACGTAATGCTTCATCAACACCCATGCCTCGAAGCTGACGAGCGAAACGGCGTACAGATTCATCTCTTGAGAAGTCTGTCATCTTGAATAGTTTCTCAATCTTCTCACCTGAAAGCACATAAGCTCCTTCACTATCACGTGTAAGATGGAACTCTTTATCTTCCTCTTGGAACTTGTACATAACATGTTGATTTGCAAGCTCTTCTTCACTATAAAGAGGAAACTCTGGTGTTGTTTCAAGAAGATCAGCAACTGTGAATAAAAGATCACGAAGTCCTTTACGTGCAATAGCTGAAATTGGAATAACTTTTACGTCTTTGCCGACTTTCTCCTGAAACGCTTTTAAGTTCTCCTCTGATTCCGGCACGTCCATTTTGTTTGCTACAACAACTTGAGGACGCTCTGTTAAGCGAAGATTATATTCTTTAAGCTCAGTGTTAATTGTGACGTAATCTTCATAAGGATCTCTGCCTTCCATACCAGACATATCAATCACATGAACAATAACTCTTGTACGCTCGATATGGCGAAGGAACTGATGACCAAGCCCTACTCCCTCATGTGCACCTTCAATAAGCCCTGGTAAGTCAGCCATAACAAAGCTTCGGCTATCCTCTGTTTCCACAACTCCTAAGTTTGGTGCAATTGTAGTAAAATGATATGCAGCGATTTTAGGCTTTGCTGCAGATACGATTGAAAGAAGCGTAGATTTCCCAACGCTTGGGAATCCAACAAGCCCAACGTCTGCTAGTACTTTTAATTCAAGGATAATGTAGCGTTCTTGACCTGGTTCCCCTTTCTCAGAAAGCTCAGGTGCTGGATTAGATGGCGTTGCAAATCGTGTGTTTCCACGACCGCTTCGGCCTCCTTTAGCAATAACCGCACGCTGACCGTGTTCTGTTAGATCCGCAATAATTTCTCCTGTATCATCATCTTTTACGACTGTTCCAGGCGGTACTTTGACAACAAGCGGCTCTGCATTTCGTCCGTGTTGGTTTTTCGACATGCCATTCTCACCATGTTTTGCTTTAAAATGGCGTTTATAGCGGAAATCCATTAGTGTACGAAGTCCTTCTTCAACTTCAAAGACAACGTCTGCTCCTTTACCACCGTCACCACCTGCTGGTCCTCCATTTGGTACATACTTCTCACGACGGAAAGCAACCATTCCATTTCCGCCGTCTCCACCTCTTACGTAGACTTTGACCTGATCGACAAACATTTAATTTTCACTCCGTTCCCTATATCACGTTCTTACTTTTTATGAATTACTGTGTTGCTTTTCATTCATAACAAGCTGAACCGTCAATTCATCTTTTGCTATTTTGTAGCAAGCTATACTAAACATGGTTAACGTTTCTTTTAATAACCATTCTTCTATCTTTTTTTCATTCTCTATTATGCCACTGAAATCAAAAAACAATGATGGACCTTCTTCAAGATAAAAAGAAACATCAAGGTGATGATTACTTTCTTTATTTGCTACATTTTCTAGTACATAAAAAAGCGATTCACACCAATCTGCAAGCTCTTCATCATAAGGAGATAAATCACACACTTCGCCGTTCACTTCGATATCGAGCTTTAAAACCGTTTCTCTAAATCCATATGTTAAAAGAAACGCAGTCAGCTTATGTGCCCCTGTACTCGTTAGCTTTGATTCATTTTTAGAGATGGCAATAATCTCTTCAATCGTTTGTTGGACACGGTCAAGACGATTCAATGATAAATTTCCCTTAATGAGCTGCAGCCTATTTAGCCAGTCATGGCGTGCATGCTTTAAAAGTTCAACAACATCCCACTCTTTACTCATTTTCCAACCCCTTACCTTAAAACATGCTTTGTTCTTCTTTCAATAGCAAAGAAGACAAAACAGACCATATATGCATTATAGCAAATTATCTAGGCTATGAGCACAACCCTAGCAATTGTCCCAACAAAAAGAAAAACTCTAACCAATCTTGGTTAGAGTTTTCTTTTTGTGTACGATTACGTTTTAAGCTTCTTGCGCTACTGGATAAACGCTCACTTTTTTACGGTCACGTCCATAACGCTCGAATTTTACGATACCATCGATTTTCGCGAAAAGAGTATCGTCTCCACCACGAGAAACGTTTGCACCTGGATAGATTTTTGTACCGCGTTGACGGTAAAGGATAGAACCACCAGTTACAAATTGACCATCTGCACGTTTAGCACCAAGGCGTTTAGAGATAGAGTCACGACCGTTCTTTGTACTACCTACCCCTTTTTTCGATGCGAAAAACTGAAGATCTAATCTTAGCATATGTTCCACCTCCTCTTTATTGAGATACAATGTTTATATATTGTCCATAATCACGCTCGATTGTTTCAAGTGAAACAACCATTCCTTCGAGAAGGAGCTGAACGTTGCGAGCAACATCCTCTTCTAAGTCTTCAGGAATGAGGCAGTTAAAATAACCGCCGTCCTCACCTTGTTCAAGGCCTGGCATTGTATCACATAAAGAAATAATCGCGTTTACTGTCCCAAATGACACAGCTGTAACAGCGGCGCATACTAAATCTTTACCGTGTTCCGCAAAGTCTGCGTGTCCACTTATTTCAAAAGAAGTAATATGACCTGCTTCATTACGAGAAAGAACTACTTTAACCATGCAACCATTCCTTATGCATTGATTTTATCAATAACAACTTTTGTGTAAGGTTGACGGTGACCTTGTTTACGGCTGTAGTTTTTCTTAGCTTTGTATTTGAATACAGTAATCTTTTTAGCGCGACCTTGTTTTTCAACTTTAGCGCTAACTGTTGCACCATCAACGTAAGGAGCTCCAACTTTAACGTTGTCCCCACCTACTAATAGTACTTTGTCGAAAGTTACTGTTTCGTCTTGCTCTACGTTAAGTTTTTCGATGTAGATAGCTTGACCTTCTTCAACTTTAACTTGTTTACCACCAGTTTCAATAATAGCGTACATTCTCTGCACCTCCCTGTAAGACTCAGACTCGCCATCCCAGGTGTCACAATGGACTTTAAAACCTGTTCTGCGCGGTTGTAGCACGGGTGCTACAATAATCACATAGAAAATAATACTATATTTCTTCTCCCTATGTCAATCATATTCTCTAATGAAGTCATTCCAAATTTTACACAAAAAAAAACTACAGCATCTGCTGCAGTTTTTTTAGAAGGTGATGATCCCCGTAACAATAGCTACAGCGATCATCACAAGACAGGAACCTAGTGCCCATTTAAAGTAAAACTTTTGGTGATCTCCAAATTCTACTTTCGCCATTCCTACTAATAAATATGCAGAAGCCATAAGTGGACTCATCGCATGAATTGGTTGCCCTAAAACAGAAGCACGAGCCATTTCAACAGGATCTACACCGTAAGCTGAAGCCGTTTCTGCTAAAATCGGTAATACTCCGTAGTAGTATGGATCGTTTGCCATAAAATACGTAAACGGCAAACTAGTTAGTGCTGTAATGACAGGGAAAAATGAACCTAATGATTCAGGAATAACAGAAACAAGGGCATTTGCCATTGCATCAACCATCTCTGTTCCTGAAAGAATTCCTGTGAAAATCCCTGAAGCAAATACTAAGCCAACAACTGCAAGGACGTTTCCTGCATGATTTGAAATCCGCTCTTTTTGCTCATCAAATTTTGGATAGTTAATCATAAGCGCAATAACAAAGGCAATCATAAATAAAGTTGCAAG
>Ga0209463_1002077_pt1 | contig 11426 bp, 9 predicted proteins | sample AgamicMgSfrz_FD_187169 | JGI IMG/M metagenome (GOLD analysis project Ga0209463, IMG submission 187169) | Agave microbial communities from Guanajuato, Mexico - Mg.Sf.rz (SPAdes) (version 2) | ecosystem: Host-associated > Plants > Phyllosphere > Phylloplane/Leaf | place: Guanajuato, Mexico... | reverse complement strand
AGAATTCCCCGTTGCATCCGCTGAAGGATACCCAGGAACTTCTTCTTGACCGGTACCTGCGACACCGCCTGTTGGAGTACTCGCACCTGTATAACTCTTTTGAATCTCCTGGACACTGATCTCGATGCCCTTCATGTTCTCTTCATCAACCGGTGTAACCAGATTCTCTTTGCTTGTCACTTTATCGAAGTTAAGCTTGGAAGCAACGAGTACATTTACTTTGTCTTCGCCTACGATTTGAGACAGAAACTGTTTTACATTGTTGCGTACGTCATTTTCAAACTTCTTCTGCAAAGCCATGTTTTCCTGAACTTCGGAAGATAATCCACCACTGCCTCCACGGGCAGTTGGAATCAACTCGGCTTCATCCGTGTTGGTGATCGTAATATTTTCAATCGGCAGGTTGGGAATAGCGGTTTTCACCAAGTTAAAGTATCCATCCACCGCTGCCTGATTCGGGTGATATCCCGGTTTAAACTGCAATGCTACGGAAGCGGATGCTTTGTCTTGCTCTTCCAGGCCGGCAAAGATATTATCTTTCGGCATATTGACCAGGACTTTTGCATCTTGAATCCCTTGCATGCGCTGGAGTAACTGTTCAACTTCTCCGTTAATCGCATTGTTGTACTTCACATCGAACTCTTTGTCTGTCATCCCGATCGGGGATGAGGACTCCTCGAATGATTTATATCCTAATGAACCATTCTGAATAATTCCCTGTGATCCTATGTTGACTTTTGCAAGTGCAACATCCGTGCTCGGTACCGATATGGTTTTCCCATCTGCACTTAATTTGTAGGGAATACTTGATGAATCTAAGTAGTTAATGACTCCTGCAGAGTCACTGGAATTCAAATCGGTAAATGCCACTTCATATTCTGTTTTGGACAGTTGCATGGTTAGTACAACCGCTGCCAGAATTAAAAATAAAAAGGTGGAAATCAGTAATACTTTCTGTTTTTTGCTGAAGCTATTCCAATACTGGGTTGCTTTATCCCTGTACTGGGCAATTCTCTCATTCACTCTGTCACCCCATCCGAAACTTTGCTTAGTCTGTCCCGAGCAATCAAAGTACTTCTATTACTAAAGTACAAGACTTGACTCAGGAGCAGCATCGCAGCTGCTTGTTGTAATGATCAGCGCTGTTATCGAAGCGCAAGCATGCTTTTTTACATTTGCGTACGCATAATCTCCTGATACGCCTCGACTACTTTGTTTCGGACTTGCGACGTGAGCTGCAGACTCAACAGGGCCTGTTCTGAAGCGATCATTACCTGATCCACGTTCACATTCCCCAATAAAAATTGATTAGACATTTCATGTGCCTGCGTCTCCTGCGCTGCCACAGACCCCAATGCCTCTTGTAAGTATGTACCGAAGCTCTGAATAGTTTCGGCTGGTGTTGATGTTTTGCTAACGGAAGCATTTTGCATCTGCAACGGTTGAACTACCTGTGTGTTAAACATGTTGTTCTGAATCATCAATGTCCCTCCCCTTTATCCCATTATTCATGTTAAAAACCTTTCTCATTACCGTTATCTATCTTCCGATCTCTAAAGCTTTTGTTATCATTGCTTTGGTTGAATTTAATGCTGTTACGTTCGCTTCGTAGGACCGAGATGCTGAGATCATGTCAACCATCTCTTTCGCAATATCCACATTCGGCATGTACACATAACCTTCGGCGTTGGCATCTGGATGAGAAGGATCGTATACAGGCTTCAGAGGAGACTGGTCTTCACGAATCTCTGACACTCTAACTCCCTCACCAGAGGTCTTATTGCCCATCTGATTTTGTAGGATACTGCTAAACGAAGTTTTGTTTGGTTCGAGCACTACCATTTTTCTTTTGTAGGGAACCGCTTCGCCATTGGATACACTGGCGCGAGTCGTCTCTGCATTAGCGATGTTTGAAGATATGACGTCCATCCTCAAGCGTTGGGCTGTCAGGGCCGAGGAGCTAATGCTAAAACTGTTACTGATATTCACCTAAGTTATCTCCCTTCCACTCCAACACGCATCATTTTAATCTGTTCATTCACTTGTTGAATATAAGCGTTGTAACGCAACTGGTTCTCCGCCAGAAGGCTCATTTCTTTGTCGATATCGACATTATTCTGGTTATTATTCATCGATGTCGAATGATCCATTGTTACTACAGGTGTAGGAACGGAAGAGGAAGGTCCTATGACAAAATGCCTTGAGTCCGTTACTTTCCCCTTGAGAACTGGCATATCTCCATCCGTTTGTTGCTTTAGGATTTCTTCAAAAGAAACGTCAGAACGCTTGTAATACGGGGTGTCCGCATTCGCAATGTTGTCTGCAATCGTTTGTTGCCTGGTGTTGGACGCATCGAGTGCACCTTGTAATCTTTTAAAGCTAATATCATTCAAAAGATTCACGATTTCCCTCCTCTCCTTAGAAATTATGGAAAAAGATTGAATCTTTTCCCCTTAAATTCGCTTATGTTTTTCGACAAAAACATTCGCCTTTTCGCGTTTTTCTAGGACTTAAGTAGAATTAACTCTGATGTTGTCGTATAACATAAGTTTCTTCGAGATTGGCATTTATTACAATAAGAAAAAAGCCCTATCTTTTCTGAAAGAGAGGGCTTTTTGTGTATTTTCTGCAAATTATGAATTTTTTCGCAAATGTTGAGTCCCAAAACAAATTTGAGTTCACATCTACAAAACACACGCTTAAACATTCTTAAAATTTACAGCAGGTTCTCCCATCTTATTCCTACCGCCACTTCATCAACTGTATTCATAATTGGGAAAATTTCTCTTAATTGTGTTAGCAATATTTGCCGTTGCAACAAGGTTTTTATTCATCATAATTCTACAGGAAACCATTCTGTTAATTAAATTATTGACAGGCTAACTTTCTTGCTTTACTTGTTTACCTTGATATGACACAACACTTTTTTAACAATTGAAAATCCCTTCACACCTGGAAGTCAACGAAAACATTTTACTGCATCAACTTAATGCTCTTCTCAAATTTTTGCGCATTTGCGCAACTTTCGTCGACAATGTAATTAAACCGATAACCAGACTTGGATAAAACAGACAACCTTATATTGGTAACTGTTCCATTCGCACACATGATCATTTTGGATTCATTCGACTTCAAATCCTGATAACTGCGGCACAAGTCCTACTTTTTCAGTGCTATAAATGCAACTTCAATCTTTTTATCGGCTTTTGTATGAAAATCCATTAGTCTGGAACAAAAATAGGCAGTATTCATCTGCCGTAAAGATAAGCACTCGCCAACCGATCAGGAACCATTTCCTTTTATCGAGTAGTTCGTCTCACTTTTACTTAAACAGTGAATACCGCCATTAAACTTCCTTCTTATAAAAATTACTGCTGTTTCCAGAGAAAGTCTATTTACAGAATATATTGACTCAGGTCACGGTCCTGTGCAATATCGTTCAGTTTCTCACGCACATATTCCGGAGTAATGACCATTCGCTCCAGCGTGAGCTCAGGAGCCTCATAGGACAAATCCTCAAGGAGTTTCTCAAGAATCGTATGCAGTCGTCTAGCGCCAATGTTCTCCGTATTTTGGTTTACGGATTCAGCAAGCTTGGCAATCTCACGAATAGCCTCATCCGAGAACTCAATTTCAATATTTTCAGTACGCAGCAAGTCGACATACTGCTTGGTTAACGCATTTTTAGGTTCCGTCAATATAGATACAAATTCCTCCAGCGACAGGCTGTTTAACTCCACGCGAATTGGGAAACGCCCCTGAAGTTCAGGGATTAGATCCGAGGGTTTAGCCACATGGAATGCCCCAGCTGCCATAAACAGAATATAATCCGTTTTAACAGGCCCATACTTGGTCATCACAGTAGAACCTTCGACGATAGGCAAAATGTCCCGCTGCACGCCTTCACGAGAGACATCCGGACCGCTCCCGCGTCCCTGGCTGGCTACCTTGTCGATTTCATCAATAAAAATAATACCCGTCTGTTCAGCTCTGCGAATGGACTCTTGCGTAACATCATCCATGTCGATCAGCTTACTTGCTTCTTCCTGGATCAGAACTTTACGCGCTTCCTTGATCGCCAGTTTGCGTTTCTTGGTGCGTCGCGGCAGCAGACTCCCAAACATCTCCTGCATGTTCATGCCCATCTGGTCATTCCCCTGACCTGCAAACATATCCATCATGTTCGGAGCAGTGTCCTCCACATCAATCTCGATGATGTCTTCTTCCAGCTTGCCGGATAATAGATCGAACTTGATCTTGCGACGCCGCTCTGCGACATTCGTGTCCGGCTCAGGTTCTTCCTGCTCGGGTGTGTTATTCCCGTTGTTGCCAAATATCATTTCAAACGGGTTACGTTGATTTTTGGACTTGGATTGGGAAGGAGCCAGGATATGTACGATGCGTTCATTGGCAGCTTCTTCAGCCTTGTCTTTTACCTGTTCAGTCCGTTCCAGCTTGACCATACGCATGGACGTTTCAATCAGGTCACGGATCATGGATTCAACATCACGACCAACATAACCGACTTCCGTAAATTTCGTTGCCTCCACCTTTACAAAGGGGGCTCCCACCAGTTTAGCCAGACGGCGGGCAATTTCCGTTTTACCAACACCTGTCGGTCCAATCATCAGTATGTTTTTAGGCACAATATCATCCTGCGTATGCTCTGGCAAAAGGCTTCGGCGATATCGATTGCGTAAAGCAACAGCCACCGATTTTTTGGCCTGTTTCTGACCTACAATATACTTATCAAGCTCTGCAACGATTTGTCTTGGTGTTAACGCCTGTGTTTGCATTTCGCTTCCCTCCTACCAGTCTACTTAAAATCCTGCATAGAAATATGTTATCAAAATTAGGGATAACCCCGCAAATTGATAGGAATAGCCCTAACGGCCATGCTCTATGTTTCAGTTTGCGGGGTTATATTACAGTTCTTCTACAATGATATTATTGTTGGTATACACACATAACTCTGCAGCAACCTGCAAGGACTCACGTGCAATGTCTTTGGCCTCCAGGTTTGTTGCATGACGTTTCAATGCACGTGCAGCAGACAGGGCGAAGTTCCCACCAGAACCGATCGCAATGACATCGTCATCCGGCTCAATAATTTCCCCACCGCCCGAGATGAGCAGCATTCCTGTCTTATCCATAACGATGAGCAGTGCTTCAAGCTTGCGCAAAATCCGATCCTGCCGCCAGTCCTTGGCAAGCTCCACCGCAGCACGCTGCAAATTACCGTGATGTTCCTCCAGCTTACCCTCAAACTTTTCGAACAATGTAATGGCATCTGCTACTGAACCGGCAAAACCAGCCACTACCTGACCACGGTACAGACGTCTTACTTTTTTGGCCGTATTTTTCATCACAACACTTTGCCCCATGGTCACCTGACCATCTCCGGCAATCGCTGCTTTGCCATTATGACGAACTGCACAGATCGTTGTAGCATGAAATGACATATCCATGATTTCAGCCTCCTCCCACGAAACTAATTTATACGCGTCCCGGAACGGTTAGACCTTCTGCAGCAGCAAAACGGGCAATACCATCCAGCGCACGCTGTGCAAGAGCTTCATTTTTTTCTTTTTTGTTACGGATTTTCGTCTCCAGTTTTGGCAGCAAACCAAAGTTTGCATTCATCGGTTGGAAGTGTTTGAAGTCAGCCGTTGTAATATACTGTGCCATACTGCCCAGCGTTGTCTCTACAGGCAGCACTACAAGTTCCTGTCCAAGTGCCGCTTTGGCTGCATTCATACCCGCAATCAGACCTGAAGCAGCAGATTCAACATACCCTTCTACACCGGTCATTTGTCCTGCAAAGAACAGATTTGGACGTTCCTTGAACTGATAAGTCGGACGCAGCAGTTTGGGAGAGTTAATGAACGTATTGCGGTGCATAACCCCATAACGTACAAACTCCGCATTCTCCAGACCCGGGATTAGAGAAAATACCCGTTTCTGTTCTCCCCATTTCAGATGGGTCTGAAATCCAACCAGGTTATACAGAGTCCCTGCTGCATTGTCCTGTCTGAGCTGAACCACAGCGTGTGGTAACTCCCCTGTATGCGGGTTAACGAGACCAACAGGTTTCATCGGGCCAAACAGTGCTGTTTGTTTTCCTCGTTTCATCATGACTTCAATCGGCATGCAGCCTTCGAAGTAAATTTCTTTTTCAAACTCTTTTAATTGGGCAACCTCTGCTGTAATCAGAGCATCATAGAATATATCAAACTCTTCTTCTGTCATCGGACAGTTCAAGTAGGCTGCCTCACCTTTATCATAACGGGAAGCAAGGTATACCTTGTTCATGTCAATGGAGTCTTTTTCGATAATCGGCGCAGCTGCATCGTAGAAATAGAAATACTCCTCGCCCATCAGCGCCTTGATTTGTTCCGATAATGCAGGTGAAGTCAGTGGGCCGGTAGCAACAACTACGATACCATCCTCGGGCAATGAGGTCAGTTCTTCGTTAACCACCTCGATGAGTGGATGCTGATGAAGCGTGGATGTTATCTCTCCCGAGAAGCCATCGCGGTCAACAGCAAGTGCTCCTCCTGCTGGTACCGCATTCCGATCCGCTGCGCCCAGCACCAGGGAATTCAGCATTCTCATTTCTTCTTTCAGCACACCAACTGCATTGGTCAAACCATTGGCACGCAGCGAATTGCTGCACACCAGCTCTGCAAATTTATCGGTATGATGAGCCGGTGTTTTTACAACCGGTCTCATCTCATATAGCTTCACACGTACACCGCGACTTGCAATTTGCCAAGCGGCTTCCGTTCCTGCCAGCCCAGCTCCAATTACCGTTACTACTTGTTCATTCGTCAAAATCATAAACCCCCATATATGCTAATCCGCTGTTTCTTCTTCCGGCTCCTCGACCGGTTCCTGATGGTCACAGGATGTACATTGCAAACGTGTCCCCTGCTTGTTTCGCTTCTCAACCATGAGGGAACCACAACTTGGACAAGGTTTGGCCGACGGTTTATCCCAAGATACAAAGTCACACTCCGGATACTTGTCGCATCCATAGAAAATGCGTCCTTTTTTACTGCGACGTTCAACCACATGCCCTTCCTTGCATTTCGGACAAGTTACGCCGATGTCCTTAATAATCGGTTTGGTATTCCGGCAGTCCGGAAATCCGGAGCACGCAAGAAACTTGCCGAACCGACCCAGTTTGTACACAAGCGGCTTGCCGCATTTTTCACAGATTTCGTCTGAGACTTCATCTTCAATCTCAATCTCTTTCATTTCTTCTTCTGCGAACTCGAGCCTTTTCTCAAATGACTCGTAAAATTCCGCTAGTACTTTGACCCAGTCTTCCGAACCTTCTTCCACATGGTCCAGATCACCTTCCATATTGGCAGTGAACTCTACATTCAGAATTTCGGGGAAAAACTCTTCCATCTGCTCGATGACCAGTTCTCCAAGCTCGGTCGGCATGAATTTTTTCTCTTCGATTGCCACATATCCACGCTTCTGAATGGTCTCCAGGGTTGGTGCATATGTACTTGGACGCCCTATGCCCAGCTCTTCCAGCGTACGTACGAGTCTTGCTTCCGTATACCGCGGCGGCGGTTGTGTGAAGTGCTGTTTCGGTTCAATCTCCTGTTTCCCTAGCAGATCTCCACTTTTTAGTGGAGGCAGCAGCCGATCTTCTTCCGTAGTACCATCATCGTTTCCTTCCACATAAACCTTCATGAAGCCCTGAAAGCGAACTTTGGAGCCTGCTGCACGGAAGATGGTATCTCCAGCTGCGATATCCACAGAAAGTGTATCGAGGACAGCAGAAGACATCTGACTGGCCACGAAGCGCTCCCATACGAGTTTATACAGTCTGAACTGATCACGGCTCATAAATGATTTTATGGAATCAGGGTCACGCAAAATGGATGTTGGACGAATAGCTTCGTGGGCATCCTGCGCATTGGCTGCTTTCTTGGAATAGTTTCTTGGCGTCTCGGGTGCAAATGCTTCACCGTACTTGCCAATAATATATTCCTTGGCTTCTTCCTGAGCAGATGCAGCGATCCGGGTGGAGTCTGTACGCATATACGTAATGAGACCCACTGTGCCTTCTTTTCCGAGGTCTACACCCTCATAGAGCTGTTGAGCAACCGACATCGTTTTGGAAGCCCTGAAATTCAATTTCCGTGCAGCCTCCTGCTGCAAAGAACTTGTCGTAAACGGAGCGGATGGATTCCGGCTGCGTTCTTTCTCTTTCACTTCTTTGACCGTAAAATCCGCACCCTCAATTTGTTTCAAAATAGCTTGTACTTCAGCTTCGCTTCCCAGTTCGGTTTTAGCACCGTTTAACTGATGGAACTTCGCTTCGAACGGATTGCCGTCTGCGGTCAGCTTCGCCGTAATGCTCCAGTACTCCTCTGGAACAAAGTCGTCTATTTCATTCTCGCGATCCAAAATGATTTTGACTGCCACGGACTGAACCCGCCCAGCGGACAATCCCTTTTTGACTTTCTTCCATAATAGAGGACTGATTTTATATCCAACAAGCCGATCCAGAATACGTCTGGCCTGCTGTGCATTAACCAAGTCCATGTTGATCTTGCGCGGTGTTTTGAACGCATCCTTGACTGCCTGCTTCGTAATTTCGTTGAAAACAACCCGGCAATCCTCCGTGTCATCCAGTTCAAGTGCATGAGCTAAATGCCATGCAATAGCCTCGCCTTCGCGATCCGGGTCAGCTGCGAGGTACACTTTTTTCACTTTCTTTCGTGCATCCTTCAGTTCTTTCAATATCGAACCTTTGCCGCGGATCGTAATATATTTCGGATTAAAATCATTTTCCACCTCAACGCCGATCTGACTTTTCGGCAAATCGCGCACATGTCCCATCGAAGCCTTCACGATGAACTTGCTGCCTAAATATTTGCCGATTGTCTTCGCCTTTGAGGGCGACTCCACGATTACGAGTGAATCCGCCATAGGTTCATCCTCCTCTCAGTCATGAAACTGCTTGTTCCTTGTCATGCTTGTCAGCAATTAAATAACTTCCGTTAATAATCTATTTTCACATGCCGCATGGTCACAGCATTGTCATACCCTTGCATATTTGGTTCCAGGTAATTGGCTAATCTGTTTTTTTATGATTAAAGATAACAGAACTGAATGCAAATGTCCAAAATCCCAACCGAGCTGCTCTACAAGTTGATCCAAAGATCTCTCGTCCTGCTCCAGCATGGAGATAATCCGTTTCTCATCAGATGAGAGATTCACCTTAGGAAACATATCTGGATCGTAACCTTCTCCCTTTTCTGGGGAACGTCCTCTATTGTAAGGAAGTTGTTCGGGATTTGGCAAGTCCATTCGGTACTCTTCAAGCAGATCGTCCGCGCAAGTGACCAATTTTGCCCCCTGACGAATCAGATTATGTGACCCCCGACTCTTGGGTGATGTAATGGGGCCCGGAACAGCAAATACATCTCTCCCTGCCTCCAGCGCTGCATCTGCAGTAATAAGAGAGCCACTTCGGATGTCCGCTTCAACAACCAGCGTTCCGAGGGTCAAGCCAGCAATAATTCGATTACGCTCCGGAAATAGTCCTTGATGAGCACGTGTGCCTGGCGGATATTCCGACAGTAACAGACCCGTTTCAGCAATTTGCTCAGCTAATCTCTTGTTTTCTGGTGGGTAGATCTTATCAATTCCTGTGCCAAAAACTGCGATAGTTTTACCTTTTGCGCGAAGTGCGGCCTCATGACAGGTGCTATCAATCCCTCGGGCAAGACCACTTACAATGGTCAACCCTGCATGACAGAAATCTGTCGTCAGCTTCTCTCCCACTTTGCGCCCATACACCGTTGGCATTCGGGTTCCTACCATCGCAATCGCCTTTGTATGTAACAGATCCATGTCTCCGCGGCCGTACATAACCCAAGGTGGCTGAACGGTTTCCTTCATTAATATGGGGTATTCTTCATCCAGATAGGTAATAACCTGAATTCCTTGTTTATAAACCGCTTCACGCCTTTGCTCAATCCAATCCGCATCGAAACTTTTCGTCAGCCTGGTTGCCTGATCTTTGCGCATCCCGGCTTGAACCCAATCTCCTTCTTCATAATGAAGTAGATCCGGAAGATTGTGCTGCCCTGTCATCAATTTCGAGATCGTTTTCTTCCCAACACCATCCATTTCATGCAAACCAAACAGAATCCAGCTTTTTTCCATCCTATAAGCCTCCCGAACGGGAAGAACACTTCCCTCATATTGTGTAGGTTGTGACGACAGAATGCAAGCGTTTACTTTGTAGGGAGCTATTTGGCACCCTCATTTGGCAAGTAATACAACGCAAAAAAGCAACCCTTCGCCCTGTTTGAGGACAAAAGGTTGCTTACCTTTTCCGTATCACAATAGTCGGTTACGAGAGGAATAATATCTCCGCACCGTTTCTACTATTATAATGGAAAAGAATTAATGTGTCGTGCACAAATTTAAAATACCGCGCTCTTCGAGCACGCTCACCAGCGTAGAGCCCATCTCCGCTGGCGTTGGCGCAACTTTGATACCGCAGGATTCAAGCTTCGCGATTTTTTCCTTCGCTGTACCTTTACCTCCTGAGATAATGGCACCTGCATGACCCATCCGTTTGCCTGGAGGCGCTGTAACGCCACCGATAAATCCAACCACCGGTTTGGTCATATTATCGCGTACCCACTCTGCAGCATCTTCCTCTGCTGTACCACCGATCTCACCGATCATGATGACAGCATGAGTCTGAGGATCCTCATTGAAACGTTTGAGAATATCAATGAATTCCGAACCTTTAACCGGGTCTCCCCCGATTCCTACAGCTGAAGACTGTCCGATACCACGTGTGGTTAATTGATGAACAGCTTCATATGTGAGGGTTCCGCTACGGGAAACGACGCCAACATGTCCAGCCATGTGGATATAGCCAGGCATGATCCCGATTTTACATTCACCCGGTGTAATAACACCAGGACAGTTCGGTCCGATCAAAACAGTCTTTTTGCCTTCCATGAAACGGTCTACCTTCACCATGTCAAGGACAGGAATTCCTTCAGTAATACAGATCACGAGATCAAGCTCGGCGTCAACAGCTTCCATAATGGAATCGGCAGCAAACGCTGGTGGTACGTAGATCACGCTCGCCGTTGCACCTGTAGCTTCCTTCGCTTCTTGTACCGTATTGAATACCGGAAGACTCACGACTTGGCCATCTTCCAGCGTGATATCCACATTCGTCCCGCCTTTGCCTGGCGTAACACCGCCTACCATCTGGGTTCCGTAATCCAATGCGCCCTTCGTATGGAACATTCCCGTTGAACCCGTAATGCCTTGCGTAATGACTTTTGTATTTTTATCGATCAAAATACTCACGTTGCTTCACATCCTTACGGTTATTTTTCAAGTTCCGGACAGCTCCGGCACTAAGA